>Ga0163108_10002129_pt1 | contig 14327 bp, 10 predicted proteins | sample Fk1155metaG_FD_109644 | JGI IMG/M metagenome (GOLD analysis project Ga0163108, IMG submission 109644) | Marine microbial communities from the Central Pacific Ocean - Fk160115 155m metaG | ecosystem: Environmental > Aquatic > Marine > Oceanic > Photic zone | place: The Central Pacific Ocean...
CAATCCCTCGTCAAGCTTACCGACAACGGCATGCATGTGACGCCTCCCGCCCAGGCCCGGGTGGCGCGGGAAATCACCCGGCAACTGGGGATCACAGCTCCCCCTCCGGCCCACCTGGAGCCTCTACGAAAAGTGGTTATTGAAAAACATCGTCTCTGGTACGACTACTGGCGACCAGCCAACTGGAAACTACTTTACGGTGACGACTCAAGGCGACAGTTCACACGCGGCAGTGACAACTCCGTTCCCTTCAAGGAGGAATGGAAACAACTGCTGCCGCGAATCCAGCAGGCAGAAGAACGCGTCTGGCAGGTTGCTGGCGGTGGCCAGGACCCTGGTCATGACCGCCCGGATCCCGAGGTCCTGCACGGCGTTGACGACGCCGATATCAAGAAGGAGCTGGCCTCCTTCAAGGTGCCGGAAGGTTTCCAGGTCAACTTGTTCGCATCCGAGCGTGAAGGCTTAACGTCTCCGCTCTCCCTGAGATGGGATCCAGCGGGACGCATGTACGTGACGGTCACCACGACCTACCCCCACGTGTTTCCCGGCGATGTACCAAACGACAAGATCATTGTGCTGGAAGATCGAGACCGAGATGGCCGGGCCGATCAATCGCGTGTCTTTGCCGAGGGACTCAACATTCCCACCGGCCTGGAGTGGGGCGACGGCGGTGTTTACGTGGGCCAGAACACGGAGATCCTGTTCCTCAAGGACACCGACGACGATGGCCGGGCAGATCAACGGCGTGTGCTGCTGGGTGGCTTCGGCAACGGAGATTCTCACCAGACCATCAATTCCTTTACCTGGAGCCCCGCGGGAGAACTCTATTTCGGCCAGGGGGACGGCTGCGAGTCCCGCGTGGAAACACCCTGGGGAGCCAGCAAGCTTTTCCAGGCTGGCTTCTACCGGTTTCGACCTCGACGCCTGCAACTGCACCCGCTGCTCGATGACTTCATGGGTCCGGGAAATCCCTGGGGAGTCGCCTTTGATGCCTGGGGACAGGTCTTCAGCGTTGACGGTGCCGGTGGCGTCACCTACCTCTCGCCGGGCCAGATTCCCAGTACGCATCGCCTGCGACTAAAAACCATTGGAAAACCAGGCGGCTATTGCGGTATCGGTTACCTGGACGGTCGCCACTTACCCTCATCGATGCATGGCGACTTTGTTGTCGGCGACTTCAAGTCGAACCGGATCAAACGATTTTCCGTGAAAGAAGAAGGGGCTGGATTCTCCCTGCAATGGAAAGATCCGCTGCTGGAATCACGACACCGCAATTTTCGGCCCGTCGACGTCAAGGTCGGACCGGACGGCGCTGTCTATGTGGTGGATTGGTACAATCCTATCACCTGCCACCAGGACGATGCCTATCGTCATCCGAATCGCGACAAGGCCCATGGACGCATCTGGCGAATCTCCAGTCGGCAACCGACCACGCGGCCCACCAACCTGTCGCAAGCTCCGTTGGACCAGGTACTGGAAGCGCTCAAGTCACCTGAACACTGGACACGCTACCAGGCCAAGCGTGCCTGTACCACGCTTGATACAGCGACTGTCAGCAAGGCTCTCGATAGCTGGGTCCAGGACCTGAACCCGAAGCTGCCGCGTTATGAACATCACCTGTATGAGGCCCTCGGTACTTACGCAACCCTCGAAGTCGTCCGACCGGGTCTCCTTGCCCGACTCCTGCAAGCCCAGGATCCACGGGCCCGGGCTTACGCCACTCGCATCGTCGGACGTTGGCACGATCGACTCGAAGAACCACTCGACCTGCTGACGCAGCGTATCACGGATGAACACCCACGCGTACGCATGGAAGCTGTTCTGGCCTGTGCTGCCATCGATTCCCCGCGATCTATCGAGGTTGCTGCCCGTGTGGTTGACCAGCCGATGGATTCCTGGATCCAATATGCCTTCAAACAAGCCGTCCATCACCTGCAACCTTACTGGATGCCAGCTTTTAAGCAGGGCACCGTATCCTTTACTCGGCCGAATCACCTGGCCGCCGTCCTGAACGAAACTGGTGGCCGGGATGTCCTGGCAAGCCTCAAGAAGTTACTTGAAACTCCCAACCTCAAGCCACCGACCCGAGCCGCTGCCATCGCCACGATCCTGGCCGTCGGTGAACCCGGCGAATTAAGAACCTACGGCCTCGACACCAGGGCGTTCACCCAAGCAGGTCGTTACGACGTGAACGCCCATGCCCAGGCCCTGGGAATCCTGGTAGCAAACGCTGACTTTCGCGACGTGCGTCCGGAAGGTGATCTCGGGACTGCCCTGGCACCCCTGGTTCGACAATCGCATCCCGAACTGCAGGTGCAGGCTCTCTCACTGGCCGGATCCTGGAAAGTCGACCAGGTAGCAAACGCAGTTTCCAAGGCCGCTCGTAACACCACGTTACCCATCCCGGTAAGAGCTGCTGCCTTCACCGCCATGGTCGATCTCGGGATACCGGGCAGCCGCGAACTACTACTAAACTCGGCAATGCAATCCCAGTCACTCGCTCTGAAGTCCGCTGCTGTCAAATCACTGGCTGCCCTTGACCCGGCAACAGCAGCTCAACAAGCCGCCACCCTGTTTGCCACGGGCGAGTTGAAACCAGCAGGCTCACAGAGCATCTTAACCGCATTCCTGGATCGAACCGGTGGCGCCGAGGCCTTGGCTGCTGCCCTGCAAATCCACAAACTGGAACCCGCTGTCGCCAGGAAACTCCTGGCAGCACTTTTTTCCACGGGACGTTCAGACCAGGCACTCATGGTCATTCTCAATCGGGCTATCGGCACGGCCCACCAGACTCCTGATTACAACAAGGCCTACGTGCAGCAACTGGTCGAGAAAGCCAGGAAGACGGGCAGCGCCGAGCGTGGACGCCTCCTCTTCAAGACCGTTGCCTGCGCTTCCTGCCACAAGGTGGGTGGTAACGGTGGCCGCGTGGGACCTGACCTGACTGCTATCGGTACGACGCTCTCCGCTGATCGTATCGTCGAAGAATTGCTCTGGCCCAACCGCCAGGTCAAGGAAGGATACTCCCTGGTGCGAGTGATCACCGATGCGGGCAGGATCCACCAGGGTTACCAGCGACGGACCAAGGAGAGTGACCAGTCTGGCGACCTGGTACTCGAGGACCTGACGACAAAAAACACCATCACGATTAAACAGGAACAGATCGACGAGAAGCACGTTACTGGAAGCGTCATGCCCCGGGGCCTCCCGGCGTTATTATCACGCCCCCAGTTACTGGATCTTATCCGCTACCTTTCAGAACTAGGACAAATTAAATGAATCACGACTCCTTCCTCCTGCGGTGGACTGCTTGCATAACGCTCACGCTGATCACAACCTGCATTCCTGCCGCTGAGCCGAAACTTTCACCTGGTTTTACTTCCATGTTCGATGGCAAGACTCTCCAGGGATGGTCCGTGATGCCCGCCAAGGCGAAGCTTGCCTGGACCGCGGAAAACGGAATGATCGTGGGTGACGGGGACAAAGGCCGCAGTTACCTGGTTTTCAACAACCGCACAATCGCCGATTTTGAAATGAAACTCAGTTACCGTTTTCCTGGCAAGGGAAACAGCGGGATCAATCTTCGTGCCATCCCTGACAAGACCGGCAAACGCCTGTTCCAGGGTTATCATGTCGACTTCGGGCATGTCGGGATTGGCAAGCAGGTCCTGGGGGCTTGGGATTTCCATACGCCCGGCCGGCGAGAACACGCCTGTTTTCGCGGTGACCGCCTGGTCATCGATAAAGATGACAAGCCGACGGTAACCAAGATCGCAGGTGCCGTGACGCTTGACGACATCCACAAGGGTGGCTGGAACGACGTGCACGTCTCGGTTAAGGGAAACCGCTTTGCATTCTCGATTAACGGCAAACCGTCGTCCGAGTTTATTGAACATCTGCCCCGAGAGCGCCGCCTGGAGAAAGGCATGATCCAGCTCCAGTTACACGACCCGGGGATGATCGTCCACTTCAAGAATCTCCAGATCAAGATCCTCAAGTAAATGCGAAACGCCCCGCTCAAAAGCAGGGCGTTTAAAATCATTGACCGCCGCCAGCAAAGCAGGTTTCCTGGAACCTAGAACCTGAGGGACTTCAAACGTTTGTGGCGAGGTGAGATTCCACTCAGCCTGCCGATCGCAAGTGAGGCCAACAGCGTGGAAAATGACGTGCCGACAATTTTCCAGAGCAACGGATCGTCGACAAAGACCTTCCAGAAAACTGGCAAAATAGTCAGCGAGGAGACGACGATGGACACGATCGTCACGTGATAGCTCGCATAGGCCACGCAACTGAGCGAGCTATTTTTCTCACTGACAATCATTTCCCGCGTGTAGAGGTAGATCATGAGCGATCCTACCAGTAGGGTACCCGTGGTTTCCAGCAGGTTCCCCAGGATTCTCTCAGTCACGGTCGTGGGTGAGCTCCAGATGAGAGTAACCACGATGGCCAGGACGGCCACGATCAGGCTCACCGCAGAGCCTCCGGACAGGGTCAAGATCCTTTCGCGTGACATTTCCAGCTCCTTATACTCGGGCCAATTAAATCCACGTTACCAACCCGCAGGCAACGGGCTCTCTTAACAGGAGTTCCTGGTCGGAACCGAGTGAGTCATTGACCCCCTCTTGCTTGCCGGGTGTTTTGCAGACTCTAATAGCGCTTCTACCTGCTCTCGATCATTCAAGCTCATCGAAAATAACCAGGAGTTCCAATCATGAAAAACCGTTCGATGCACATCGCTATCATGCTCGTACTGGGCTTTACCCTGCCCCTCCTGGCTGCGGAGACCGCCAAGCCGGTGCGCACGGGCAGTGGAGTCATGACCTTCGACACGGTACCGGGTTGGGGACTACGCCCGGATGGAAAGTCTGCCCTGGGCCCCACGCATGGTGGCGTTGTTGTCGATAGTAAAGGCAACATCTACACCAGTGCCAACAAGGGAGTTGTTGTGTTTTCTCCGGATGGCAAAGTGATCCAGGAATACCTGGGTCCCAAGTATTCCAATATGCATGACATGGAAATCCGCAAGGAAGCCGACGGCGAATTCATTTATGCCGCTCGTAACGCCAATGCTGAGGGAATCAAGTTCGATGCCCACAGTGGTAAAATCGTTTTGAAACTCCCCTTCCCGGAAGAATCGGGATTGAAGCTAAAGAAGTTCAATCCAACCGCCATTACCGTCGCAGCCAACGGGGATATTTTCCTGTCCGACGGTTACGCTAGCAATCATATTTTCAAGTTCGACAAGACCGGCAAGTACCTGATGCACTTCGGGCAAAAGGGAAATGAACTCAAGCAGTTCAATACGGCCCACGGGATGACGCTCGATACTCGTTACAATCCTGCTCGGCTGCTGGTTTGCGATCGCAACCACAAGCCCAAGGGGCGACTTTTACACTATAGTCTCGAGGGTGAGTTTATTTCAGTTGTCATCACGGGGCTCGGCATGCCAACTTCTGCTTCTGTCCAGGGCGATTATGTTTCCGTGCCGGACCTCGAAGGCCGCGTTGTGATTCTCGACAAGAGCAATAAGATCGTTTCCGTACTGGGCGACCGCGAGAATTCTAAGCCTCGAGTTGTCTTTAATGTACCCCAGGACAAGTGGATCGAGGGAATCTTCAACGGCACTCACGGTTCCTACTGGGACAAGGCGGGGAACCTCTATGTTCAAGACTGGAATGTCTCGGGACGTATCATCAAGTTGGTGCGAGTCCGGTAAGGGTCCGCACGGCGTGTTGAATGCTGCCTCGTCCCGGTACGTCCGCAGGACGGCAGTTCACGCCTACGTCATATCGATCGAGACCACGGCTGCCGCGGCCGACAGCCATCAGCAATGAAAGCGGGCGATTGCTGGTAATATAATCTCTCCGTACGATGTTGCGTATTAGCACGATCACCCGCAAACCGCCAATTTCGTGCCAACCTGACTGGCCGGCTTGATGTTGCATCGCATCCCATTCGTGGTTTTGCAGACGCTGCTGATTCGGTTATCATCTATCTGTTAGCATCAGGACCATTCCACTGTTGGCAGGAACACCATGTTTGACATTGGCAGCTTTGCCGCTCGTACTTGCAGCGGGGCCACACGCCGGTCTTTCCTGCGTCTCGGCGCCTCGCTTCCACTGGGCCTGGGAATGAGCAACCTGGCAACTGCCGCCCCATCCCGGCGACGTGCCAAGTCGGTATTATTTATCTTTCTCTGGGGTGCACCAAGCCACCTGGATACCTGTGACCCCAAGCCGGATGCTCCCTCAGAATACCGTGGCCCCTTCGCGACCATACCCACCCGAACCCCAGGCATGCATTTCACGGAGTTGTTACCCAAGCTGGCGCAGCGAAGTAACCTGTATACCGTGATTCGCAGCCACGTAACCTCCGCTCCGGGGCACCCAGACGCCGGTACCGTGGCACTCACCGGTTTTGAAGAAAAGCCAACTCCCGTCCAGCCTAATTTTGGCTCGATCGTGGCCAGGCACCGTGGCCGCCAGGGAGCCTTGCCGCCATTTGTCTCCATCGCCCGCGGCACGGTTATGGACGGGGCTCGCAAAATTGAAGGCTATGGCGGAGGAACCCTCGGCCAGGCCTACGACCCATTCATGATGGGCTGCTCTGAACGTGGCCAAGTGGAACTGCCGGCCCTCAAGTTACTTGACGGGCTAGTACCGAACCGTATTGCCGATCGACGAAACTTGCTGCGTCAGATTGACGGCGTGCCCCGAGCCCTGGAACAGTTCGGGTTCGAGAACTGGAACCGCACACACCAGGCAGCCTACGACCTGCTGATGGATCCCAAAGCTCGCAGCGCCTTTGATCTCACCCAAGAATCAGCGCGGACCCGAGCCAATTACGGTCAATCGGTCTTCGGACAAAGCGCCCTGCTGGCCCGTCGCCTGGTAGAGGCCGAAGTTCCCTATATCCAACTCAACTATAGCCGGCACGTAGAAGCCATTACTCCTGGTTTCGAATTTGGCTGGGACACACATATTTACAATTTCGATCTGCTCCAAGACCTCCACTGTCCGATCCTGGATCGGGCCTTTTCCGCCCTGCTCGATGACTTGAACCAACGTGGTCTGCTGGAGGAGAACCTGGTGGTCTGCATGGGCGAGTTCGGGCGCACGCCTAAGATCAACAAACGGGCTGCTCGAGACCATTGGCCGCAGTGCTATTTCTCGATGTGGGCTGGAGCCGGAATCGAGCCAGGTCGCGTGATCGGAACCAGTGACCGCCGTGGCGAACATCCAATCACCGATCCAGTGACCCCCAAGATGGTCGGTACCACGATCGCGGAGTTGGCCGGCATCGACACCCAGCGGCGCGCCGAGATGAACGTCCTCGATGGTGGCCGCCTAATCGAGGGTCTTATCTAGCATGCGATACAGCAACCCCATAAGCTGCTGGACCGTTGCATTACTCTGCTATTGTGTTGCCATCAGTAGTGCTGCCGAACCAACGCGTTTGACCACTGACGGGGGCATCAAGCTAACCCCCGTCTTCATCAATGCCACCGAACTGGTTTATGTCGATTTCGAAAAACCCGAGCTAACTACTCTCAAGAGACTGCAGCTGCCCAATCGTAAAATCGACCGGTTTCACCCCCAGGCCAGTTCCCAGGAACTGGAACCCGCTTTTTCTCCAGACGGTAAGTGGTGCGTGTACCTGAAAGCAACAGGCACCCTCAGCGTCACGCTGGTCATTCGCAACGAACGAGACAATGTCGACGCTACGGTCTCACCCGGGGGTGGCTTCTCAGGATTTCGAACTCCAGCCTTTTCCCCCGATGGGAAAAGGGTCATCTATTCCTTCGCCGAAGAAGGGTACCAGAACCTCTTCTCAGTCAACCTGCAAGGGAAGGATCGCCAGCAGTTGACCAAGCAAGGTGGCATGAACTACTGGCCAAGCTTCTCCCCAGACGGCAAACGAATCCTCTTCGGTTCCACGCGTGATGGTAATTACGACATCTATTCGATGAAGGTCGATGGCAGTGACGTGCGTCGACTCACAACATCCCGCTTTCAGGACCTGCGCCCACGATTCTCACCCGATGGCAAACAGATCGCCTTTACCAGCAACCGTGACGGCAATTTTGAAATCTACATCATGAATGTGGACGGTCAAAACCTGAAGCGAATCACCAAACACCCCGAACGAGATGATTATCCGACTTGGCATCCCAATGGCCAGCAACTGGCCATCGTCTCTGAACGCAACGGCAGCCACGACCTCTACCTGGTGAACGTTGACGATGCCGATGACCGATAAAGGCAACTACGTACCCTTGGGCTGCCGCTGGATTCTGGCGGAACGAGCCACTTCAAAGGCACTCTCTTCGACCCTGGGCTCTACTCTGATCAGCCGGTGAATTTTCTGCGGCTTTTCTTCTCTACCCCCTTGACCGCTCCTTCTCCCCTCGATACAATCCTGAACATGAGACTATGTCTCATTTACTGCGTTCCCCCTCTTTAAATCCACGCAAACACTAACATAAAGGGATATTTAAGAAGCTTCCACAAAACAACTCTCCCCATTTGACATGAGATTGATTCTCATTAAATGGATTTCTACTGCAGCCCGCCAGGATCATTCTGTCCCGAGCCAGCCACATATCTCTCGCTACTCGATGGCCTGAAATCACCACCATGATGATTTCAAGTGCCCCATCATTCATGTGCTAATAAGGAGAAATAGGATAATGGCTTACACAACAAAGAGCAGGCGTCGGAACGGTTTTACACTAGTCGAATTATTGGTGGTTATCTCAATCATTGGAATTCTGGTCGGGCTTTTAATGCCGGCGGTTCAGTCAGCTCGCGAATCAGCCCGCAAGATCACCTGCTCCAACAACCTTAAGCAAATCGCCTTAGCTACTCACCTTTATCACGACACCTACAAGACGCTTCCTATGGCGACTGACTGGCGTGGTAAATACTACAGTTTCTTTACGGCCATCCTGCCACATCTCGAACAAGACACCCTTTACGACGGCTATGACAGCCGTCTGCCCTACAATGCCACGCGCAATCGGGAAGTTATCAATAAGACCATTTCCACATACCTTTGCCCAGCAATGGTTACACCCAGTGACGGACCGAACACTCATTGTGGAGATTATCTTGCACCAGCCAGTTACTTAGCTTCATCCGGAACTGGTGATGCTTGGCGGGCTCGTCACAACGGTGCCATCGTGAGACATACGGATGGTACGACTCGACTGCGTGACATTCGCGACGGATTGTCAAATACGCTACTGGTCGGTGAGGGAGACTACGGCCTCAGGAACTACAAATACCGCCGTGGGCCCTGTGCCGGACAAGGTCGTGGAGGGACGGTCGCTTGGGGAATTGGATACCCGGGATATTCAATCGGCTCAACAATTGGAATCTTCAACAGCGATCGGCTAGTGAATGGATACGCAGAATACCAGACCTTTCGCAGCGATCACGTGCACGGTGCGAACTTCGCCTTTGCAGATGGGTCGGTCCAGTTTATTGCCGAATATATCGATGCTCGGGTCCTGGACAGCCTAGCCACTCGCAATGGGCAAGAGCCTACCGGCAAACTCACAGAATAGCTCGAGTCACTACCAATCAAACAGAACGTTTCCCAAAGGATCATAACCATGCAACACTCATTCCACCGGCGTTCCTTTCTTTCACTACTACTTCTTGTTGCGACCATGGGCTGCACAGATACAGGACCAACCAGGGTTTCTGTCGGGGGTACGATTGTAGTTAACGGAACACCTCTACCAAAAGGAACCATCACATTTGTTCCCACTGCAAACACGAGAGGCCCAAAGACTTCAGCACCTGTCACAGACGGAAAATACAAACTAACCAGGAAACGAGGGCCCGTGCCCGGTAAGTTGCGAGTCGAGATACTCGCACACCAGGAACTTGGTTTCGCACTTGATGACCCCGAAGAATTTGATGCCAAAGCACCCCGGGTGCTACCGGGAAATCCAATTCCACCGCGGTACAACCTCCAATCTACGCTGATACGGGAAGCAAAAAGTGGACATCCCAACCAATTTGATTTCCAACTGGAAACTCAAACCCTACGCTAACGATTACATCTCCATAACTGCACACTTAGAAGACTGAGGAACAAAGATGGCAAACCATACGAAATGGACGGATCAAAACAACCTTCTATCACGAATCATGCTAATTGCCCTCTGCGCAATGGCCTTTGAGAGAATTGCTAACCCGAAGACACCGCTGGCAGCCGCTGAGCCCCCGTTATTACCGGAGAGCGTGACCAGCTTCGGCGCCGCAATCAGTGGTGACGACTTGTACGTCTACGGTGGTCATACAGCAGAACCGCATGAATATTTCCAGCAGGCCCAGGCAAATACTTTGTGGCGATTAAATCTTAAAGCATCTCAACAATGGGAATCCCTCGGAAACGGACCACGATTACAGGGATTAGCCATGATCGCGCACGGTAACCAGCTATACCGAATAGGCGGTTTCACAGCGCGCAACCACCAGGGAGAGGAACAGGATCTTTGGTCTCAAGCTGCCGTTGCATGCTACGACAGCCGGAAACACAAATGGCACCCTGTAACCTCGCTTCCTGAACCCCGATCCTCTTTTGACGCGGCGCTTTTGGACAACCAAATCGTCGTTGTCGGAGGTTGGCAAATGCAAGGCCAGCACAAGAAGAAGTGGCACAAAACTGCCTACACTCTTGACTTAACGAAGGCTAACGCTCGCTGGCAAGCTTTGCCCGAACCACCTTTTCAAAGACGAGCACTGGCGGTCGCTACCCATAACGGCAAGGTATTTTCCGTTGGTGGCATGCAACCAATGGGCGGGCCCACAACACGAGTTGATATTTATGACCCAATATCAAAATGCTGGACGCTTGGCCCACCACTACCCGGCAAAGCAATGGAAGGGTTTGGATGCTCTGCTTTTTCTACCGGTGAATTTCTTTATGTCAGTACGCTCAGTGGCCAACTCCAACGACTCGCAAAGGATGCCAAATCCTGGCAGTTCGTTCAGCAGTTGAAGCGAGAGCGATTCTTTCACCGCATGCTATCAACCTCCGACAAACAGCTACTTCTCATTGGTGGCGCCAGCATGTCCCAGGAAAAATTTCGAGCGATTGATGTCGTGGATGTGACTCAAAACAACCAAAGTTCCAAGTAGCTAACGATTAACAAATCGCGATCAAGAAAACGTCGTTGAACATCAAACAAGGATTCAATCATGGGCAAACAACTCTGCAAAAAGAAGGGCCACAAAGCTGGCCGCAAGCATGGTTATGATCAGTCGGCGCTCCCGCCCCTGATCTGTCGCAAATGCCAACGGATCGCCTGCAAAAAGAAAAAACTCTGCAAACCGATACCATTCATCTGCGAATAGCATTTCCCGGGGTACGTTGACCGGTTTTATCCAGTCACGATGACTCAACGATCCGGGCCCAGTGAAGACTCATCCCTGTGCCAGTAAGGCCTCGAGGTAAACAGCGGCTACGAGCAGACCATTGTAGCCGAAGTGTGCGGCAATCGCAGGCCACAAGGATCGGGTCTTGAGCCGCAGCCACATAGCCAGCAATGCAAGCCCAGTCAGCGCAAAGGTTGCCGGCGGAAACCGCTGCAACTCCGCGATGTGCAATACGACAAAAAGGAACGTGCATAGTGCCGCGGCAATCGGCAACCCGAAGGAACGGGTAAACCCGGCCAGCAACACACCTCGAAACAGGAACTCCTCGATAAATGGAGCCAGGATCACGGCAAGTATCGCAAACAAGGCTCGGGTAACACCTGGCTTGCTGGCCATCTCCGCCAGTGGTCCTGCTGAACCAGGTTGTTCTCCGCTGAACAACACGATCACTGCCAGCAGGAATCCCCCCGAGATCAGAGATCCCAGGAAGACACCACCGCAGATGTTCCACAGGGAGGACGGTCGCCAACCAACACCGCAAGCATCTCCATCGCTCATCGCATCGGCTGCCATTCGGCGCGCCAGCAACAGCATGACGAGACCGGAAACGATCATGACAGGAACCAGGCTATACTGCAACAACTGCGCCGTGATCCTACTGAATTCCTCGGATTGAACTCGAGAAACTCCTCTTGCTGCTGCCACGATCCCGACCATGATCCCTATGATCACGCCGCACAGCAGCTGAACCCCAATGTAGGCCAAAAAGATCAGCAGGGCCTGGCCGGCCCTTAGCCGTTTCAGTTGTTGCGGGGGCGGACCAGCAACCTCTTCAGCTTCCGGGTGACCAATCTCTGCCAGGTCGTCGGGGTTAGGAGGGTAGCCTTGATCACTACCAGGTTCCGTTTCGGGATCCATGCGTTCTCACCTTGTTAAGAGAATGACAGCGTGCAGGAAACCCACAATTCTACTTACTTGCTTCCAGGGAAACCCGGCGAATCTCAGTGTCATTGCGAATGATCACGTGCCGGTTGGCATAGGCAGGCTGAACCCAGTTCACCAGGTCATCGGCAAAGCGTCGTGGACCGTATCCACAATGCGTGTCAGCTTCAATCAACTTGGTACGCCCCAGTACCGTGGGACCACTGGAACTGAACTGCATGATCAGCAACTCGCCCAGGTCGTTGTTGACGAAATACCGGTCACCGTTCTTGACCCAGAACATCGAGCCCCAGCGCCCCTGCCGGGTCAGGTCCTTCTTTTCCCAGATCCTGCTGCCGTCCTTCAGGTGCAATCCTCGCAGTTCGCCATAGCTGCAGGTGCCGTAAAAATGTTCGGCATCCGCAATCGGCGTCGTGATCACTGCATGCAGGCTGTCCGTCTGATCCGGTTTTTCACCACGTCCACCATTTTTCCACAGCATCTTGGCACTGTCTGCCTTGACCTGGACCAGCATCGAACCGTCGTAGAACCCGCTGACGAGCAAGCGGTCGCCGATCAGCACGGGGCGAGCCAACGCCATGTTCGATTTGGCCACGAACGGTACCTGCCAGATCACCCGGCCATTATCAGGATCCAGTGAACTCAAGTATTGCTGATCCCACTGGATCAACTGCTGACGCCCCGCAATTTCCATCACCACCGGTGACGAGTAAGGGAGATCGTAATCCGCGGGAAGCGCTTTCCATTTTTCCTTGCCCGTCTTTTGGTCAAAGGCACGCAGCATGCCCTCCCCACCACCGCAGGCATAGATCACTGTATCTTTCCACGCCATCGGGGAAGCCGACATACCAAACACCGGCACTTCCGCTCCGAACTTCTCCAAGGCATCGTATTCCCACTGAACCTTGCCGGTTTTGGCATCGAAGCAATGCATGCGTCCGGTAGCGCCAAGCGTATAGAGTCGCCCGTTCGTTACCAGAGGAGTCGCACGGGGACCCGTCGCATACGAGTGTAACTGGCGCCGATAGTGCGTTTCCCACTCGTGGCTCCAGAGCTTCTTGCCGGTCTTCTCATCCAGGCAGGTGACCCGTTCGATCGCTTCCAGTAGTTTTGTTTCCGGCTTGGGACGGTAATCCGTCACGAACACCCGACCTTCCCAGACCACGGGGCCCGAGTACCCGGAACCAATCGGAACAGACCAGGTCGGCTTTAATCCTTCTTTTGGAAACGACTTCAAGATCCCGGTCTCGCTCCAGGTACATTGACGATCATTACCGGCCCACTGGGTCCAATCCTCGGCGACCAGGAATCCAGCGGGGACCAGGAGAAACACGAATAGAGCTACTGTACTACGTTTCATTTCCAACCTCGTGAATACATAAGAACCAAGGGATCGAGTCTCAAGAACTCTATCTTAGCGTGCTAATCCTGCCAGGAAAGCCATGCCCCTCCTGGTCAGCCTGATTCTTTTGCCACGTAGAGATCCCGCTTATCCGCATTGGCCTTCCTGGCAAACAGCATTCCTGAACAACCCTGCCCGAAGCAGGTCCTTAAGATCCATTCGATAACGGTTACTCAAACTCCGCATCCACTGCTGACGCGTCTTCTCCAACTGGCTCTGGCACCCGAATCTGCTCCCTTCCAATTTCTTCGCTCATCGCTTCCAGCATTTCGTGGATCGGTTTCGCAAACAGCTTCAGGATATGCCGGTCGATCTGGAACGACCCCAGGTCTAACGAGGCCGCGGCACCGTCTTCCAACCGCTCGGTCTTTAGATGCAGTGGTACTCTACTTTTCATCATCTTCTTCATGAGCGAGTTGACACTAAGCTGGACTAATTGGGGCATTTCCTGCTGCGCAATGACAGCTTGCGTAATTGCCAGTACATCCAGCTCTGCAGCAAACAGCTGCGAGCTTCCTACAAATGGCTTCCAACTCCCCGCCTCATCGGCTGCGATGGCCCGGATTTTATCCATCGCCGTGCCAGCGACCACG
>Ga0163108_10002131_pt1 | contig 14324 bp, 8 predicted proteins | sample Fk1155metaG_FD_109644 | JGI IMG/M metagenome (GOLD analysis project Ga0163108, IMG submission 109644) | Marine microbial communities from the Central Pacific Ocean - Fk160115 155m metaG | ecosystem: Environmental > Aquatic > Marine > Oceanic > Photic zone | place: The Central Pacific Ocean...
CTGCTGCACCAGGCCAACAAGCGAATCATCGACGCGGCGATCGCCCAGCTCGGCGTCGAACCGGAACGGGTCTACAGTAATCTCGAGCGATTCGGGAACACCTCGGGTGGTTCAATTCCCCTGGCCCTGGACGAGGCTTACCAGGCCGGACGAATCAACCGGGGCGACACGATCCTGATGTGCGGCTTTGGTGCCGGACTGACCTGGGGCACCTCGTTGTTCCGCTGGTAGACCGCCACCGTTTCAGGACCGAACCCCGGCGACGCCCACGTCAAAGCGGTTGATCTTTCGTCGGACCCCGGGGAGATGCTCGCATGAAGGTCGGAATGGTCACCTATCTGTGGGGAGCCAAGTGGGACCTGCCCACCCTGATCAAGAACTGCGAACAGACCGGAATCGACGGTGTCGAGCTGCGAAGCACGCACAAGCACGGTGTCGAGGTCAGCTTGAACAAGTCGCAGCGAGGCGACGTGAAACGCCGTTTCGCCGATTCTCGAATCACGCTCGTTGGACTGGGATCGGCCTGCGAATACCACAGTGCTGATCATGGCGTTGTCCAGCACAACATCGAGCTCACCCGGAAATTCCTTGAGCTCTCACGCGACGTCGGCGGCAGCGGGGTCAAGGTCCGTCCGAACGGGTTCGTCAAGGGCGAAGATCGCCGACGAACCATCGAACGCATCGGTAAGGCGTTGATGACATGTGCCCGGTTCGCCGAGGACCTCGGACAACAAATCCGCCTGGAAGTTCACGGCCGCGGAACGAAGGACCCGAAGGTGATCCGCCAGATCGTCGATGTCGCCGACCATCCACGGGTCACTGTCTGCTGGAACTCCAATCCCGGTGAGACGATCGGCGGATCACTGAAGACCAACTTCGATCTGTTGGCAAAACGAATCGGAGACGTTGTCCACATCCATGATCTCTACGAGCGGAGCTATCCGTATCGCGAGTTGTTTTCGCTGTTGAAGACCAGCGGCTTCAAGGGCTGGTGTCTCTCGGAAAGCCCGCCCACCAGTGATCCGCTGCGAGTGATGCGCTATTACCGGGCCCTGTTCGACGAATTGGCCGGGCAGCCGGAATAGAAACTCGTTCCGGCAGCCAACCTGACCCGATCACCCCTCACCGGGGTCCCCGTTCTCCTGGGCATCCTCGTCAGCCGCGCCTTCGATCTCGACCGAAGCAGCATCCGCATCGTCGGAATCCAACCAGACCTCATTCATCGCAATACCATCGGCACTGTGGCGGACGATCAAGTAGACCCCGGTGACCAACCCCCAGAACACGCTTGCCAGGTAGCCGGCAAACAACGTCGTTGCCAGCCACATCCAGAAGACCAGGAAGGCCGTCGGAAAGGGGCGGGCGCCACTTCCCGTTGCTGGCATCACCAATTGCGACGGAACTTCTCGCCCGGCCACCAGACTCGACCCGGCATCCGTCGTCGAAATCGACTCCCATACCTCACCGTCTGCATCGATTCCCAAACCGCCGGAAACCGACAAGGACGACAGCGACAGGGTCAACGAAAAAATGACCCATCCGAGGAAGGCCGCCACCGAACCAACCACCGTGCCGAGCAGCACGTGCCCGACCAGCAGCGCCGGTCGATCGCTCAGGTAGCTCAGTCCACGTGCAAAACCGTCAAACGCGTCACTGTCCTCCACACCCACGGTCGCCACCATCAGCGGCCACCCGGCCACGAAGCCAATCACCAGCGCCGCCATCAGTAGCCCCAGCAGCATCGGCAAGAACCAGAGCAACGAGACGGTGTAGGGTCCCACAAGCGGGATCCGACCAAACAAACCTCCCAGGCTGGCCAGTCCCCAGAGCGCTCCGAAAAAAGAAAACGTGATCAGCACGGCTCCCAGCAGCGATCCGGTCTGGCGAAAACCAAAACCAAGCGTCTGCCGAAATGGCAACGACTCACCCCTGGCCACATCGGCGGCCGTCGATCGCACAATGATGACCCCGGCAATCGACCAGACGATGACCGCCAACAGGAAACGACTCCACACCCCGGCCGTCTCGGCCCATGTCGTCTTCGGGGTCACGATCCCCCGGGCCGGCGTGATCACGTCCAGCAACGGCCGGGCCACGAGTCGTGGGTTCCAGGCAATTGCCCCACCAATCTCCAATGGGTTGTCCAGCCCTCGCTTCAACACCTCCATGGCATCGCGACGACTTCCCGTGTGTTTCTCCAGCGTTCCGAGGCTCGAACTCCACGGCCAGGCCACGGCGTCGGGGGTTTCGGTCCCGGATCGAGATGAAATGCCATCAAGTCCTCGGCCAGCGGCCACAACGATCAGCACAGCCACACCACCGACCAGCCAGCGATGCGGGCGCACGAGTGCACTGCGAACGACACCCATCAGGAAACTTAGCTGGGAGAAAAAAGAGGACGACACGCAACCCTGGTCGTCCTGTGACGGATCACTCATGTTTGTTTCTTTATCCCGGTTGGCACATCAACTGCAGACCCAGAATTATAGCGACTCCGGTCGCTCGGGGGAGTCGATCCGCGGCTCCGCCTGGACTGGGCGAACCAGGTGACAGACGATCGGGATGGCCAGTAACGTGGTCAGTGATCCGGAAAGCAACCCGCCGATCACAACCCGTGCCATCGGTGCCTGCAACTCGCCCCCCTCTCCCCAGCCCCAGGCAATGGGCAGCATCGCCAGAACCGTGGTCAACGTGGTCATCAGGATCGGTCGGAATCGGCGGACACTGGCAGCGACGATCACCTCGGTCCGGTTGCTCGTGCGATCGGCCGACTGGTAGCGATTGATACAATCAACCAAAACGATCGCGTTGTTGACGACAATCCCGGCCAACATGACCGTCCCGATAAACGACTGGGCGTTCAGCGTGGTCCCGGTCACGACCAGCGCCAGGATCACGCCAATGGCCCCCAGGGGGATCGTGACCAGAATAACCAGAGGATCCCGAAACGACTCGAACTGCGAGGCCATCACCATGTACATCAAGATCACGGCCAGGACCAGGCCCCCCGTCAGTTCCCTGAAGCTCTTCTGCTGCTCCTCGTAGTCACCGACGATGCGGTAGGCGAACCCCCGTGGCCAACTCGTCCCTCCCAGCAGGGTGTTCAGTTCGCCGACGACACTTCCCAGGTCACGTTCGGTCACATCGGCCGATACCTGGACCACCCGTTGCCGGTCACTGCGGTTGATTCGCTGTGGAGCATTGCCCGAGTCGAAACGGACGAGGTCCCGCAAGGCAACGATCCGGCCGTTTTCAGTTCTCACTCCGACCCGCTCGATATCAGGCAGGTGATCACGGTCGGCATCTCGCAGGCGAACCAGCACGTTGAACTCATCACCGTGCTCGCGAAACACCGTGGCCTCGGTCCCACGAATCGTGGTTTCCAGTGTCCGCGAAATGTCTTCCACGCTGACCCCGACCAGACCCGCCTTGACCCGGTCGATGTGGATTGCCAACTCGGGCCTTTGATCGGGACGTTCAATGTTGATGTTCACCAGCCCCGGGACCCGTTCCATCAACCCGGCCACCTGGTCGGCAAGCCGATCGGCTTTCTCGAGATCGTGGCCTCGGACCTCGACTTCGACATCGCCTCCCCCGAAACTCAGCATCCGGGCGAGCATCATTTCCGTCTGGGCTTCGACTCGAACCTGCATGCCGGGAATCGGCCCGATCGAGTTGGCCAGGGATTGCCGCACTTCTTCCACCGACTGGGACCGCCGACTGCGGGGCACGAGCTTGATTCTCAACCAGCACTCGTTCCATCGCTCGGCATCATCACGGTCACCCCCGATAAACGCCGCCACCGTCTGACGCTGCTGACTGGGAATCGAACGCAAGATTGCCTCCTCGATTCTCCGTGCCTGACGATGCAGGTGTTGCAGCTGGATTCCCGGGGCCATGTGAGCTCTCACTCTCAGGTCGCCTTCATCGGCCTTCGGCATGTATTCACTTCCGATTCGTGGCCAGAGACCGACGATGGCCGAAAACACCAGCATCAGTCCCCAGAGAACGAGACCTCGGCGCCTGAGGGCACGGCGCAACAGCGAGCCGTAAGCACTCTCAAGTCCACTGAAGATCCGGCGAGACCACTCACTCACCCCGCGAAACCACGCGTGCTGCTCCCCCCCGGCACGCCCCCAGTGAGCAGCCAGCATCGGAGTCAGTGTCAGGCTGGCCAACAGCGAACACATCAGGGAAAAGCAGACCACCCAGGCCAACTGGTGCAACAGCACGCCGGTCATCCCGCCGATGAAAATCAGCGGAAGGAAGACGATCAGGGTCGTCATCGTGCTTGCTACGATTGCCGAGCCCACCTCCGACGCGCCATCAACGGCGGCTTCCTTGATCGGTTGCCCCTCGTCACGTCGTCGAAAGATCGCCTCGAGCACGACAATCGAGTTGTCCACCAACAACCCCATTCCCAGGGCCAGCCCGCCAAAGGAGACCATGTTCAGTGAAAAGTCCCGAAAATAGATCAGCACGAAAGTGGCCAGCACCGAGAAGGGCATCGAAAGCCCGATAACGACGGTGCTGCGAAAACTGCGGAGAAAGACAACCAGCACAACAGCGGCCAATCCCATCCCGTACATCGCCGAACGTCGAATGTTCTCGATCGATTGCACCACGAACTCCGACTTGTCGATTCGGATCGACAGTGTCAGATCGTTCAACCGCCGGTTGAGTTGTTCCACGGTCTGACGAACATGTTCGCTGACGGCGACGGTGTTGGCGTCGGATTGCTTGTGGATATAGATCAACAGCCCCTCCTGGCCATTGACCCGGCTCACATCGGTCCGCTCCTCGATCCCATCGGTCACGCGACCGATGTCATTGATCGTCACGACAGCACCCTCGTGTTCCCGGACGATCGTTCGACCGATCTGATCGAGGTCACGGAACTGGCCATGGCTGCGGACCAACCGCTGCACGTTGCCTTCGTCGAAGTCGCCGGCGGGCTGGTTGACATTCTGCCGGCGCAACGAGTCAACGACCGTGTTGACAGGGAGATTGAGAGCCTCGAGTTTTTGACGATCGAGATCCACCTGGATCTCGCGTCGCACCGCGCCCCGCAACCTCACCCGACCAACGCCGGGCAACTTCTCCAATTCGGGAACGATCTCGATCTCGGCACGCAGGGTCGTCTCAACCGGCGAGAGATCACTTTCGAGACCGAGGTAGATGATCGGCGAATCGCTCTCGTCGTAGCGGCGAAAGAAGGGACCATCGACTTCGGTCGGCAATTGCTGCCGGATCTTCTGCACCGCCTGTCGCATGTCGTTGACCGCGACATCCAGATCGGCTCCCCACGTCATGCGGACCCGAACGTTGCTGACTCCCTCGGCACTGTTGCTCGAGAGTTCCTCGGTGCCCTTGACCGAGCTGAGCACCTGCTCGAGCGGCCGTGTCAGCAGCGTCTCGATTTCCTCGGGTGCCGCCCCGCGGTAAAACGTCTCGACACTCACCGTCGGATAATCGACCTTCGGCAGCAGGTCCACCGCCAACCGCTCGACGGAAACGACGCCGAGCAGGGCCACGACCAGGCTGATCATCAACGTGGTCACGGGTCGGTGCACGGCCAGGCGGGTCAGCAACATCGTGACTCAGTCCGCCGGCAGTGTGTTTTCTTCCACCAACTGCACGTCCTGTCCATCGCGGACCAGGTGGCTTCCAAGCGTCACAACCCGATCGTCATTACGGACCCCCGAGATGATTTCTACCACCGATCCTTCAACCACCCCCAGCTTGACCTGGACCTGGTTCAACGTGCTGCCGTTGTCGGCGACGACAAACAGTGTCGGTCCCCGCTCACTGTCGACAATTGCTGCCAGTGGCACCACGCAGACCTGCTCACGGCGGTCCAGGACCACGCGAACCCGGGCGTGCATTCCCGGTTTCAGGAAACCCTGCGGATTCTCCACCGCTATGTACACGACCGCCGTCCTCGTCTCCGGATCCAGGATCGGCGCCAACCGTTCAACGCGGCCGACAAACACCCTGTCGGGAAAGGTATCGACGCTCACTTCGGCCACCTGCTGCTCACGCAGGCGCCGGTAATCCCCTTCGCCCACGTGGACCGACGTACGCACCGTCGAGAGATCAATGATCCGCAGCAACCCGACATCGGGCTTGGCAAGGTCGCCGGCCTGCACCGAACGACTGGCCACGTGCCCGCCCAGAGGCGAGCGAATTTGTCGTTCGGCCATCGCCAGGCGACTGCGCTGAATCTCGAGGTCCACCTGCGCCGCCTTCGACACGGCCAGCTTGAGTTCGGCCCCGGCAATCGCCAACGTTGACTCGGCCGCCTCGCGCTGCTGTGGGGTGCTGACTCCTTTTTTTCCGAGCTCCCGCAAGCGGTCGCGATCACGACGGGCAGCATCGACTCGGAGTTTCTGGGCCGCCTCGGCAGCCTGGGCCACATTCAATGCTGCCTCGGCCTGGCGGACGCCTTCCCGTTCTTCGGAATCGTCGAGTTCAACAAGGACCTGGCCGGAGTCAATCCTGTCTCCGATGTCGACGGATAGCTTGCGGATCTGCCCACTGACCCGTGAACGAATCTCCACGTCACGACCGGCTTCAAGACTCCCTACCAGTTCGAGGACCTCGGCGATGTCCTGTTTGGCAGGCCGATTGACTTCGACAGCCACCTCGTTGCGAGTTGAACTCGGCAATTCGGAATCGGCGTGTTGCTGTGAATCGAGGAAAACAGCCCAGCCGATACCCAAGCACGACGCAAACACGAAGGGCAAGGCAATGAGTTTCATCGCGGTCTCGGCAGGCGAGCGAACATCGCGGGAGGCGGGAAACGCAACGGGGAAAACCCACTCTAACGCCTCGACAATCCATAAAGCAATACTCATGCAATCCGCTCGAATCGTGGCGACCGGATCGCTACAGTGGGAACGCAGTCCGGGAATTCGGGAGAGAGATTGATGGACCTGATGAGTACGCTGAGCGGTTCGCTGATGGAGACTTTCCTGCCCGCCGGTTGGGACCTGGCCAAGATCGACGCCTGTGTCGATCCCGACCCCGGCCAGATCGCCCAACGCCAGCCCTGGTGGAACGACGGCTTCGAATTGGTCAGCTGTGGGACGCTGGCCGACTTCGACACGATGCTCGGTCACGAGATCGCGTTGACGATTCGCGATGCCCGCCAGGCGGGTCGTTCACTGGCGATGATCCTGCCAGTGGGTCCCATGGGGATGTACCGCTGGGCGGTGTACTTCCTCAAGGAGTGGGGTGTCAGTTGCGATCATGTCCACGGGTTCAACATGGACGAGTGGAGTGATTCCGACGGCAACACCCTGCCCGCGGACAACTCCGGGGCTTTCCAGAACGCGATGTCGGACGCGTTTTACGGGCCACTGGGCGACTTGACGGTTCCCACGAACCAGCGTCACTTCGCTGTCAAGGAGGTGCTGCCGACCTACGCGGAACGGATTGCAGAGATTCGCGACGACGGCGGAGAACTGGTCATCCTGTTCGGGATCGGCCGCGTGTGTCATATCGCATTCTGGGAACCACAGTACGCCGGCGAATACGACAGTGTCGAGGAATGGAAGACCCAGACCCACCGCATCGGCGCGATGCTGCATCCGCTGACGATCGAGCAAAATGCAGTGACGAGTTTCAAGAGTCGGACAACGCTGGTACCCGCCTACGCCAACACGATTGGCCCCGGACTGTTCCTCGGCGCAGACAAGATCATCGGTGGTGCCGACGGGATCTTCTCGCGTGGGATGATGTGGCAGGGCCTGAGCCTCTGGATGACGCTGCGCCACGAACCAACACCATGGATCCCGTCCACCTGGATGCCCACCCAGCCCGGTCGACTGTTCCACCTCGAAGAACTGGCCGGACCACTGCTGGCTGAGTGCAACTAGGTAACTTCGCCGAGCACGTCTTCGTGGACGAAAATCGGCAGCGGCGGGTCGTAGTGGACCGACAGCGCCAATGCATCGCTGGGCCGACTGTCGATCTCCACCAGCTCACCATCCACCCGGACTCTCAGGATCGCGTAGTAGGTATGATCGCGGAGATCGGTAATCACGATGTCCTCGATCTCGCCACCGAGCGAGTCAATCGCGTTCTTGAGCAAATCGTGAGTCAAGGGGCGGGGCGGCGGATCCTCGGTGATCCTCCGATTGATCGACCCGGCCTCGAAGAGACCGATCAGGATCGGGAACGACCTTTCGCCATCGACTTCACGAAGATAAACGACCTGCTGGTCGCCGATGTCGTTGATGACGATCCGGGCAAGTTCCATCTGGACGAACACGCAGAAGGCTCCATTGTCGGCGGGAAGCAGGGCAGGGCAGAGAGCTGCGGGTTGGAATTATAGCCCGAGCGAACCGTCATTCAAGACGGCACGACCCATCTCTGTCAGCCCTCGTCGAGTTGCCGCAGGATTTCGGATACGCTGTCGGCCTGTTGCTTGAGACCGGCGAGGGTCTGACGAACACCGGCGACCACCTCGTCCGGTGCCCGGGACACGAAGTTCTCGTTCGCCAGCTTCTTCTCGTGGCCGGCGATCACCCCTTCAATCTTCTCAAGTTCTTTTCGATGCTTGGCTCGTTCGGCGTCGCGATCAACGACCCCCTCGAGATCGATGAAACCGTCAGCATCTGCCAGCGAGAAACTGGCAGCCCCCCCGGGACGTTCGATCGTCGGCCCAACGGCGACCAGCTCGGTATTTGCAAGATTCAGGAACTGTGAAGCCACGACCTCGAGGTCCACGGCGACGTGTTCGGCACATCGAACCGACAGCAGCAATCTCGTCCCATACGGGATCGTGTAGGTCGAACGGACATTACGGACCGCCACGATGATCTCCTGCAGGCTCTCGAACCGTTGTTCGAGTTCCTCATCCTGCCAGGCCGTCGGCGGCTCGGGCCAACCGGCGACCGTCACGCTTTCGGCCACCGCTCCGGGTTCGGGGATACCGCGAACCGGAGCCAATTCGGCAAGCCGTTGCCAGAGTTCTTCGGCGATGAAGGGGGTTGTCGGTGCCAGGAGACGCAACAGGGTGTCGAGGACACCGACGAGAACCCGCTGAGCCACACGACGGGCCCGGGGATCCTCCGAGTCCGCATGCAGCCTCGGCTTGACCATCTCCAGATACCAGTCACAAAACTCGTTCCAGATGAAATCGCGCAACGCCCGTGTCGCCGCGTCAAACTGGTAGCGATCCAGTGCCTTGGTCACGTCGGCAGTGGTACGCGAGAGCCGACTGAGAATCCACTGATCCTCGATCGCCAGCCCGTTCTCGGCGGCCACCGCCGGCAGGGGCCCAGGTTCGTAGCCTTCGAGGTTGAGCATCGCGAATCGCGAGGCATTCCAGAACTTGTTGCAGAAATTCCGGCCAGATTCGAATCGTTCCGCCACCACCCGCGCCACCGGCTCCCCCTGGTCCGGCTCGTACCAGGGACTGCTGTACTGCGAGGTCTCGCCACATTCTCCGCAACTGATTCTTGGTTTCTCGCCGCCGGCCGGCACCGCGAGTTGATGCTCGAGTTCCTGTGGAATCACGTGGCCACACCCGGGACACTCGTACCCGACCGGCAAGCGGATGTCCTGGGTTTCACCGGCGAAGGAGGCAATCGTGAACCTGACGGCATCGGTGCCGTAACGATCGATCAGGTCCATCGGATCGACCCCGTTGCCCTTGGACTTTGACATCGTCTGACCGAATCCGTCGAGAATCTTCGGATGCACGCACACGTGGGCAAACGGCACCTCACCCATGTTGTACAACCCGGCCAGGACCATCCGAGCCACCCAGAGCGTGATAATGTCACGACTGGTGACCAGGACACTGCCGGGGTAGAAGTAGTCGAGGCTCTCGGTCTGGTCGGGCCAGCCAAGTGTCGAATGAGGCCACAGCGCGGAACTGAACCAGGTATCGAGAACATCCTCGTCCTGGACCAGCGCGTGGGCCTCACCAAGCTCATCGCCAACGAGATCGGTCTCGGCACAGATCAACCAGCCCTGGTCCTCACCAGCCCATCGCCAACCAACGTCATCACGCCCGGCAAAAGCCGTCTCGAGTTCCGATTCGTCACAGGTCCGGCAGTACCAGATTGGGATCCGGTGTCCCCACCACAGCTGACGACTGACACACCAGTCGCGTTTCTCTCCCAACCAGTCAAGGTAAGTCTTGGCGTAGCGTGCTGGGAAGAACGACACGCGGCCATCGTTGACCGCATCGATGGCCGCCTGGGCCAGGTCGCCCATCTTCACGAACCACTGGTCCGAGAGACACGGTTCGATCGGCGTTTTCGAACGATCGCTGTGCGCCAGGTCGATCTTTCGCTCCTCGACATCACCGGCGAGTCCGAGTTCCTGCATCGCCTCGACGACCTGGCGCCGGGCCGTTGAGCAATCGAGCCCGGCGAACCGGCCACCGTTTTCGTTAATCGTTCCGTCCAGATTCAGGATGTTGATCATCGGCAGGTCGTGCCGCAGCCCACAGGCATAGTCATTGGGATCATGCGCTGGAGTCACCTTGACCGCCCCGGTGCCCATCTCCTTCTTGGCCAGCAAGGCGTCGGCGATGACAGGGATCTCGCGATCGACCAGCGGGACACGAACAAGTCGACCGACCAGGTGCGAATACCGATCGTCGGTCGGGTGCACACACACCGCCGTGTCACCCAGCATCGTCTCGGGCCGCGTGGTGGAAAATGAGATCGACTCGTCCGAATCGACGACCTCGTATCGGAACGTCCAGAAAAATCCGTCGACCTCCTCGTGGAACACCTCGTCATCGGCCACGGCCGTCTGCAGGTAGGCGTCCCAGTTGACCAGCCGCTGGCCACGAAAGATCAATCCATCCTGGAAAAGCCTGAGGAACGTTCGCCTTACGGCGCGCGAACACATCTTGTCGAGCGTAAAGCGGGTGCGCCGCCAGTCACAACTGGCCCCGATCTGCTGGAGTTGGTTGAGAATACGTCTCTCGTAGGCATCCTTCCACTTCCAGATCCGATCGACGAGTGCCGGGCGACCGACGTCGTGCCGCGTCAATCCTTCTTCTTCGAGCATCCGGCGTTCCACAACCGCCTGGGTCGCGATCCCGGCATGATCGGTGCCCGGCATCCAGAGTGCTTCGTGACCTTGCATCCGTTTCCAGCGAGTCAACAGGTCCTGCAATGTCCCGTTGAGCGCATGCCCCATGTGCAGTGCCCCGGTCACGTTGGGCAGCGGAATCATGATCGTATGCGGCGTTCGCTCCGCGGACGGATCAGCGTCGAAGAAACCCTGCTCGGCCCAATACCCATACCAGCGTTGCTGGGCAGCTGCCGGGTCGTATTGCCTGGGAATCTCGACTGCCATCACGAATCGCCTCGAACCACGGTCGCAGCGGGTGGCTCCCCGGACGCCTCCTCGTCCTTGTAGAGCTTGTACTCCACGCTGTCGACCAGCGCCAACCAGCTCGCCTCGATGATGTTCTCGCTGACACCAACCGAACTCCAGACCTCGTCATGATCACGGCTGTCGATCACCACCCGGACGCGGGCAGCGGTCCCCTCGGTCGAGTTGATCACCCGGACCTTGTAATCGACCAGTTGCATCGCCTGCAGGCTGGGGTAGGCACTCGAGAGTGCCTTTCGCAGTGCCCGGTCGAGGGCATTGACCGGACCGTCACCCTCGGCAACGACGTGAACCTCATCACCATTGACCTTCAATTTCACGGTCGCCTCGGTGGCCGGGGGCTCAACCGCGTCGGTTTCGACATTGACCCGATAGTGAACCCGTTCGAACCGGGGCAGGTACGTCCCGGCGACTTTCTTGACCAGCAGGTCAAACGAGGCCTCCGCCGCCTCGAATTGGTATCCCTGGTTTTCGAGATCCTGTATGCGTTCGAGAATCTTCTTCATCAAGTCGTCGTCATGCTGCATCCGGTGCCGGGTTGTCTTGGCAACGATGTTGGATCGTCCCGACAGTTCACTGACCAGTACGCGACGGACATTGCCGATCAGTTCCGGAGGCACGTGTTCATAACTGGCAGCCACCCGGTTGACCGCGTGCACGTGCATCCCCCCCTTGTGTGCAAACGCGCTGGCACCGACGAAAGGCTGTCCCGACCGGAAGTTCATGTTGGCCAGCTCGTAGACAAACCGAGACAACTCGGCCAGCCGGGCCAGGCCACCCGGCACCAGCACTTCGTGGTCGTCTTTCTTCAAGGCCAGATTGGCAATCACACTGATAAGGTCCGCGTTGCCGCACCGTTCTCCGATCCCGTTGATTGTTCCCTGCACCTGGACGGCCCCGCAGTCGACCCCCACCAGCGAATTGGCCACGCCGACATCGCTGTCGTTGTGACAGTGGATCCCCAGGGGAATCGACAGGACCTTCCGCACCGCCTCGACTCCTGCCGCAATTTCCTCAGGCAACCGCCCCCCGTTGGTGTCGCACAGGACAATCGTCCGGGCACCGGCCTCGGCCGCGGCGGCAAGGGTCGAAAGTGTGTAGTCAGGGTCGGCATACCAGCCATCAAAGAAATGCTCGGCGTCGTAGATCACCTCTCGCCCCTCGGCAACGAGAAACGCAACCGAGTCGGTGATCATCTCGAGGTTTTCCGCGAGATCGACTCGCAGCACCTCGGTGACGTGCAGGTCCCAGGTCTTTCCGACCACCGTACAGACCGGGGCCTGCGAATCACGCAGGGCCTGCATTCCGATGTCGTCCTCGGCAGCCATCCCCCGCCGTCTCGTCATCCCGAATGCCGCCACGCGGACATGCTGAAGCTCCAGGTCACGCACGGCCTGGAAATACTCGAAATCCTTCGGGTTCGACAGGGGGTACCCGCCCTCGACGAAGTCGAAGCCGAGTTGATCCAGCCGCTGCGTGATCTGCAGTTTGTCCTGCAGCGAGAAATTGACCCCCTCACCCTGGCTACCGTCCCGCAGAGTCGTGTCATAGATCTCGATCTTCGACATCGTGCTCTGATCCCAACCACGTCAGGGAAAGAAAAAAGCCTCAGGCGGGGTGCTGGCCTGAGGCACAGCCATGGTAAATGACGCTCGAAGGGGCGTCAAACCTCGTCGGAACCGACCGGGAGCAACTGTTCGGACGGGTGTTCATCGACCGACGTCCCCCGCTGGTACACTTCCCATTCTTCAGCCGTGTAGAGAACTTCTCGGGCCTGCGAACCGTTGTAATCACCGACAATGCCGTCCTCGGCCATGTAGTCGATCAACCGCGCGGCCCGGCCATAGCCGATCCCCAGGCATCGTTGCAGAAGCGACACGCTACCACGACCCTCGCGGATCACGACCGTGATCGCTTCCTCGTACAACTCGTCACGATCGCTCAGTGAGTTCTCTCCCGAGAGTCCACTGCCACCGACAGCAAGTTGTGCGAGTTCCTCGGAGTAGTCGGGTTCCTGTTCACCAAAGAACTCGATCACTTGCTGGACTTCGTCATCGGAAACAAAGGTCCCCTGGGCCCGGTTCAGGTTGCTGGTCCCCGGTTCGAGATAGAGCATGTCTCCATTTCCGAGAAGTTTCTCGGCACCGAGTTCATCAAGCACGACACGACTGTCGGTTCGGCTAGCCACCTGGAACGAGATCCGGGCCGGCAGGTTGGACTTGATCAGCCCGGTGATCACATCGACGGTTGGCTTCTGGGTGGCCAGCACCAGGTGAATTCCCACGGCCCGGGATTTCTGGGCGAGTCGAATGATGTGACTCTCGACATCCTTGCCCGCCGACATCATCAGGTCGGCCATCTCGTCGGCGACGATGATGATATAGGGCATCCGGTCCGGCACTTCCTCGGCCTCGAGTTCATCCTCTTCGATTCCCAGACGATCGAGAACCTCTTCACGACCAAGCACATTGAACCTGTCGAGGTGGCGTACGCCACAGCGAGCGAGCAGGTCGTAGCGTTCTTCCATCTTCTCGACGGCCCAGGCCAGCACCGCCTCGGCCTTCTTCATGTCGGTGATGACCGGGTGCATCAGGTGGGGGATTCGGCGATAGGGACTGAGTTCGACCATTTTCGGATCGATCATCAGCATCTTGACCTCGTCAGGACGGCGGACCATCAGCAACGAGAGGATCAAGGAATTCAGGCAGACGCTCTTGCCGGTTCCCGTGCGACCGGCAATCAACAGGTGCGGCATTTTCGAGAGATCGATCGACAACGGCTTCCCGCTGACATCCTTGCCCAGAAAGACCGGCAGGCGTTTCTCTTTGATTTCCCGTGGGCACGATTCGATCAGTTCCCGCAACCGGACCATGACCCGGCGTTCATTGGGGACCTCAATCCCCACCGTATTCTTCCCGGGAATCGATGGTACGACTCGAACCGAGGGCACGCGGAGC
>Ga0163108_10002135_pt1 | contig 14319 bp, 12 predicted proteins | sample Fk1155metaG_FD_109644 | JGI IMG/M metagenome (GOLD analysis project Ga0163108, IMG submission 109644) | Marine microbial communities from the Central Pacific Ocean - Fk160115 155m metaG | ecosystem: Environmental > Aquatic > Marine > Oceanic > Photic zone | place: The Central Pacific Ocean...
ATCAAAATCTGTAAGCTGATTTTGCTCAATAATTTTCTTTAAAATTTTTGTATATTCTGATCCTGTTGCTGCATAATTGTGCAAATATTGAACAAGTACTACGCCAGATATTTTTTTATTTTTCCTTCTTAACTCTGCTCTCTTTTCTCTAAATTCTCTATAACCTTTATGTGTATTTAAATTATTTTTGTAGGCTTGAACTGATGAACGTAAAATAGGAAATTTTAAAATTTTATGACCTTTATTCTTTTCTCTCTTCAAAGGTGAAATACCTTTTTTGCCCCAAGTCCACTGACCAAACATCGCATTGCCTTCTAAGGCAAATCTAGATGTCCCCCAACCACTTTCCTTTGCTGCTTGAGCGATGGCTATTGAAACAGGAATAACATCCATTCTTATTTTAAGTTCCGTTACATCTTCGTTTTTTATTCCATAATCTTCGAATCTTCTTTTTAGCCAAACTCTTTCGCCTCTTGAATTGTTTTGTTTGCTCAAAATTTTGAAAAGTTTTTTTCTATTTTCAAAAATTTTATTGTTCTCATCTAGTATGAGAGGCATAACAATCTTGATAAAAGTATCTTTTTTCTTTTGTGTGCTTTTTAATTTTTTTAAATCTTTTGGTAATTTTGACAAATAAATAGGTTTTACAAGGGCTCCAGATCTAATGCCTTTTAGGTCATACTTTAAATCTTCAAACAAATTTAAAGTAATTTTTGTATCTAAGCTTACATCCTCGCCATCTGGTTTCAAATTTTTTGTTTTATTTGATTTTTCGGGAAATTTATTCTCGTATTTAAAATTAGATTTATATTCTTTGGCAATGTGTGTAAATTTAATCTCATTTGTAACAACTTTGATGTAAGGTCTGATGCCCATTAAGCTTGTAATAAAAACTAATAAAACTAAAGTTAATATTATATTCGTAGCAACTTGTTCCTTAAACTTTATTTCAGCAATCTTCTTTCTATTATAACTATGTGCAGGTAAAGGTATCTTATTCTTCAATAAAATTAGTTCTATTTGAGAAGTGGTTAGATGTTTTTTTGATCTAAGATAAGATTTAATTTCTGGTATCTTATAAAGTCTAGATAGCTCTATAAGTTGATCTCTATATGGAATATCTTTTTTCATTCAATTAACTTGCCTCTACAGATTTAACTTCTTCAACATAATGACGCAATAGGTTCTGTACTCCCTGTTTAAGTGTCATTAAAGAACTTGGACAACCCGAACAACTACCTCTAAGTTCAACTTTTACAACGCCTTTGTCAAAAGAAATAAATTTAATATCCCCACCGTCTTTAGCAACAGCCGGTCTAACTTTTGTATTCAATACTTCATTAATTTTTTTTACTATCTCATTGTCTTCCTCTTTATCTTCAACTGTTTTATTATTTTTTTTCAAAATTATTGGTTTTTTATTTTTTTCAAAATAATCATTAATTGAAGAAATAATTGATGGTTTAAGTGTATCCCAACTTATTTTATCATTTTTTTTAACACTCAAAAAATTTTTAGAAATTAATATAAGTTCTATACCTTCAAAATTTAGCAAATGTTTTATAAAATTATTTTCAATCTTTCCAATATCTTTTTTTTGGAATTCTTGTGTATCAACTTCTGAGAATTGCTTTTCTGACAAAAACTTCAGTGCATTTGGGTTTGGTGTGTTTTCTATCTGAATCATATTTAAACTTTAACACATTTTTAAATTTTATTACTATGAAATAAAACCAACAATTTCTTTGATTTTATCTATATTTTTTTTTGCAATAGCGTTGGCTTTATTTGTACCTTCTTGTAAAATTTCCAATAAGTATTTGTTGTCATTCTTTAATTCTTTAATTCTTTTCCCAATAGGACAAATTGTGGCTACCAAAACATCCGAAAGTTCATTTTTAAATTTAGAAAAATCTTTACCGGCCATACTTTCCAAAGTTTTTTCTATAGTTTTATCTGTTATAAAGGAATAAATGTTTATTAAATTTAATGCCTCTGGTCTATTTTTTAAATCATCTACCTTGGAAGGAATAGGAGAAGAGTCAGTTTTTGCCTTTTTAATTTTTTTATTTATTTCATCCTCAGTATCTTGCAAATCAATTCTTGAATAATCAGATTCTTCAGATTTACTCATTTTTTTTGTACCATCTCTTAAACTCATAACTCTTGAAAGTTTTTTTTGTATTAAAGGTTCTGGAATTGGAAAAAAATTATTAGATTTAAAATCATTATTAAATTTTTGAGCTATATCTCTTGCTAACTCTAAATGTTGTTTTTGATCATCGCCCACAGGAACATGGGTGGCTTTATAAAGCAGTATGTCAGCAGCCATAAGATTGGGATAGACGTACAGTCCAACGCTAGCATTTTCTTTGTTTTTGCCAGCTTTTTCCTTAAACTGAGTCATTCTATTCATCCAGCCAACTCTAGAAACGCAATTTAAAATCCAGGCAAGTTCAGCATGTCCACTGACGGAAGATTGATTAAATATTATGCTTTTTTTAAAATCTAATCCACAAGCCACAAATCCAGCAGTAGTATCAAGTATATTTTTTTTTAATTCCTTGGGATCCTGAAAAACTGTTATGGCATGAAGATCAACAACACAATAAATGCATTCCATTTTTTTTTGTAGATCAACAAAGTTTTTAATAGCACCGAGATAATTACCTAGATGTAAATTACCAGTAGGCTGAACTCCTGAAAAAACTACTGGTTTGCTATTTTTATTCATTTCAATTTATAGCTTTCTAATTTTAATATCCCCAAAAGGTTAGTAACCAACAGATATATAACCGCTGATAAACCTATCATAATTAGCAAATAAATTAATTTAAAATGATAAGTATATTCCAACTTATCCTCAAAATATTCCAAACCAAAATATAGAAAAAAACACATTAAGGTCGTAGCTATTAAAATTTTTAAAAGATTAATGAAAGTTTTATTTTGAAAAACAAGAAATTTTTCTTTTTTAAGTAGAACAAAATAAAGCAAAGTAGCAAGCCAAGTTGAGATGGTCGTTGCTATCGGTATAATTATAAATCCATATTTTCTAAATAAAGAAATACTAATTGCAATATTAATTATCATGCTTATCAAAGATATGTAGAAAGGCATTTTTGTATTGTCCCTAGCAAAATAAAAATTAGACAAAACTTTAACTAATGCAAAAGCTGGAACACCCATGGCAAAAAATGTCAAAGCCAAAGATGTATTAACAACGTCTGTTTGATCAAAAGATCCATAACCAAACAAACTATTTACTATTTCTTCAGAAGCTATTAGCAAACCAAATGCTGCTGGCAAAGAAAGGGCTAGAGATAATTCTAAAGACTTGTTTTGTATGAGATCTACAGAATTTTGATCGTTTGTTTTTATACTTTTAGAAAGATTAGGCAAAACTACAGTCCCGACAGCAATACCTGCGATAGCCAAGTTGATTTGATAAATTCTATCTGCATAATACAGATAAGAAACCGCTCCAGATTGAAATGATGCAATGATGGTTCCTATAAGAATATTGATCTGAGTGATTCCCGATGAAAAAATACTTGGTAATAATTTTTTAAAGAAATTTTTTAGGCTTTTTCCAAACTTAAAAAACAAACTTAAAGATGGAAAATAAAATTTTCTTGTAAAAATAATTAGAAGTAAAAATTGTAAAATTCCCGCAAAAGTTACTCCGATAGATAAACTTTTAGCTATATTTAATTTAAAGTAAAATGCAAATAATAAAAACAGAATTAGTATTACATTAAGCACTATTGGTGCCGCGGCCGCAGCTGCAAATTTGTTATTTGTGTTTAGTATTCCAGATAACATAGAAGACAAGCTCACAAATAATAAAAATGGGAAAGTAATTCTGGTAAATTCAATAGCTAAATTAAATTTTTCCGAATTTTCATAAAAACCAGGAGCAATTAAATAAACCACAAAAGGTGTAAAAATTTCGACAATAATTATTAAGGCAATTAAAACATATAATAGAAGATTAAAAACATCGTCAGCAAATTTTTTTCCCTCATTCTCTCCTTTTAATTTTTCCTCAGCATAACTTGGGATAAACGCTGCATTAAAAGTACCTTCTGCAAATAAACGTCTGAAGGTGTTAGGCAGTCTGAAAGCAACAAAGAAAGCATCTGCGTATATGCTTGTTCCAAGAAAAATAGCTATTAAAATATCTCTTAAATATCCTAAAACCCTGCTTAGAAGGGTATAAAAACCAAAAACTGATGTTGAAGACAGTAAATTCATAATTAAGACAAATTATTAGTGATTTAATACCATTTATATTACATACTTAAATTTTAATGACAAAAAAATCAAAAATTGACCATTACACGGATAAAGAAGCATTAGACTTTCATAATAGAGGAAAGTCTGGCAAAATTGAGATTATTTCTTCAAAATCTTTAACAACTAAAAGGGACCTTTCTCTGGCTTATTCTCCTGGAGTTGCGGTCCCAGTTAAAGAAATTTCAAAAAACCCTGATGCTGCTTACGATTATACAAGCAAAGGAAATTTGGTAGCCGTAATAAGTAATGGTTCAGCAATTTTAGGGTTGGGGAATTTGGGTGCTCTGGCATCAAAGCCAGTTATGGAGGGTAAAGCCGTTTTATTTAAAAGGTTTGCAGACATAGATGCTATCGACATTGAGATAGATAATAAAAATTCAGACGAAATAATTAAATGTATTCAAAATATTGGGAATAGTTTTGGTGGAATAAATTTGGAAGATATTGCTGCGCCAGATTGCTTTGTTATAGAAAGAAAATTAAGAGACACCTTGGATATACCTATTTTTCACGATGACCAACATGGTACGGCAATTATTACATCTGCGGCACTAATTAACGCTCTGGATATTTCTAATAAAAAACCTGGTGAAGTAAAAATTGTTGTTAATGGCGCAGGGGCTTCTGCTTTAGCATGCGCAAATCTTTTCCAAAGCATTGGAATCAAAACTCAAAATATAATTATGCTTGATAGAAAAGGTGTGATTTATAAAGGCAGAGATAATATAGATCAGTTTAAATCAGTATATGCGGTTAAAACAAAACTTAGAACTCTTAAAGACGCAATAAAGGGTGCGGATGTTTTTTTAGGTTTGTCAGCAAAAAATCTATTAACTCAAGAAATGGTAAAGTCCATGGCCAAAAACCCAATCATATTTGCCTGTGCCAATCCTGATCCTGAAATAAAGCCTGAATTAGTAGATGAGGTAAGATCAGATGCAATAGTTGCTACGGGAAGATCAGATTATCCTAATCAAGTTAATAATCTAATTGGATTTCCATATATATTTAGAGGAGCTCTTGATGTTAGAGCAAAAGAAATTAATGAAGAAATGAAAATAGCTGCAGCAAAAGCTATAGCAGCACTAGCCAGAGAAGAAGTGCCTGACGAGGTGGTCAATGCTTATGGTGGAGAAAGACCTCGTTATGGAAAAGAATATATTATTCCGTCAACTTTTGACCCTAGATTAATTAGTAGAATACCTGCTGCAGTTGCTGAAGCCGCAATGAAAAGTGGGGTAGCAAGAAAAAAAATTTCAGATATTGAATCCTATAAAGACCAGTTAACTAACAGACTCGATCCTTCTATGAGCATTATGCAAGGAATTAACGCGCAGCTTAAAAAAAGACCCAAGACAGTTGTTTTTGCTGAAGGTGAAGATAAAAACATGTTAAAGGCCGCAATTGCTTACAAGAATAGTCGTTTGGGAACACCAATCGTAATTGGAAATGAAAAAAGAGTAAAAGAACAATTAAAAGAAATTGGATTAGACGAAGATTATAAAATTAAAATTGTCAACTCAACTGATAAAGAAAAAAGAGAACTTTATACGAAGAAATTATATAGCAAGTTACAGAGGCAAGGTCTTTTGGAAAGAGATGTCGATAGATTAATTAGAAATGATAGAATTGTCTGGGGTTCTTCTATGGTCGATTGTGGAGATGCAGATGCAATGGTAACAGGAAATATTAGACATTATGCTGCTTCCATTGAAAGTCTTAAAAAAGTGGTAGATCCTAGACCTGGTGAAATTTTATTTGGTCTAAATATGTTAATTACACCTAAAAAAACTATCTTTATTGCTGATACACAAGTAAACGATTTTCCGTCTGCAGAAAAATTAACGAAAATTGCAATGTCCAGTGTTAGAGTGGCTAGATTATTTGGATTCGATCCTAAAGTAGCTTTTTTATCTCACTCTACGTTTGGAAAACCAACATCCAGAAATACAAAACATGTAAGAGATGCTATCGAACTCCTAAAAAATAAGAAGGTAGATTTTGATTTTGATGGCGAAATGCAGCCAGATGTAGCTTTAAATCCCAAATACAAAGAAACATATCCGTTTTCTAAAATAGTGGGTAATGCAAACATCTTAATAATGCCCGCTCTTCATAGTGCGGCTATATCAACTAAACTAATGAAAACCATTGGTGGAGCTAGAGCAATTGGCCCACTTTTAATTGGGTTAGCATTGCCAATTGAAATCGCTCCTCTCAGATCATCTTCGAACGATATACTAAATCTTGCATCTGTCGCAGCCTACTCGGCAGAAATCATTAACTATAAAAATAAGAAAAGTAATTAATTTTTGTTTCTACTTAGATCTTCTACTAATAAAATACTTGGTACAACTTCTTTAACTCCATGAATTTCATTTGCCTCTGAAATAACTTTTTTCTTTTCATCCCCTGTCATAGCAATTCCAAAAATATAAATTTTTCCATTTATAGTGTCTATTGTATAGTTACTAGATTTTGTAATTTTGTTAAAAAGTAAAGCAGCTCTTAACTGGGAAGTAATCAATACATCTTTTGCTGTATTTTTAAAATTAGTCTGACCCTTAATTATTACTGCACTTTGTACAGACCTAGCTCCTTTAGTTTCCCAGGCCATCTTAATAATCTTTAGTTTTTCTTCTGGCTCATCCACTTTTCCTGATAAAAAGATATTTCCATCAATAACTTTAGTGCTAAGATTAATGATATATTTTTTATCCGTGAAAGCTAATCTACCCATCAAATTTTTCTGCATGATAGAGTCATCAATTTGCATACCAACGGTTCTTGGATCATAAGCAACGCTTACTCCAGATCCAAAAAGCCCAACAGATGAACTGCCAACACAGGAAAAAAGAAGAAAACTAAATATAATTAATATTAAATTTTTTTTCATTTTTTTTTAACACTTAAACAAATATTATATACTTTCTTTTTAGACAAATTATTTTTTTCTGAAAACAATTTAACCACATCTTTTAAACTATATCTTTTTAAATATTCTTTTATATCTTTTCTCAATTTTTTCTCATCAAAAATATCAACATTCGGAAGATTTTTCAATTTTTTCGACAACACAACCGTAAGTTCGCCTTTCAAGGGTTCTTTAAAACCTTCGAATTTGTCTATGCTTTCTCTATAAAAACTTTCGTAAATTTTAGTCATTTCTCTGCCAATAAAAATATGTCTGCCTTTGAAGAATTTCTTAAAGTAATTAACATAAAAATTTAATTTTATAGCTGGAATAAAAAAAACAATATTAAAATTATAATTTTTTATTGTATCAATTTCTTTTTCTATTTCAGAAGCCTTTTTAGGTAAAAATCCATAGAAGAAATATTTGTCATCAAAACCAGATACGCTTATTGCTGTCGTCACAGCGGAAACTCCTGGAATTGGAAATATCTTAATTTTTTTTTTGATACACTCTTTGATAAGAATCAATCCAGGATCTGACAAGGTTGGTGTGCCAGCATCTGAAATAATTGAAACTCTTTCACCCTTTTTAATTAATTCTATAATTGAATTTGTTATTTTTTTTTCATTAAATTTATGATTAGGAATTAATTTTTTCTTAATACCATAGTAATTTAGTAATTTTATGGACCTTCTTGTATCTTCACAAAGAATTTTGTCAGAATTTTTTAATACATTTAATGCTCTTAATGTAATATCCTCCAAATTTCCTATTGGCGTTGAAACGATGTATAAACCTGATAGAAAACTGTTCATAAATTATGAAAAAAATTTCTAAGATAATTTTATCTTATTTATTGATTACTTTTAATAGTTATGTTTTGGCAGTCGAGAATAATAATACAAATATTCTAAAAATAGGAATTTTGGCACCTTTCTCTGGTGAATTCAAATCTATAGGAGAGACAGTCTTATACTCCGTGAATTTGGCACTACATGATATTAATGATGATTCGATTAAAATTTATCCAAAAGACTCTGGTTATAAAAAAGAAAAAATATTAGATGCATGTAAAGAATTTCGAGAAGAAGGAATTAAGGTTATTATTGGACCTATTGATTCTAGCTTCGCAAAAGAACTAAAAAAATTTGATGATTTAATATTCCTATCTCTATCAAATATGAATTCTAGCATTGATAAAAATTTTATAATGATGGGAATAAATTTGGAATCTCAGTTGTTAGCTATTAAAAAATTTATTGATAAACAAGAAAAAAAGAAAACAATAATTCTATACCCTGAAAATAAAAATTCTAAGCATGTAGAAAGAAAAATAAAACTTACTAACTTTAAAAATTATAAACTTTTCAAATATAGTAGTGACTCTGAAGTTTTAACAGGTCAAATAGAAAAATTAACCAATTATAAGCAAAGAAAAATAAATCTAGAATCAAGAGTAAAAAAATTGGAGAAATCTGATTTACCAAAAGATATTAGAGAATTAAATCAACTAAAGCAAAGATATACACTTGGAAAAATAAAATTTGACTCGGTGGTTATCATTGATTTTGGAGATGGGCTAAAAAGTATTTTAACATCTCTTGCTTATACCGACATCTCAGAAAAAGACATTTTGATAGTAACAGCCAACCAATGGTTTGATGATAGTATTTTATCTGAAAGTTCAATTAAAAGTTTTTATTTTCCTTCCATAAATTTAAAAAACTTTAATAATTTTAACAAAAAATTTTTTAAAGAATATAAATACAAACCAAATGAAATTACAATATTATCTTATGATATTATTGGGCTTATATATTATCTTTGGAAAAATGATACTAAGATTAATTATGCAAACGACTTCAATATGAAAAGGGAAATTAAAGCAAAGATTGGAAAATTTAAAATATCCGAGAATAAAGTTATTCAGAAATTAGAAATTTATAAACTGGAAGATAATAAATTTATTAAAAGTAAACTTTAATTTTTTCTGATAATTTTTTATAAGCAATATGTCTATGATCTATTAATAGTTTTTCTTTATAATCCATTTCAGCAAAAGTTTTAGAATAACCATCTGGAATGAAAATTGGATCGTACCCAAAACCATTAGTTCCTTTTTTAGAAGATATATTTCCTTTAATAATACCAACTTCTGAGATTTTTTTTCCATCAGGCCATTGAATTGTAAGACTACAAACAAATTGTGCTTTTTTATTTTTGTTTGACTTTTTTACTTTTTTCAAAATTTCTGTCATTGCATTATCAAATCCATCAAATTCTTTGGCCCATCTTGAAGAAAAAATTCCGGGTTGACCATTTAAACAATCAATCTCAAGACCTGAATCGTCAGATAGAGTAACTAATTTTGATTTATTGCAAAAAAAATCAGCTTTTAGTTCTGAATTTTTAAGAAAAGTTTTGCCATCTTCTTTTGGACTTTCTATGCCTAGCTCATTGGGTGAAATTTTTTCTACTTTCTCTGGTAATAAGTCACTTATTTCTTTAAATTTTCCCTTGTTATGAGTTCCTATTAATATCTTGTCAATTTTATACATAAGGACCTAGAAATTAAATATTTCATAACTATATAGAAAATATGACTAATTTAAACGATGAAGATAAAAACAAAAAAGAGAGCAAAATTCCAAAAAAGGAAGAAAAAAAAGAACTGAGCATCGAAGAAAAGCTCAAAGACACTGAGGATAAGCTTCTAAGATCTCTTGCAGAGCTAGAAAACCAACGAAAAAGGTTTGATAAAGACATTAAGGAAGCAATAGATTTCGGAGGGTTTAATTTTGCAAAAGAAAACTTAGTTATATTAGACAATCTTCAGAGAGCTCATATTTCAATTAAAAATGATCCGGCTTTAAAAGACAACAAAGATTTGGATAAATTTTTGAAAAATATTGAGATTATTGAAAAAGATTTAATCTCAATTTTCAAAAAAAATAAAATAGAAAAAATTTATACATCTAAGAAAAAATTTGATCCAAATTTTCATCAAGCTATAACAGAAGTGGAAAATGACCAGGTAGATACCGGAACCATCGTACAGGAAATACAAACCGGTTATATGTTGGGAGAAAGATTGCTTAGACCATCTTTGGTTGCTGTTTCTAAAAAAAGTGTGAAAAAAGAAGCAAAAAATGAGGAAAAAAATGAGGAAAAAAAGTAATTACCACCTTGTAGAAACGCAAACAACACCCATATATCAAGCATTATGAGTAGAGTAATCGGAATAGATTTAGGAACAACAAATTCATGCGTAGCCATAATGGAGGGTAAGCAAGCCAAAGTTATTGAAAACGCTGAAGGACAAAGAACAACTCCTTCTGTAGTTGCTTTTCTTGATAAGGACGAAAGATTGGTAGGGCAACCTGCAAAAAGGCAAGCTGTTACAAATCCTAATGATACAATTTTTGCTGCCAAAAGATTAATAGGAAGAACTTTTGATGACAAATCTGTAAAAAAAGATATCGAAAAAGTTCCATTTAAAATAGTTAAGTCAGATAAGAATGATGCTTGGATAGAAGCAAAAGGTAAAAAATATTCTCCGTCTCAAATATCAGCCTTTATTCTTCAAAAAATGAAGGAGACAGCTGAAAAACATTTGGGGCAACCAGTTACTAAAGCGGTAATAACAGTGCCAGCATATTTTAATGATGCACAAAGACAAGCAACAAAAGATGCTGGAAAAATAGCTGGCTTGGAAGTTTTAAGAATTATTAACGAGCCTACTGCAGCTTCATTAGCATATGGTTTAGATAAAAAAGGTGGAAAAAAAATTGCCGTTTATGACCTTGGCGGTGGTACTTTTGATGTATCTATCTTAGAAATTGGCGATGGCGTATTTGAAGTAAAATCTACAAATGGAGATACCTTTTTGGGTGGCGAAGATTTTGATGATACCATTGTAGATTATTTAGTTTCAGAATTTAAAAAAGATAGCGGAATTGATTTAAAAACTGATAAACTCGCTTTACAGAGACTAAAGGAAGCAGCGGAAAAAGCAAAAATAGAATTATCTTCTGCAACACAAACTGAAATTAATCTTCCGTTTATTACAGCAGACAAAACAGGACCAAAACATATTAATTTAAAATTTACTAGAGCTAAATTAGAAGCCCTAGTCGAAAGCCTGGTAGAAAGAACTTTAGAACCTTGCAAAACCGCTCTTAAAGATTCAGGTTTTTCAGCAGCTGAAATCAACGAAATAGTTCTTGTTGGCGGAATGACTAGAATGCCAAAAATTGTTGAAACTGTTAAAAACTTTTTTGGAAAAGATCCTAACAAAAGCGTTAATCCTGATGAAGTAGTTGCAATGGGAGCTGCAATTCAAGCAGGTGTATTACAAGGCGATGTAAAAGATGTTTTGCTTTTAGATGTTACTCCATTGTCTCTGGGTATTGAAACACTTGGAGGAGTCTCTACAAAATTAATTGATAAAAATACAACTATACCAACCAAAAAAAGTCAGGTTTTTTCAACAGCTGAGGATAATCAACCCGCTGTATCGATAAGAGTGCTGCAAGGCGAAAGAGAAATGGCTTCTGATAATAAAATTTTAGGTAATTTTGAACTTGTTGGAATTGCTCCCGCTCCAAGAGGTATTCCGCAGATTGAGGTAACTTTTGATATAGACGCAAATGGTATTGTTAACGTATCTGCCAAAGACAAAGGAACAGGTAAAGAGCAAAAAATTCAAATTCAAGCATCAGGCGGATTGTCTGAAGAAGAAATTCAGAAAATGGTTAAAGATGCTGAAGCAAACAAAGAATCGGATAAGAAAAAGAGAGAGTCTGTAGATGCAAGAAATCAGGCCGACACTATGATCCATTCCACTGAAAAAAATCTTAAAGAGCATGGATCTAAAATTAGTGAGGTTGAGAAAAAAGCTATAGAAACTGCCGTTTCAGATCTAAGAAATGCTTTAAAAGGAACAGATTCAGAAGAAATTAAGAAAAAAACCCAATCTTTAATTCAGGCTTCAATGAAATTAGGAGAGGCAGTTTATAAAAGCCAACAAAAACCTGATGGAAAAGCTGCCGGCAAAAAAGATAACAAAGACGATAAAGAAAAAGATAATGTTGTTGATGCAGAAGTTGTAGACACAAAAGAAGACAAAGAAAAAAGAGCCTAAGACTAATTAACAGGAGCAAAGCTTCTCATGGCAAAAAGAGATTATTATGAAGTCTTAGGTGTAAATAAATCAGCCAACAAAGACGAAATCAAAAAAGCTTACAGAAAATTAGCGGTAAAATATCATCCAGACAAAAATAAGGGTGATAAGAGTGCTGAAGAAAAATTTAAAGAAGCAAGCGAAGCCTATCATGTACTTTCTGACGAAAAAAGAAAAACGAATTATGATCAGTTCGGACACGCAGCTTTTCAAGGTGGTGGACAAGGAGGCTTTGGTAACTTTGATTTTTCTTCATCTTTTTCTGATATTTTTGAAGATGTTTTTGGAGATTTTGGATTTGGAAGTTCTGGGCAATCAAAAAGGGGTAGGTCAAACAATAGAGGAAATGATCTAAGGTACGATATCTCGATAGATCTAAATGATGCATTCACTGGAACAGAAGAAAAAATAAATTATACAACTTATAAAAAATGTAAAACTTGTTCTGGAAGTGGTGCTAAACCAGGATCAAAACCTTCTGCTTGTAGTTATTGCGGTGGGCAAGGAAAAGTAAGATCTAGCCAGGGATTTTTTACTATACAACAAACTTGTCCCGAGTGCAGTGGAGAAGGAGAAAAAATTACAAACCCATGTAGCAACTGTAGTGGGGCAGGCAAAACACAGTCGAATGAATCAGTTTCGGTAAAAATTCCCAAAGGTGTTGATGATGGGACAAGAATAAGAATCGCTGGAAAAGGAGAGGCCGGAAGCAAAGGAGGGGCAAATGGAGATTTATATTTATTTGTATCTGTAGAACCTCATAATATTTTTAAAAGATCAGAGGAAAATCTCTACTATGAGCTGCCAATTTCCTTTACAGATGCAGCTCTAGGAGCAACTGTAGAAGTTCCTTCTATTGATGGCGGAAAAACAAAAATTAAAATTCCATCTGGAACTCAGAGTGGAAAACAGTTAAGACTTAAAGAAAAAGGTATGCCAGTCCTAAAAAGAAATATGTTTGGAGATCTCTATATTAGAATTGTTACTGAGGTACCAACCTCTTTAACCAAAAGACAAAAAGAGTTATTAGCAGAATTTAAAACTTTGGAAGATACTAAATCAAATCCATTAATTAAAAGTTTCTTTGATAAAGCTAAAAAATTCTGGAAAAACTAAATGAAAAAAATTAATTTAACTATTACTGGATGTCTTGGCAGAATGGGTCAGCAACTCATTATGTCTTCTAAAACTGCTAAAAATTTTAAACTTGTTTCTGTTACAGAAAACAGGATGGTTAATAAAGAAATAGCAGGCTTAAAGCCTCAATTAAATTCAAAAAATGCATTTAAAAATGCAAACGTAATTATAGACTTTACAGTTCCGAAATGTACTCTAGAAGTACTGAAAATTGCTTCAAAATTAAAAAAGAGAGTAGTTATTGGAACAACGGGTTTTTCTAAAAAAGAAGAAAAATTAATAAAAAAATATTCTAGAAAAATACCCATACTTAAAGCAGGCAATATGAGTTTGGGTGTAAATTTGCTCGTTTATTTAACTGAAATTGCATCAGAATCACTTGGGAATAATTTTTTAAGTAAGGTTTTTGAAGTTCATCACAAACATAAAAAAGATCATCCTTCAGGTACAGCTCTAATGCTTGGAAAAGGTATAGCAGCAGGAAAAAATAAAGATTTAAGTAAAATTATGGGAAAAAAATATTTTAATAGAAAATCTTTTCCCTACAGCAAAAAGATCAATTTTAATTCCCTTAGAAAGGGTAAAATTATTGGGAAACACGAGGTGAAATTCTCAAGTGGAAAAGAAATAGTCACTTTGAATCATGAATCTTTTGATAGAGCTTTATACTCAGAAGGAGCCTTAACTGCAGCAAAATGGTTAATAAATAAAAAACCCGGTTTATACTCAATGAGAAATGTTTTAAATTTTAAATAAATTTAAAACAATGAGTACAAATAAAAGA
>Ga0163108_10002137_pt1 | contig 14310 bp, 7 predicted proteins | sample Fk1155metaG_FD_109644 | JGI IMG/M metagenome (GOLD analysis project Ga0163108, IMG submission 109644) | Marine microbial communities from the Central Pacific Ocean - Fk160115 155m metaG | ecosystem: Environmental > Aquatic > Marine > Oceanic > Photic zone | place: The Central Pacific Ocean...
ATCGTGTCCGGGCGAGCGCCAGTCATCAGGCTGGCCCGCGAGGGACTGCAGATGGATTGTTGGCAGTAGGCTCGCTTGAATAGCAGTCCTTCCGTTGCCAGCTTGTCCAGGTGGGGGCTCTTGGCGATGGTTGATCCATAGCAACGCAGCTCCGGGCGCAGGTCATCAATCGCGATAAAGAGGATGTTGGGGCGGGCAGCTTCTGCGCCACCGGCGCTGATCGAGGTGAGCAACAGGAGTAGCAGGGTAATGCGTGTTTTCATGGAACGTTCCTGGGAGACCCTGGTGAAGCCGAGTTTGTTTGCGGCACGTGTTCTTTACAGGTTAATTGATTATAACGGGTGCCATCACGACGTTGCAGTGTGGTTGCTGGACTATCTGGTAGAGGAGGAGTCCTGCCCCGGGATGCCATCGTGGTAAGATAGCTGGATGCGTTCAATCTTTCAAAGAGGATGGGGTGATGAGAAACAGCAGAATTTGCCAGCGCGACACCAGCATCGTGTTCACACTGACGATCGCCATGATGGTTGCCACGCTTGATGCGGCGGATCGGCCCAATATTATCCTGCTCATGGGGGATGATCATGGCTGGGATGAAACTGGCTACAACGGGCATCCTCATTTAAAGACCCCTGTCCTGGATGAGATGGCATCCCGCGGACTTCGCCTGGATCGGTTTTACTCGGCCCATCCATCCTGCTCACCGACGCGTGGCAGTGTGATCACGGGGCGTCATCCCAATCGCTATGGAACGTTTACTCCCAACTACTCCATTCGCCCGGAGGAAATCGGCATTGCGCAGATCCTGGCACATGCTGGTTATGCCTGTGGCCATTTTGGCAAATGGCACCTGGGGCCTGTGAAAGCTGCGTCGCCCACCAATCCGGGCGCGTTTGGATTTGACCAATGGTTGTCGCATGACAATTTCTTTGAATTGAACCCGGTCCTCTCTCGTAACGGAGGGCCGCCGACTCGTTTCCCGGGTGAAAGCTCGGAGATCGTGATCAAGGAAACAATTCGTTTCCTTGAGACGGCCCAAAAACAAAAGAAACCTTTCCTCGCCGTGGTTTGGTTCGGGTCACCCCATGAACCGTACAGTGGTTTGCCGAAAGATCTTGCTCTCTACGACAACCTGCCCAGGGAGTATGCGGACAAGCAATTTAAATTGACGTCCAATGAAACAGGCCGGCCGACGAGACGATCACTTCGCGATGTGCTCCGGGAACGCTACGCGGAAATTACGGCGATGGATCGTTCGATTGGTCAGCTCCGCCGGTATTTGAAACAGGAAAAGCTGCAGGACAACACGTTGCTCTGGTATTGCGGGGATAATGGCACGCCCGGTGATGGGATCGTGACTTCACCATTTCGTGGACAGAAAGGGACCATGTACGAGGGAGGCGTCCGCGTTCCCGGGATTATTGAGTGGCCGGCACGGATCTCGACAGCCCGTGTCTCCAAGGTGAATAGTGTTACCAGTGACACGTTGCCCACGCTTTGTGACCTGTTAAGTTTGCCGTTGCCCAGCCGACCGCTGGATGGTATTTCCCTCGAGCCCGTCATCGCTGGCCAGATGAAACAGCGACCGAGTCCCATCTGTTTCTGGAGTTTTGATGTGAAGCGAGAATCACGTCACCCGATCTACATCGAGGCTGGGCTGCAGCAAGGGACCACGCCGCTGGTCAAGATGATGGGCGATCTCTATACGCGGAATTTCCGCAACTATCATCACAAGCAAATCACCGCGGCTGACTTCGCAGGGTCCCGCGTGATCCTGGGAAACCGCTACAAGCTCGTGGTCCATGGGCAGGGACAGGATGCGTTGAACCGGGAACTGTTCGACGTGCGCGCAGACCCGGGTGAAAAGAATAACCTGCTGAAGACCCATCCGCAGGTTGCGGACTCGCTGCAACAACAGTTGGTTTCCTGGCAGCAATCCGTCCTTAAAAGCCTCACCGGTGCCGATTACCGTTAGCCAGCCGCTGTAGGCTTCGTTGCCATGGTCAGGCAGGATTGTGTCTTTCCCCGCCGTGAGGGTACCGGGGCGAGGTAAATCTTCAAATAAGAATCGCATCATGTTACACTGGAAGCGGTATTTGCTCCCCTTTCGCAGGAACGATCAAGAAGCATGAATAACGCACGCGTAAAAAAGTGTCGGTGGTCTTCGTCGTTGGTTCCAGGCATGGCATGGATCATCTTGTCAGTGCTGGTTGCGACCGCTTTGTCGGGGAAGATCGTATCTGCAGCGGAAGAGAAACCGATTGATTTCAGTCGCGACATTCTGCCGCTGTTGTCAGAAACATGTTTCAAGTGTCACGGTCCGGACCAGGCCAATCGCGAGGCGGGCTTGAGGCTCGATAAACATGAGGGCGCCCTTGCCAAGCTGGAGTCCGGCAAGGTGGCCCTGGTTCCTGGCAAGAGTAACGAAAGCTCGCTTTATCAGCGTATTACATCCAAGGATCCGGAACTGCGTATGCCACCGATCGACTCGGGGAAAGAGCTTACCCAGGCAGAGATTAAATTGTTGCAGCGATGGATTGATGGTGGTGGACAATGGTCAGGTCACTGGGCTTTTCAAACTCCTCAGAAACCGGAGTTGCCAGGGCCTGTGAAAGGCTGGAAAGCAGAGAATTCAATCGATTTGTTTATCCAACCTGCATTGGAAGCAGCCGCGTTGAAGCCGGCGCCCGAGGCGCGTAAGGAGACGTTGATTCGCCGACTCACGCTGGACCTCACCGGGTTGCCCCCGACGATCAAGGAAGTAGACGCTTTTCTCCAGGATGATTCCACGGCGGCCTACGAGCGCGTGGTGGATCGGCTGTTGAAATCCTCTCGCTACGGGGAACACATGGGGCGACGCTGGCTGGATGCGGCTCGCTTCGCGGATACCCATGGACTGCACCTGGACAACGAGCGATCCATCTGGCCCTACCGGGACTGGGTGATCGATGCCTTCAATCGAAATGTGCCGTTTGACCAGTTCACGATCGAGCAACTTGCCGGGGACTTGTTGCCTAATCCCACGCTGGCACAACGCGTGGCTACCGGATTCAACCGCTGTAACGTGACGACCAGTGAAGGCGGGTCGATTAACGAGGAATACTTTGTGCGTTATGCCGTGGATCGCGTGGAAACGACCTCGACGGTCTGGCTGGGGCTGACGTCGGGCTGCGCCGCCTGCCATGATCACAAGTATGACCCGCTGACGCAGAAGGAATTTTACCAGTTGTTCTCCTACTTCTTCAGCCTCACGGAGAAAGCGATGGACGGCAATGCGCTATTGCCTCCGCCGGTTGTTCGAGTGGCGACCAAGAAACAAGTGGCGCAACAGCAGCAGTTACGTGAGCAGATTGCTGCTGCCAGGAAGGAGATCGAGACGGGGGTGGCTAACTGGAAGTACGTGGATCCCATGGCGGATGCCAAACCCTTGCCATTGACGCAGAACGACAAGGTCTGGTTTGACGATGAATTGCCTGCGGGTGCCAAGCCCCAGGGAAATGGTCCCAATCCGTGGAAGTTTGTCACGGCACCGGAGCACCCGGTTTACAGCGGTAAAAACTCGAGCGTTCGCACTGGCAAGGGAATCACCCAGCACTTCTTTACCGGGGCCAAGGAACCACTGGTTATCAACGCGAACGACCGATTGTTTGCCTACGTTTACCTGGATCCCAAGGATCCGCCGGAAACGGTTCAGTTGCAGTTTAACGATGGCACCTGGGAGCATCGTGCTCACTGGGGTGCGGATAAGGCATTCCTGCCAGGGCGAAAAAATGCATCGAACATGCCCATGGGCCCCTTGCCGGAAACGGGTAAGTGGGTGCGACTGGAGGTTTCCGCGGCCACGGTTGGCCTGAAACCGGGAAGCAAGCTTAATGGTTGGGCGTTTACCCAGTTCAATGGAACCGTTCACTGGGACAAGGCGGGCGTGGTGACCATCGGTGCCCTGTCGCCAGCGCAACGGGCCTCGCTGGCGCAATGGGAACACTTTCGAGCCAAGATCAAGCAACCCGGAGTACCTGCGGATGTCCAGAAGGTTCTGGACGTAGCCAAGGAGAAGCGGACCAAGGAACAGGGCGAGAAATTACTTCGTTATTACCTGCAGCACGTGAACCCCGAGTCCCGGAAGCGTTTTGCCGAGCCACTCAAGAACCAGGATACCTGGAACAAGGAGTTGGCGGGAATCGAAAAAGCAATTCCCTCGACCTTGATCATGCAGGAACGCAAGGAACCTCGACAGGCTCATGTCCTGGAGCGTGGCCAGTATACCGAGAAGCGTGAGAAAGTTTCCTCGCTGGTTCCTGGCTGGCTGGGAACACCCGTGGAAGGGGCACCGGGTAACCGGTTGGGCCTGGCACAATGGCTGGTCAGCCCGACCCATCCACTGACTGCACGCGTGACGGTAAATCGGTTCTGGCAACACTATTTTGGTACTGGCCTGGTCAAGACCTCCGAGGACTTCGGGGTCCAGGGTGAGCAGCCCTCGCACCCGGCGCTGTTGGATTGGCTGGCAGTTGATTTCATCGAGTCTGGCTGGGACATGAAACGTCTGCATAAGATGCTCGTGATGTCGGCCACGTACCGTCAATCGTCTCGCGTGTCGGAGAAGAAATTGTCAGCGGATCCGCTGAATCGCCTGCTGTCACGTGGACCACGTTTTCGTCTCGATGCCGAGGTCATTCGAGACCAGGCACTGGTGATCAGTGGCCTGCTGGTGGAAGAAATTGGAGGCAAGAGCGTACGTCCGTACCAGCCTGCCGGGCTCTGGAAGCCGGTCGGGTTCGGGGGTAGCAATACCTCTGTCTTCAAGCAGGATAAGGGCGACAAGTTGTATCGTCGCAGCATGTACACGTTCTGGAAACGAACATCACCCCCTCCCACGATGACGATTTTTGATGCGCCAGACCGGGAAACCTGCCAGGTTCGACGGGCCCGTACGAACACGCCCCTGCAGGCGCTGGTCCTGATGAACGATGTCCAGTTTATCGAGGCAGCTCGCAAGTTTGCTGAAAAGGTGATGAGCGAGGGCGGTGCCGGGACCGAGCAGCGGGTCACGTTCGCATTTCGTAGCGTGTTGGCACGACAGCCCAGTTCCAGTGAACTGGCAACGTTGACGAAGCTGTTCACGGATTACCAGGCAGAATTCAAGGCAGCAGCCGGATCTGCGGGGAAACTGCTGGCGGCCGGGGAGTCCGCTCGCGATGAAGCACTGGACGTCAATGAACTGGGAGCGTGGACGATGATCGTTCACCTGCTGCTGAATCTTAGTGAGACTGTTACCAAGGGTTAGGAACGCAAAGCGATGAATCCATTACGTGAAGCCAAGTTGATTGAAACACGTCGACATTTTTTCGGCCGTGCGGCAGCTGGTATCGGTACGGCAGCACTTTCGTCCCTGCTGAATCCGGAGCTGTTCTCGGCTACCTCGGATTCGCAAGGCGTGGTCGGTGGTATGCCGGACCTGCCGCATTTCGCACCCAAGGCCAAGCGCGTGATTTACCTGTTCATGTCCGGGGCACCCTCGCAACTGGACATGTGGGATTACAAGCCGAAGATGAATGACTGGTTTGACAAGGATCTGCCCGATTCGGTCCGTAACGGACAGCGGATCACGACGATGACGTCGGGGCAGAAACGTTTCCCGATCGCTCCATCCACTTTCAAATTCAAGCAGCATGGGCAACACGGGGCCTGGGTCAGCGAGGCGCTGCCTCACACGGCCAAGATCGTGGATGAACTGGCCGTGATCAAGACCGTCAATACCGAGGCCATCAACCATGATCCGGCCATCACGTATATCCAGACCGGCAGCCAGTTGCCGGGGCGGCCCAGTACGGGAGCCTGGATGTCCTATGGCCTGGGGAGCATGAACCAGAACCTACCCGCCTTCGTGGTCCTGCATTCCACGGTCAATGGCGGCTTCGGGGGCCAGGCACTTTACGCGCGCCTCTGGGGTTCCGGCTTCCTTTCCACACGGCACCAGGGCGTTAGCTTGCGGTCCAGTGGCGACCCGGTCCTCTACCTGTCGAATCCTGATGGGATGACGGGGAAGATGCGGAGACGCATGCTTGATGAATTAGCCAAGTTGAATCGCGAGCGTTACAGCGAAGTCGGGGATCCGGAAATCCAGTCGCGGATTGCCCAGTACGAGATGGCATACCGCATGCAGACCTCGGTGCCGGAACTGGCCGATATCTCCGGGGAATCGAAGCACACGCTCGACATGTATGGGCCGGAGGTCAAGAAGCCTGGTACCTTTGCTGCCAACTGCCTGCTGGCTCGACGGCTGGCCGAACGTGGCGTGCGGTTCACCCAGGTCTTTATTCGCCAGTGGGATCAACATGGTAATTTGCCACGGGACATCCGTCGACAGTGTGGGATTGTCGACCAACCCTGTGCAGCCTTGATCAATGACCTCAAGCAACGAGGTATGCTGGATGACACGCTGGTGATCTGGGGTGGTGAATTCGGGCGTACGATTTATTGCCAGGGTGGCCTGACCAAGACCAACTATGGCCGAGATCATCATCCTCGCTGTTACACCAAGTGGATGGCCGGTGGTGGCATCAAGCCGGGGATCGTGTACGGCGAGACAGATGACTTCAGCTACAACGTGCAGGAAAATCCGGTTCACATTCATGACTTGAATGCGACCATGCTGCATTGCCTGGGAATCAACCACGAGAAACTGGTCTTCCGATACCAGGGGCGAGATTTCCGACTTACCGACGTGCATGGCAACGTGGTCAGGGAGATCCTGGCCTAACGTTTTCTTCGACTCATCGAAGGGCAGAGCGAGGATCAGGGAGGTATTGAATTCCAGATGGCTGCCTCGACTCCAGGATACCAGCAACAGTTGGAAGCGGCCGTAGAGCAGTTGTACAGCCTGGTCGCCAGCGGAAAATGGATGGGTGATTACGGTCCGTTGCTGGTAGAATTTACCGACCAGGACCAGGACCAGGCACGGCAGGACCTGGAGCGTGCCAACGGCAGGATCTCGCGGCAACCTGCTCCCCGCCAAGCCACGATGCCGGAATGGTTGCAAGACCGTTTTGACCTGGTCAAACCCATCGGACGCGGTGGTATGGCAACGGTCTACCTGGCCACCGATCGAGAAGCGGGCCAGGCTGTCGCGGTCAAGGTGATCCACGAGGGGCAAAACCTGGCCAGGTTCCGACAGGAAGCCGCCTTGCTCCAGGAAATTGATTCACCCCATATTGTCAGGGTTCGCGAGTTGATTGAATCGGAGGGTAGTACGGTACCCGCGGCGGCTATTGTGCTGGACTACATTGAAGGACCTCACCTGGGTAAGAAGATTCGGCAGGCGGGCCAGGACATGGATTTTTTCGAGATTGGCTACTGGATGTCCGGTATTGCCCAGGCCATGGTGGATGTCAGTCGCGAGAATGTGACCCATCGGGACATCAAGCCTGCAAATATCCTCGTGCGCCAGTCGGATAATGCGGCCCTGTTAACAGATTTTGGCCTGGCCACGGATCGTAATCCGAGCGTGAAGCTTTCGGTTTCCGGGATGGTGTTGGGGACGGCCTGCTACATGGCTCCCGAGCAATCCTATGAGTCCAAGGGAGCGGATGTTCGCAGCGATATTTATGGTTTCGGGGCCACGTTCTATCACGTTTGCACCGGTACGCCACCTCACGTCGGTGATGACTTCGTGGACACGCTGTACCAGGTGCGGCACGCTCCGCTCGCTTCGCCACTGGCGCATAACCCGGATATTCCCCCAGCCCTGGTGCGGATCCTGGAAACGGCGCTGGCCAAGAGTCCTCGTGATCGTTACCAGGGCTTCGAGGCGATTAGCTTGCAATTGAATGATTTCATGGAACAGCCTGGAAGCCGAGCGCATTTCCTCGCAGAGCCACCCGCCATGCAGTCGGCTCCGCCGCCCATGTTCAGCCGTGATATGGTGCGGATGAGCGCGCCAATGGAACAGGAGGAAACGAGGGAACGAAAAGTTGAATTTGCCACGGTCGACGCAGCGTCGTCACCGGTGCCTACCGGACCGCTTGCTCACCGTCGGTTTTCTAATGGCAACGGTATCCAGGTTGTCGTGGGAGACATTATCGAGAAAGGACAGACGTCCGAGGTGCTGGTGAGTTCCGATGATGGATTGCTGCGCATGGCAGGTGGTGTGGCCCTGAGAATTCGGCAGGCGGCAGGCGACCAGGTACAACAGGAAACCCAGCGATTTGCCCCGGTCCAGGCGGGTCGCGTGATTGCGACCTCTGCAGGGGATTTACCACAGCGGATGATTTTTCATGCGATCACGTTGGCAGAACCGGTCTGGGCCAGTGATGATCGGTATATCCCGACGCCCGACCTGATTCGAAATATTCTCGACTCGTGTTGCTACCATATTGAGTCGTCACAAGTGCAATCGATTATCTTTCCACTGCTGGGAACGGGCATCGCCGGGATGGATGCCACTACTTGCTTACAGACCATGCTGGAGTACCTGGTTCGAGAATTGGAGACCGGGATCACGCCCTTGCAGGAAGCAACGATCGTGATTCACCCGGCGGACCTGGATGAGTTGGACGCCGATATTGAGCAGCTGCTATGAGCCTGGAAAACCTGGTAGATTCATTAAGCCTCGCTGGGCAGCACACGCCGCAAAAGGCGCGTGGGTCGATCACTCGCATGATCGATCGTATCGGCGACGGGGACCAGGAGGCACTGGAATTACTGTTCGACGCTGTGATTGAACAGTTACATAACAAGGCCGCTGCGATCCTGGGTCGCTACCAGAATGCGGTCGGGTTGGATGCGGACGACCTGGTGAACACGGTCTACGTGCAGCTGATGGGCAAGCTGGCGGCTTGCCAGATCACCAACCGCCAACACTTCCTGGGAATCGCCTGCCAGCGTTTTCACTGGTTGTTGCGGGATATCGTCCGGGCCCAGCGAGGGATTCACCTGGGCCTGTCATTTTCGTTGCCGGCCGTGGCGAATGATGCACCCGAGGAAATGGTGATCGCGGCGGAGGACTTGGAGCAGGTCCTGGAGGCAGTAAACGGCCTGGACGATTCATTGCAACAGGTACTCAGGATGCGCATGTACCTGGACTTGACGTTCGAGGAAATCGCCCAGGAGTTGAACCTGGGGAGTTCCACGGTTCATGATCGGTATCAGAAAGCCCTCGATCTGCTCAAGCAAACGCTGGCCTAATCTCGGCCGTCTCATGGAAAGGGTCGGCTTGCAAGCTTCCGGCCGAGGCTACTAAACCCTGCTGCGCAAGTCGTTTTCGACATGGCACCTGGGGAAATACAGGTTTTTCCAGGAATTCTCCGGATGATCACCGGTCTCGTGCTCTTACCTGTCAGAAGGCAACCCGACAGGAGTGGTTGTCACGAATTGAGTAAAGGTAGCAAGGAAATCAGGAAATGTTAAAAATTCCCGCAATCGAACGTATGCAGCGACAACAACATGGTTCCATGACGGTAGTTCCGTTGAAGGCCCATTTTCCAGGGCAGGCTAACTACCTGCTGGGAAGTGAAGCGATGACCAAGGGGTTGGTTCATGTCCAGGAGGTCAATCACCAGGGAAGCGTGTCCACGTTGCACGTGGAGAACGTTTCACCGTCATTTGTTCTCTTCATTGACGGTGATCAGTTGATTGGTGCCAAGCAGAACCGGGTTTCCAATACGACGGTCCTGTTGGCTCCCCAGAGTAGTTCGACGATTCCCGTCAGCTGCGTGGAACAGGGTCGCTGGGGCTACAAGTCGGCCCAGTTCCAGCCGAGCCCGGAGGCTGCTCCTCCCAGTATCCGCAAGATCCTGCGAAAATCGACAATGGATTCGATCCGGGAGAATGGTGAACATGAGGCGGACCAGGGAGCGGTCTGGAACGAGATTTCTCGAAAACAGCAATGCCTGTCGGCTCACAGTGAGACCCAGGCGATGTCGGACACCTATCAACATGTCGAACAGGAATTGAACGGCTACCAGTCGAATCTCAAGTATACGCCGGGTGCCAATGGTTTCCTGGTGGCGATCGGCAGCCGCGTGGTGGGCCTGGAACTTTTTGATTCGGCGCAGATTTGTGAACAGATCTGGGACCGGGTGGTGCGAGGATTTTCGCTGGACGCGGTGGAGTTCAAGAAGCAAATGGCTGAACTTCGCGACCAGGATGTGGAAGAAGCCGTCGGGCGTTTTCGCTTTGCTTCCTGGCAACAGGTGCCCGCGGTGGCAGCCGGGGAAACCTACCGGGTCGAGATCGGCTCTTCTTCCGCGGATGAAACTCCCTGGCACTACGCAAGAAATGGTGAATTGCTGGGGCCAGTCAGTATCGAGGTGATCCGGCAAATGCTGGCACAGGGTTCGATTGACATGTCGACCAGTGTCTGGACTCCGGGGATGCCGGAATGGTCACCAGCAGCCATGGTACCCCAGCTCGGTTTTCCGCCCCAGGTGGACGATTCGTTCATGGCCAGTGCCCTGGCCCTGGATGGCCAACTGGTGCATGGTAGTGCGATCTTGAACTAGTTCAGGTCCGTTGCGGGGACGATGTCAATCTGTCGAGGGTCGCCAGGGTTGGGGGCCGTCGGCAGATTTGGCCTGTAAGAACTTGGCGTCCACCTCCCGGTACCAGGTATGCAGATCTTTACGCATGCTGTTAACTCGCTCCGGGTTGCCGGCCGCCAGGTCATTGCGTTCGCCAATGTCTTTTGACAGATCGAACAGGTGGACACGACCATCTTCAAAGCGTTCGATCAATTTCCAGTTACCCGTGCGAACGGCGGCACCGGGAAAACCTCCCTGGTTACTGTAGTGTGGATAGTGCCAGTAGAGGTTCTTGCGGTCCAGTGACTTGCCCCCCTTGAGCAGCGGCATCAGGTTGACTCCATCGATCGGGCCGGCACCGGCCACCTTGCCACCAGCAGAATGAACGAAGGTGGGGAAGAAATCGGTACTCATGACCGGGTGAGCAGAGACGGAACCAGGCTTGGTAACACCTGGCCAGCGAACAATGAAATTCTCCCGAATGCCTCCCTCGTACAGCCAGCCCTTGCCGCCCCGCAGCGGCAGGTTCGAGGTGGGCGATCCCTCGCTCGTGGAGAGCCCGCCATTGTCGGAGGTAAAGCAGACCACGACCTCGTCCTCCAGTCCCAGGTCGGTGAGTTTCTTGAGTACCTTGCCGACCGCCAGGTCCATGGCCTCGACCATGGCCGCGTAGACGGCATGTTTTTGCAGGATGCGGACCTTGCGCGGTCCCTTGTTCCTGGGGAAGACCATTTCTTCTTCACCAAATTCCGGGCCACTAATCGAGGCGGCCTTCTTCTTGTACTTGGCAACCAGGTCGGGACGCCCGATCAGGGGCGTGTGCACACTGTAGAAAGCCAGCACGGCCAGGAACGGTTGATCCTTGTTCTTTTCGATGAACTGGCAGGTCTCGGTGGCCAGGCGATCGGGCAGGTGCTCTCCCTCGGGACCATCTTTCAGTCGCGGGTTCCCGTAGGGAGAAAAATACCGCTTGCCTCCGTACGGACCACCACGAGTAATGCCACCACGATTTACCTCATATCCCTGGCTCTCTGGCCAGAATTCCTCGGGTCCCAGGTGCCACTTGCCAGCAAAGAAGGTCGCGTAACCCTGTTGCTTGAGTGCCTCAGCCATGGTTACTTCTTCATGATCCATCCGGTCATGCAGGGGCGCTGACTTGAAAAATCCGCCACGTCGGCCGCTGAAAAAATTCGTGGCATCCTTGCGAGATGGGTAGCGACCGGTCTGGATGCCAAAGCGTGTCGGGGAACAGACCGGGTTGGCCGCGTAGCCGTCCGTGAACTTCATCCCGGAACGCGCCAGTGCGTCAATGTTGGGAGTCTCGTAAAACGTCTTGGGGTTATAGGCACCGACGTCCATGTAGCCCAGGTCATCCACCACGATCAGGACATAGCTTTGCTTTTTCTTGCTGGCCTGGACAGCAGCCTCAACGGGAACCACGAACGTACCGGCCAGTAAAAGAATCGTGCTGATAAGCAGGAGGAGGGATTTCGTAACCTTCATGGGAATTCCTTGTGGATCGGATGTTCGAGAGATGCAATGATTCTGGTCCTGTTGGTTGTAGCTGATTTTTAGCCGTTGCCCATATCCTGTAGCGGTTTTTCAGTGGAAAAGGCTTGTCCATGAGTCCTTGCCTGGAAACTGGCAGACACGAATCAGGGGCTTTTGTTATCATGGGAATGTTGAATAGGTCACCGGTTCGATTACCTCAAGAAACGTCTCATGATTCGTTTTTATCCTTTCCTGCTGCTGGTCGCCTGCCTCGTGCTGATGGAACCGGCAGCGGCCCAGGAATCGCAAGACTACCTGGAGAAGATCAAGCCGGTTCTCCGCGCTCGCTGTTACGCCTGTCACGGCGTCTTGAAGCAGGAAGCGGATCTGCGTCTTGATACCGCCAGGAAGATGCAGGCAGCTGGCATCCTTAAGAGCGGTAAGCTCCTGGAGCGAGTGAGTTCGCAGGACCTGGACCACCGCATGCCACCGGAGGGAGAGCCACTGGAACCGGAGCAGATCGCCAGCATCCGGCAGTGGATCAAGGCAGGAGCTCATGTACCGGCTGAGGAAGTGGCCGAGATTGCGCCGGCAGATCACTGGGCATTTCAACGCATTGAACGCCCGGCGGTTCCCGCGGGCGGACCGGGGAACCCGATTGATGCTTTCCTGGCGGCAAAATATCGCCAGCATCAGCTGGTCCCGCAAGGTGAGGCTCCGCGAGTGATCCTGCTGAGACGGTTGTACATCGACCTGGTCGGTGTTCCACCAACAGTCGCAGAGATCGCTGCCTTTGAAAAGGATAAGTCGCCACAGTGGTATGAAAACGTCGTTACCCGTCTGCTGGATGATCCTCGTTACGGTGAACGTTGGGGACGGCACTGGATGGATGTCTGGCGATACAGCGACTGGTGGGGACTGGGCTCGCAATTGCGTAATAGCCAGAAACACATCTGGCACTGGCGAGACTGGATCGTGGAATCACTCAACGACGATATGCCCTACGACGAGATGGTGCGGCTCATGTTGGCCGGGGATGAACTTCATCCCGGTGATCTCGACAAGCTGCGAGGCACCGGCTACCTGGCCAGGAACTGGTTTCTGTTCAACCGACACCAGTGGATGGAAGAAACCGTGGAACATGTCGGCAAGGGATTCCTCGGGATGACGTTCAATTGTGCTAAGTGTCACGATCACAAGTTCGATCCGATTGTGCAGCAGGATTTCTATCGGATGCGAGCGTTTTTCGAACCGTACCACGTGCGTACGGACGTGGTCTCCGGCGAGGCGGATGTCCTGCGGAATGGAATTCCGCGTGCCTTTGACGGGGAACTGGAAACACCCACCTACCTGTTCGTGCGGGGTAACGAAAAGAACCCGGACAAGTCGGTCATCATGAAGCCTGGTGTCCCGGAAGTGTTGGCTTTCAAGCCGCTGCAAATCAAGCCGGTTACGTTGCCCGCGGTAGCCTGGCAACCGGAGCGTCAGCCCTGGATCCTGGAAACCCACGTGGCCACTACCACGAAGAAGGTTGCCGCAGCCCAGGCAGCAGTCAAGAAAGCCCAGGAGCAACATGTGGCAGCCAGTAAGAAGCTTGCAGAATTTGCTGGTAAGTCAAAACCGAAACCGATGCCATCGACGAAGCCGTCCGGCACACCCGGTGAATTGCTGGTTCACGACACGTTCGACCAACTCGATAAGAAACGTTGGAAGCTGTTCGGCGGTGACTGGGTTCACAAGCCTGGTGCCGTGGAACAAAATCGCGATGGTGCCCAGCGGGCTGCCCTGCGATTGCTCGTGACGCCGCCCCGAGATTTCGAGGCCATGGTACGTTTCACGACGCGTGGCGGAAGCAAGTGGCGGAGCGTGGGAATCGCTTACGATGTTAGCCAGGTCGATCCGACCCAACCGGTGACGACTGCCGACAGTGAACAGCATGTGTACGCCAGTGCCGTCTCGGGTGGTTCCAAGGTCCAGGCCGCGTTTAGCAAGGGGGGCAAGTCGACCTACCCACCCAATGGTATGCGAGCCCTGCCGGTGGAGGTGGGAAAAGAATATAGCCTGCGCATCAGGGTGCGAGGAACCCTGCTCAACGCGTTCCTGGACGATCAATTGGTGGTGGCGTGGCACACGCCGTTGGCTCGTCGCGATGGCGTGTTGCAACTGACGACGTTTGATGCCCTGTCGACGTTCCATGCGTTTTCGCTCAAGGCTCTCGATCCTACCGTGAAAATGGCGGAGGCTGCCAGCAAGCCGACTCAGGAACCGCTGACGGTGCCGGCGGCCCAGGCAGCGGTCA
>Ga0163108_10002138_pt1 | contig 14310 bp, 13 predicted proteins | sample Fk1155metaG_FD_109644 | JGI IMG/M metagenome (GOLD analysis project Ga0163108, IMG submission 109644) | Marine microbial communities from the Central Pacific Ocean - Fk160115 155m metaG | ecosystem: Environmental > Aquatic > Marine > Oceanic > Photic zone | place: The Central Pacific Ocean...
CCCTTGAGAACCTCTAACCTTCGACGGCCGGAACCGAAACCCTTGCGCAAGTCGGAGACTTGAAGCACATATCTGCCAGTTGCAAACGCCGTTTAAGCGATTTTGTATTGAGGTGTGGAACTGTTCAACGGCACGCTGCCTCATATGCCCTCGACAGAGCCTCGCCCTGCGCTTGTGGGCTCAATGAATCTCTCACGTAATCGATAAGAAAGTCATCTGGATTTCGAGGGACTCCGCCTGCGCGCTTCCATGCCGCATGCACCCTCACGACCTCGTCCACCCATGCCATGACATCGGTCGCTGGCAGAAGGCACTGCTCGGGTATCACCTCGTTGTGCGCGGGGAGATTGGCTGCGATGACAGGGCATCCGGCAGCCATAGCCTCTGCCGGAGGGTAGCCGAATCCCTCCGAGATGCTCGGGAACAGCAGGGCCTCTGCATGTTGCAGGGCAGCTACGAGTTGTTCGTCAGACAACTTCACATCGCTGCCGATGTGCAGCATGTGAATGTCCTGCGCCACCTCCTCGGGTAGGCTGGTGATGATGTCGCGCACGAAGTCGAGGCGTTTGCGCGGCTCGTCGCTCCCGACGGTAACCAGCAGGCACTTCGAGTCGTCGTCGTGCTCGGCTAGCAGGTCGCGTGTGCGCGGGTTCCCCTCCGGATCCCAGTAGTCGAGGTCGATCTGGTGGCGTACGAGCGCAGTGGGCTTCCCAGGGAACATGCGCTCAATGTCCCTCTTCGTCATCTCCGAGATGCATATCAGGAGGTCGGCCCGCTCTAGTCCGGCCTTGAGGCGCTTGAGGTCGCGACGGCGGAACAGGCCCGGCCTCTGATTGCCCACAGGGACCCTGATGTCACCGGCCTTAATCTCGCGAGGTCTGAGGTGGAAGAGATCGTGGACGGTGACCACAACGGGCACCTCGCAATCCTCGGGAACTAGGTGGGCCTGCTCTTGGTCGGTGATGTGCAGGAGGTCGGCTTCAGAGCCTTCCATGGCGGCGGAGACGAAATCTGGGTGCTTGCGCCATCTGGCCAGTAGCCTGCTGGGTGCGAAATTCAGGATGCTATGCTCAAGAGTAGTGACCTTCGACCAGCCGGGCACAAGTGCGCTCTGGAGCAGTGACTCGATTGCATGGTGTGCGCGCCCCAAGCCTGTGCTCGCTGGAAGGGCGGCTCCACGAGCCAGCACAACCCGCTTGACCATGTGGCCACCAAGGCGTATCGGACTTAAACGAGGGCGGGTGATGGGTCAGATATGACGGGTAATGGCGAGCGGGGTCGCGCGGCGACCGGACTCATCGTGGCGAAGGGCAGTTTCGCGGCGATGGGGGGTGCTGAACGCGATTTGCTGCGCAACCTACCCGCGCTCGCTCGGAGATTCACAGTGAGTGTCGCCACGCTCCATCCAGTACCCGAACTGGAGGCTCTTTGCTCAGAGCTCGGAATTAGTCTTATCAGCCCCGAAAAACCGTGGGAACCACCCACTGGTGCACTCTCCACCGTTCTCGATGCGGGAATGGACAGCGCCTCGAGAGCCTGGGCGGAGTGCTCTGGTTTGCACGATGCGATCACTGACTCTGACATCGTCCACCTCGTCAGCGGCGACGGCAGCCTCGCTCTGCTGGAGCACATGCCCGAGTCGGTGGCTGTACATCTCCACCTGCTCGAACCGCATCGGGGGCTGCACGAGGATGTGCTGCACCGCAAGGTCGACGGTTCGCCGAAACGGAACCTCGGTCTGACCAGCGCGCTGCTGTCAAGGGCGAGGCGCCGTGACATCGAGTTCATTCGTGGACTCACCGACAGGCCGCGCTCTGCGATCAGCGGAAACTCGAGTTACACTGCAGGACGCATCGGCGAGGTCTACGGCGTCGAGGCCGGCGTCCTTCTCCCCAGTGTAGTCGCTGACGAGTTTCCCTCCGAGGCTGGCTCGGACGAGCCAGTTGCAGTGGGTGATATGCCAAGTCCGTACATCGTCAGTGTGGGCCTGGCCAGTTGGGTCAAGGGAACTTGGGAGACGGTCTCGATGCTAGCCGGCAGCGGAGTTTCCCTAGCTCACATCGGAGGCGGGGGGACTGACGACTTAGCCCGCCTTGCGGATCACGCCAGTTCTTGCGGGGTCGGGCTGTGGGTCGCCCCGCGCCTCAGCTCTCCCGAGTTGGCATCGCTGATGCGCGGCGCCAGAGCTGTTGTGAGCATGGCTCACGGCGAGCCTTTCGGACTCACGCCGGTCGAAGCTTTCTCCGTCGGTACGCCAGCCCTCTTCGTCGACGAGGGCGGCTTTCGCGACACCGTAATCGACGGCGTGAACGGCCGCCTCTTGGAGCGAGACGACCAAGCGGCATGGCACTCCGCTCTCGAACAGGCCTCGGATGCACAGACCCGTGCCCGCTGGGCCGAGGGGGGGCGCTCCAGAATAGCAGAGCTTGATCTTAGCCCAGAAACCCATTGCAGTCGCCTAGCCGCGATTCTGGACTCCCTTTGAGTGCATGATTCTACGAATCATTTTGTGGAATCCTTGAAATGAGGCACATAAGACGGTATTTCATGGACGGCAGTCGCAGAGAAACGACCGGAGACCGCTCAACCCAGATCGCCATGACCATGGGGCTGCTGCTTTTCGCATCAGTCATACTCGGCTCGGGAGCCCTCGGAGACGACCGTGGACTGAACGCCTCGGACGGCGCTACGGACGAGAACCGTGATGATGCGGATGACCGCGTAGACTTGGAGATGGACAGGGACGACCGCGACTGGGAGGAAAATCGGATTGACCCCGGGGTCCAGCGGGAAATGGCATACATGTGGTGCCATGACCACGTCTTCGAGACTTTCTGGGAAAACACTGGAAACGTCCTCGAATTGGAGGACGGTTCCGGATTCGAGATTACCATATACGACGATGAGCGCAACGAGGAAGATTGGTTCCTCCCTCCTGATGCGATGCGGCAGATAACTTCCGGACTAGACACTCTCGTCCACTCCTGTGTCGACATGAAGATGGAGAAGATGGGGCACGGAATGGACAGGGATGATCGCCGAGGCCACGACCGCCATAGGATCGACTGCGACCGAATCGACTGGGGCGAGGATGAGCCTAGGGACACTCGCGACACCGACGAGGAAGAGGAGCGGGAGAGCGACGAGGTCGACCGCGAAGATGAGGACGAGGATGACAGGCGAAACCGCATACGCCAGATGATTCGAGAGCGGTGCACTGACCGCGGAGACTGGGACGACGACTGGGACCGCGGAGACTGGGACGAAGAAGACGAGGAAACCGATGAGGTGGACTCTGACGATGAGGACTGGGACGACGACGAAGAGAACGAGCCCCGGGACTAGTCGAGCGAGATGCGCTCGGTCTTGGGGCCGAGCCTGAACACCACGACCAGAGCGGCTATGCCGATGAGCATGAGCACGGCTGAGATCATCGGGTTCAGAACTGTCGCAGAGTCTGAAGGCAGCCATACCGGCAGGAGATCGAACAGCGACTCATTGCGGACCAGTTTACCACCTATCGACGAGGCCATTGTGGTCATCAGGAAGGCCATAACTGCCGTTACTCCTTGGAGTGCGCTGAGCGGGCGGACCTGCCAGACATCCGGACCGAATCGCACCCTGCCGATGACATAAGCGGCCCAGAACCCCAGTGCTAGGCCGCTGTAGACGAACTTGTTGTACAGCAGGGCGTTAGTCACCGCGTTGTCTGCGGCGAAAGAGCCGCTGAGGATTGCGATTGGCAGGAAGGCTAGGCCGAGAGAGGCCCCGACCAAGGCTGCCTTGTCCATCGTCTCCATCATGTGTTTGGTGGCAAGCCTGCCAGCCATCCCCGGGAACAGGCTGGCCACGGTGCAGCCTATGGCGCATAGAGTGGCCAGCACCAAGGTGCCCACGGCTATCTCGGCCATAGCCGCGTGGAAGGTCGCTGCGCCAATCATCACTCATCGCCCCCAGGTGGGTTGTCGGGGTCCGCAATCCACTCTTCCTCAATAGGGTCCCAGAGCCAACCGGGGTTCTCCTCTGACGACACGAGCCTTGCCCAGTAGTCGTCTGCTGGCTGCGGCTCAAGGCCGGGCGGCGGTGGCGGAGCATCGGCCGCCTCGACCTCCTCTGTGTGGTCTATCTCTGGCCTTCCCTCCCATGGGGAGAATCTGGCCTGCAGCGAGACTAGGAAGGAGAGTACGAGGAAGGCGAAAGCGAAGGACTGCAGGCGGGCGTCCCATATCCCCCCGTCGAAGGACGGTGGCTCGGTCCCGACGGTCAGCCACGGCTGCACTATCGAAAACTCGCCGTTCGAGGTCGTCACCTGGTACTGCATCCTTGTGTCGCCGATGGTCGCAGGCAGCATGGCCTCCCAGACATCGCCCTCTCCGATGACCTCGGCGTCATGCGGCAACCACTCTCCCTCGAGCATCCACTGCACCGTGACCGAGGTCGCGTTCCTAGTTCTGATCTCAGTGGGCGAGTCGACGCCTGTCACTCTCGTCTCAGGAGTCCAGTCAAAGGCGAATCCGGGCAGATTATCAGGTACCGGCTGGACATCCACCGTGTAACCCCTGGTGAGCGCGGAATAGGCCCATTTGTTGCTGTTCGGGTTGACCCCGTGGTGGATCTCGACGAACAGGTTCTGCAGTCCGGTCTGTTCGGGGGCCAGCATCACCCAAGTCAATGTGACGGAGCCGCTCGGTGGCACGGTGACCTCGACGTAATTGTGAGAGCCGCCGTTGGGGTCCTGCAGTATGGCCCACCCATAGTCCTCAGGGTGGTCACCATTGCCGTTTGAAGAGCCGAGCAGAAATACGCCCAGCAGCCTGTTTCCAGACAGGCTCATCCCGCTCGCAGTGACATGCACGGCGGTCGCGGTGCCCGAGAACACCAGTGAATCCACAGAGACCGACACAGTTCCGTCGGAGGGAGCGCTCAGAGCCGGATCGCCGTGGCACGAGCCGCCACAGGTGAAGTCCCGGTCCGCATCGCCCTCGCCGCCGGGGTTGGCCACGCTGGCACTGGTTGCCAGCAGTAGCGCGATGATAGCGAGGACCGCCGCGCGAGAGCGCATCATGCACCCCTCCTGCGACTCTCGAACAGAGTGATTCCTATGGCCGCTGCACCTAGCAGCAGAAGCAGCGCGGCTACCGGGATGACAAGTAGTTTGGGCGATCCGGTCGGGTCGGTGTCGATCGAGTCCGCCGCGGCGGTGGCATTGACGCTGACCATGTTCTCCCCGTTGACTATCCACACCACTTCGTGTCCGTCAATCACGGTGGTCACGGCATAGTACAGCATCGAAGCGACCGGGGCCGTCTCGCTCCAGGTTGTGTCGCTGATCACTCCTACCGGCTCCATATCGAGCGGGGCCGGCTCGCCCCACGCAGGGGTTGCGTCCATCGAGGTCAACCCGACCACGGTGGTGATAGGGCTGGTCGAACGGTAGATTCTGTACTCAGAGGAGGAACCGGTCCAAGAGAGGCGGACAGTGGAGCCGTCGAGGCTGGCGGACAGGGAGGAGACGGTGATGGTAGACCCGAATATGACCTCGTTCTCTATGGTGTCCGAACCACCCATGTCATCGATAACGGTGAGCGAGACGGTGTGCACGCCTCCCGCTAACAGGACATCCACCGACTGTCCGATGAGTCCGACCCCGTTAATGGTCCAGAACCAAGTGACAATCTCACCGTCGGGATCGGATGAGCCCGAAGCGTCGAAGCTCGCCATCGCACCCGGTATCGGAGGCTGTGGTGATGCCGACCAGAATGCTACAGGAGGCAGGTTGGGGATAGTGACGTTCTGCGAAGCGGAGCTGGAAAGCCCCCAAGGGTCGTTGGCGGACACCGTCACGCTCCACAGTTGGCCGGGCTCGAGCCTAGAGGCCGGTACCAGTTGTAAGCCATCAAGGTCTGGTACGTGGAACCCGTTCCTCGACCACTGGTAGTCGAACAGCACTATCTCCTCGTCTGGGTCCTCGGACGATGCCTCGACGATGAGGTCGTGCAGTGAGTCGGGCACACCGATGCTTCCGGAGAAATCGCCGCCGAGATTTACCTCGGGCGTGTCCGGAGCGGCGTTCTGTATCGCGCGCGCGTTGGTCTTCATCGAAGAGCCCAAATCCTCGCCGTCACCGGGGACTACTTGCACGGACCAGTGCTGGTCTCTGGTCGTCTCGGAAGCAGGAATAGTGGTCAGTCCGTCGTAGTCCTGATCCCATTCTCCGTTTACCCACCAGCGAATCTCACTGTTGGACTCAGCATCGCCGTCTATGTCAGTCTGCTCCCACACAACTGAGAGGTTCGTCGAGGTAATCAGGTCGCCTTCGGGAAGCATGGAGATTGATGTGACGACGGGTGGTGTGTTGAGTATGGTGACAGGTTCGGCCATTACCCATTCAGACCAGATCAGCCCGTCTGAAACCCTAGCCTGCGCCTCCCAGACTTCTCCCTTCGAGGTGGCTTCGGGGGGCACCCAGTTCATGTCGTTGTAGGCCGATATCTGAGTCCCGTCCTTGAGCCATCTGATCTCGGTGGCGTCCTTCGCGTCGCCATCCGGGTCGCTGTAGTCGACCATCACATGCAGGGCGTCAGTAGTTACCGCATTGCTCGAGGGCGTGATGTAGGCAGTGGCGGACGGCTGTAGATTAGATGAGCCGATGACAATGATTCCGGTCCAGGCCGTATCGCCGTAGTCGGTGCCGTCGTGTGGCCTGACCGAGGCCTGCCACTCGTCTCCGGCGCGTATCCACAGGCTGGATACCGTGCTCGAGTCGTCCAACTCAGGAATCCTAGCCCCATCCAGATACCATTGGGTAACCGTGTCCTGCTGAATGTTGCCATCGAGGTCGAAATAATCGTAGTCCAGTACGAGGTCATCCGTATCGATTGGATCGGATGGGGAAACCTCCAGCTCCCTCGCTATCGGCGGGGTGTTACCGATTGTCACCGGGTTGAGCATCACGGCGTCGCCGTCTTCAGTGCCGTCAGAAGGGGTGACCTCGACCTGCCACTGCTGCCCCCTTCCCAGCCAGCTGTTCGGGACATCGTGCATGTCGTTTATCGAGGCCACCTGCAGACCGTCGCGCCACCACTTGATCTGAGTGCCCTGCTCCGAGTCGCCGTCGGCGTCGTGGAAGTCGTAGGACACGCTCAGGCCGGTCGCCTTGGTCGGGCTCGTGGGGATGTATGTGACATTGGAGATGACTGGAGCGGTGTTCTCCGCTGAGCCGGCCTCCCCCAGAGTCCACGCCCCATGACCCCATGTGTCACCCGTGTTCTGGCCGTTGCCGTTGGCGTAAAGCACGGCGACGGTGAAATCAACATCGCCGGTGCCTGCAACTGGGGCGACCCAGTCTGCGGTCCACGAGCGGGCGGCATCGCTGCTGTGGGTCAGCTCACCGTTCGAGAGTTGCACATAGGCCCCCAGGTTCGTCCAACTACCCGCGCTCACATCGAAGTTGAATCCTCCGTCGCCGGAGATATGGGGGCCGCCGTCCCATTGCAGGGAGTAGGTCGCACCTGGGGTGTAGCCACCCGCGCCGAATGGGAGTCCGCTTATGGACGCAGAAAGACTCCCCGAATTCGAATGGCATGTGCAGCCGCTGACCGACCTGCCGGTCATGCCTGTGGACTGAGAATAAGCCGAATGCGAGAGCGAGACTAGGAACAACAGAACCAGCACCACTGCTACACGACGGCGCGGGGCCATGCAGCGCACAGGTTCGGTGCGGCTGAATAAGTTCGCGGCGAAGGGTCAGATGGCTTTCCGTTGCATTGATGGACGCGGGGCAGGTGGCCGGAGCATGCGCCCGGTTGAGAGCATAGCAATCATCGGTGCGGGCAACATGGGCTCCGGGATAGCGCAGAAGAGCGCACAGGAGCAGTTCGAGGTCCAGATGATCGACCGCGAGCAGCAGTGGGTCGACCGCGGCCACGACATCATCTCCGAATTCCTCGAGGAGGCGGTCGGGAGGCGTATCTTCTCGCCAGCGCAGGCTGAGGGTATCAAAGGACGGATCACAGGGGTGGTCGGGACCGAGAATGTCTCGCCCGACACCGATATGGTCATCGAGGCGGTGTTCGAGGACTTCGGCATCAAGACCGAAGTGTTCGGCATCCTCGACGAGGTGTGCGACGAGCACACAATACTAGCCAGCAACACCTCATCCCTCTCGGTTAACGCGCTAGCTGAGGCGGTCGGCAGGCCGGATAGGTTCGTAGGGCTCCACTTCTTCTACCACCCAGCCAAGAATAGGCTCGTCGAGATTATTCCAGCGGCCTCCACATCCGCTGAGACGTTGATTGCCGTCGAGCAGTACTGCAAGACGATGGGCAAGGTGGTCATCGTCTGCAAAGACAGTCCAGGGTTCGTGGTCAACCGCTTCTTCGTGCCTTGGCTCAACGAGGCCTGCAGGCTGTTGGAGGAAGGGGTGGGCTCGACCGCTCAGATAGATGCTGTCGCCTGTGAGGCGTTTCGCATCGGACTGGGGCCATTCGCGTTGATGAATCTCACAGGCTCCCCCATTGCCCTCCACGCCACCGACTACCTCGCAGAGCAACTGGGCACCCCTCGCTACACCGGGACCCAGAGCCTGCGTGACCTCGTCGTCGAAGGAAGGACCTGGGAGATAGGCGGAGACGTCGATTGCGACGAGGGGGCTGCTACTGTCATCCGAGAGCGGCTCCTCGGACAAGTCTTCGCGGTCGCCTCGCAAATCGTCGCAGAGGGTATCTGCTCGATGGAGGATGTTGACCGGGGGGCTAAGGTCGGGCTGCGCTGGGCACGCGGACCGTTCGAGCTGGCCAACCGCATCGGTGTGCCCGAGGCGGTCCGCATGGCCCAAGGTTACACCGACGAGGCTGGCCTCGAGTTGCCCTCTTGGTTCGCAGGCAGGGACATGCCGTTCGAATTCTCATACGTGGACATCGGGATTGAGGGAGGCGTTGGCACGGTTCGGCTCAACAGACCAGAGGCGATGAACGCGCTGAATGTGACTCTGGTCTCGCAGTTGGGTGATGCGCTGGATGAGCTCAACGCGCGAGACGATGTCGATGCTATCGTCCTAGAAGGAGCGGGCAAGGCCTTCGTCGCCGGCGCGGACGTGAAGTTCTTCGTCGACAAGATTCGCACCGACTCGTTCCAGGAGATCTACGACTTCACCGCCCACGGGCACGCCGTCTTGGACAAGCTTGAGAGCAGCCCCAAGACGACTATCGCTCTGACTACCGGTCTCGCTCTCGGAGGTGGTCTCGAACTCGCCCTCGCGTGCGACTACAGGGTCGGCACCCGCCGCACCCAGTTCAGATTCCCCGAGACGAGCATAGGGATCTACCCCGGACTCGGAGGCACACAGAGGACCCCGAGAATCTGCGGTGCGGCTGGCGCACGCTACGCAGTGCTAGCCGGGAGCTTTCTCGATGCAGGCTCGGCCGCCGCACTCGGACTGCTCACCCATCTGGTAGAGCCAGCCGATGTCCAAGTGACTGTTGCCGCCATCCTTGGGCTGGGCAAACCGGGTGACAAGTACCCCGGCAGACCTGTCGACGAAAGCCATCCCACGTCCGTCTTCGCCACCACCTTCTACTCCGACGGCAACATGGCTACTCTGATGTCCGGAGGGGTGCCGGAGGGTTTCGATGGCGAAGACAAGATGGTTTCACGACAACTCAAATCTCTGTCGCGAGCGGCGCCAATCGCACTGAGGATGGCGAGCACGCTGCTCGATGATGCAACTACTACTGGAGACGATATAAACGCCGGTCTTGCACTCGAGCTAGAACGCCTCGCGGATATCTTCGGAACGGCCGATGCCCTTGAGGGGCTCAGCGCGCTAATCGAGGGACGTCGTCCCAGTTACACCGACGCCTGAGTCTCAGGCTCGGCGCGGTGACTGTATCCAGGCCGCTGCCCGGTAGTTCGCAATCTCAGCGTAGAGCGCTGCCCTCAAACTGATCCTCGGCACCTCAACCATTGCATCGCAATCGCCTATCGTCTCATCCAACCAGTTCTCCAATAATCTGTCCATGTGATTTCCTCCTGCTACTTAGTGCAGTTTACGCACTAATCATCCAATTCCTGTATATCAACCAAGAAGTATTCATGATTACACCAAGGTGCATTTTATACACTAAATGGCTCCTGCACAACCTGTTTCCGATGTCACTTGGTCCCATGCGAATCTCCTCATCAGACCTAAAGAAGATTCGCGAGGAAATTTCCGAAGTGGAGGACAGCGGCGCGCTAGTTCGCAGGTTGTTCGGGGAATACAACGATGATGACTTCGATGTTGGATGGGAGGTCGGTGCTGCCGTCGACGCCTTCTCGATCTTCAGCTCCAAGTGGACAATCGAGATTCTCGCAACGCTGTACATCGCAGGCGATCGTCGCTTCAACGAGATGCGGACTCTCCTACGAGGAATCAGCAGCAGGACCCTGTCGGACAAACTGACGACCTGTGTGCAGAACGGACTTGTCGACAGGGTCGTCGAGGAAGGTCCGCCCATACGAGTCATCTACCGCCTGACCGACCACGGGCGCGAGGCGGGCAGACTGCTGAGCCCGTTGGTCGCTTACATGAAACTGCACCAAGGACATGTTGTCGGTCCGAAGTGAGGCGTTCACGGACCTGAGCATGGTCGATACAACCAACCGTATGCTTCAAAGGTCGTATGTCGACGAAAGGGGCCATGGCTCTGATTGAGCAATGGCGCAGTACGCGGCCTTGGTTCGTGGATGGACTCGCTGCGCTCGCGGGAGGCGCCCTAGGACTGGGGGCCCTGCTCCCGTTCATCGCCCCTGCCACACAGGGAACCCTGGCCGCACCTCGCGACCACGCTTGGGAGCATCCTCTCAGGAAGCGTATCCTGAATACGCTTGAGCGTTCGCCTGGAATCCACTACCGCGAACTGCAGCGTCAGCTGGATGCGGCCAACGGCACCCTGCGACACCATCTCGATGTCCTGATCAACGAACGCACGGTCACCATCATGCCTGTCAACGGACGGACCTGCTACTACGCCGGCGCACCAGCGCAGGTCGAGATTCTGGCCGGCTCTGGAGTGACTGACCAAAGCCGTGCTGCGGCGATGCTGCCAGTCGGACTGTCGACCGTCCAGCGCAACATCGTTACCCGTCTCTCGAAAACCCCGGAGCCACCGTCACAGGCCCAACTTGCCCGTGATCTCGGGCGCTCGCGGGCTTCGGTCCACTCGGCTATAGGGGTCCTGCGCCAGCGTGGTATTCTGTGCGCGGGCAAGCTAGCACTGGCGCCTCATCTGTCCAGCCTGCGGACCTCCCAAGTTGATTACCCGTGGCTCGACGTTCGCGCCGAATACGCGTGAGTCGCCACTGAAGACTGGCTAAGCCTCTTGAGCTTCGGAATGCGCGCGTAGCGCGCATGTTCAGAATCAGACTGTCGGAATTGGCCATGCCGACAGGAAGTAAGGACCCTGATGTCCTGCTCGCCTGGTTGCTTGATTCGATGGGGCTGGTGAGGAGGAAGTCCGAGGGAATGAGCGTAGATGATGAGCAAGGAGCACTGCACCGACTGATACGCGAGACCTTGCTCAGTGAGCCCCTGAAGGGATGGGACACGAAGTCTCTGGGGGCTGCCAGCGGACTCTCTCAGACCGGTATGCACCATCAGCTGGTAAAACTCAGGGAGTCGGGGCTCGTGGCCGCGGAGACCGAGGGGCGCTGGCATATCCATGTCCTCCGCGGCGGCTCGATCAGCTCGGCTGTCAATCTAGTCTCGGTGCAAGCGCGTGCAATACTGGACCTGCGGCTCTCTGAAGTAGCTGAGAGGGTTACTGAGTCAGACGGCAGGATGGCCATTCCAAGTGAGGATGGGGGCGGCGGTTTCCAAATCGATATCGCAGAGCCCGGAGCGATCGTGGAGGGAGAAGATCGACTCGATGCGCTGATGCGCGACCTCGGGTTAAACGGAGAGAGGGGGAAGCACAGTGACAGAATCGCCCGCCAACTGTTCGAGGAGATATCTTCTAGCGGGGGGGCGACGACTCTGCTTGCGCTCGCTGACAAGACCGGGGACTCGCGCTCGCGCGTGCACCGCGCGGTCGAGCGCATGCGCGCGGCGGGAATCGCAGAGCGGGTCCCCATGCTGGATCGTATCGCGCAGGATGTCTACGCCGGTCTGATGCGCCAGCATGATGCCCGTGGTGAGGAGTGGCTGATGACCCGAGGGGGTCTGGGGCGTCTGGATGAATCGGTCTCTAAATCCCTGATTGCAGGAATCAGGAAGAAATCACTGAACATAGAGAAGGTGCAGGACATCCTCGCGCCGGTGCCGCTCGACGCACAGAGGGTCCTGCTCAACACACTGGGAGGCAGGATGCCATACGGAATCAGAATCTCGGGGCGAGACGGTGCTGCGGTCAAGGAGCGGGTGATGCGCCAAGCCGACAGGACTCTGCGGCGTCTGAGGACCGTGGCGCAACGCCTCGACGAGTCGTTAGCATCGTAGTCAGGCAGCCACGGAGCGTGGCTCGGCGGCATCCTCGAGGAACTCGGTGACTCTCCTGCCGAGTTCGGCCTGTTCTCCTATCGAATGCAACTCGACCCTCATCGCCGAGGCACCGGGAAGTCCCTTGGTGAACGAGACCGCGTGCCGCTTCAGATTCTTGTTCTCCTGCGGCGCATAGAGTTCGTCACTGAGTTCCATATATCTCTTCCAGCACCACAATCGGGCTATTGCGGGGTCATCGTCACCCCAAGGGGGTGCTTGGTCCGACCATCCCAAATCTCGCTTGATCTCGTGGAAAATGGTGGGTCGGCCGATAGCCCCACGGCCAATCATCAGACCTGCGGAGCCTGTCGCATCGAGGCAGGCGACGGCCGTGGTGGCATCGACGACATCGCCGTTCGCGATGACTGGGATGTCAACGGCCTCGACGATCTCGCGAATCTGCTGCCAATCGGCTACACCGGAGTACCTCTGTCTCAAGGTTCGGCCGTGAACGCAGATTCGCTCGATGCCCTCCACCTCCAGCCGCTTGGCGACCTCCAGTGCGGTGTTTGGGCCACCGCCGGTACCGAGCCTGACCTTGACCGTAATCGGCATCTCCGCCACATCGAGGCAGGCTCGGACCATCTCGACAACTCGATCAGGGTCCCTCAGAAGCGCTGCTCCGGCGTCGTTGCGGCAGACCTTGGGTGCTGGGCATCCGAAGTTGATGTCGATGATGTCGGCCCTGTCCTGCAGAAGCTCGACGGTCTGCACCATCTCCTCGGTGATGCCACCGAAGATCTGCGGGATGAAGGGCTTCTCGCGTGGATCACTCTCGACTTTCAGCCAAGAGTGCGTGTTTCGACGGGTCAGGCCGGATGCCGCGGTGAACTCGGTGACCGTCACATCCGCCCCGCACTCGCGTGCCAGGAGCCTGTAGGCGAGGTCGGTGACCCCTGCCATGGGGGCTAGGAACAGAGGTACTGGCTCACGAGTCACGAAACGGCGGTCCAGTAGCCCCTCTATGAGGGCGTCGAGGCCTCAGAAGGTAGATTCCCAGTCGTCGGCGTTTTGGGCGCGCTCCCAGTCAGCGTCGGAGACAACTCCTCTAATCTTGAGCATCTCGCGCGCCAGGAGCCAGTAGACGAGCGCCAGCGAGCGCCGTCCCTTGTTGTTGGCGGGAAGAGCGAGGTCGACATTGCGCAGTCTGTTGTTGGCGTCGCATATCCCGACCACCGGCAAGCCCGTCTTCACAGCCTCAGAGAGGGCCTGGGAATCAGCAGCCGGATCGGTGACTAGGATAACATCGGGCTCGATGTAGGTTCGTAGCCGCGGATTAGTCAGAGTACCGGGGATGAAACGTCCGACTATGCGCATCGCACCGATGCTCTCAGCGAACTTGCGTGCCGGGCGCTGACCGTACTGACGTGCACTGACGACGAGTATCCTCTCGGACTCGTATCGGGACAGGAATTTAGCGACCATTCGGATGCGTGCGTCGGTCTGGTGGACATCGATGAGGTGCAGTCCGCCACTGTCCTGTCGGATGGTGTCGAGGAACTGCTTCATGTCGGCAGACTTCTGGTTGGTTCCGATGTGGACGGCATGCTGTTCGTACACATCGAGCGGCACCAGAGGGGCTAGACTCTCATCCACAATGAATCCTCAGCGTCGCGGCGACCTGACCTTGATTCATAAGCGCTACGCATCGCCACTCGGGGCGAATAGGCCTAATCGAAATCGGACAGGTAGGTGCAATCCCCTCCCTCATGCACCTCCGAGAAGCGCACACAGGGTCTGGTGATCGTCAGATAGACATCGAAGTGGTCGTGAAACGAGAGTTGCTCGACAGG
>Ga0163108_10002142_pt1 | contig 14300 bp, 8 predicted proteins | sample Fk1155metaG_FD_109644 | JGI IMG/M metagenome (GOLD analysis project Ga0163108, IMG submission 109644) | Marine microbial communities from the Central Pacific Ocean - Fk160115 155m metaG | ecosystem: Environmental > Aquatic > Marine > Oceanic > Photic zone | place: The Central Pacific Ocean...
AAGCCACGGTTCCGCCGGAAAATCCACCTTTCATTTTGCCTGTCGTGGTTCGAACCTTCGAAGCGGGTGCCCCCCACTTCGCGAGGGCCGCCTGTTGAATCGCATACACACCGATGTCGAATGGAATGGAATCAAAACCAGCCGCGTGCACGATGCGACACTTCTTCTCTTTGGCCGCTTCATGGTGTGCATCGATGTTCTTGCGCATCCAATGGACTTCACCCGTCAGGTCACAACAATCGGTACCCGCTGCCACACAGGCTTCGACCATGGCATCGCCCAGGTGTGCATACGGCCCAACGGTTGTGCAGACCACCCGCGTTCGGTCCGCGAGGGCACGAATACTGGCCGGGTCGTTCACATTGGCGACCACCAAATCCAAGTCGACCGCTGCAGGAAACCGCTCGGATATCTCCGCACGAACCGCGCGCAGCTTTTCCTCGCTGCGTCCCGCCATGGCCAACTTGAGCCCGGCCTCCGGAAACTCCAGCAGTGCTTGTACGACCAACCGACCGGTGTAACCAGTCGCCCCAAAAACGATGAGATCAAATTCACGCATGGATTCCGCTAACCCGCGGATGGGCAATGGGACTACAGACTTCGGGGGTCCGTCAAACGACCGGTAACCGCACTCGCAGCAGCCACCGCCGGACTGACCAAGTACACCGGACCCGGTGCGCCCATGCGGCGATCGAAGTTTCGATTGGTCGTGCTGGCTGTGGTTTCACCCGGGTACGGAATACCGGGACCATTGCCGATACAGCTTCCACAGCCCGGCGGTGAAATCACAACACCCAACTCTCGGAAAACAGCCATGATGCCGGCATCTTCCGCCTCGCGTTGCACCACTTCACTGGAGGGGGTCACGGTCACACGAACCGATTCGTGAATTTCACGCCCCCGCAGAACATCCGCAGCAGCCCGCAAATCCGAAATGGAACCGCCAGTGCATGATGCGATGACCACATTGTGGATGTCCACATCGCTCGCATCCGACAGGCGCATGCGATTGCGAGAATCACCCGGCGTGGCCACAGTGAGCGGCACATCGTCCAAGTTGACTTCAATGACGCGCTCGTACGTGGCGCCCTCGTCGGGCTCGACCATCCAGTCGGCGTAGTCCTGCCCGCGGCGCTCCGCCAAGAACTGACGCAAGGGTTCACAAGGCTCAACCACACCCGTCATCAAGCCACCCTCAACCGTCATATTCGTGATGACGCTGAGTTCATCCACATTCCATTGGTCCAAGCCCGGTCCACCCAACTGAATGACACACGTGTCTGTGGGGCCGGTGCGCCAGTGCTCCTCGCGGAAGTACGGGTCACCAATGAGATGCAGCACCAAATCCTTCGGACTGAGCACACCCTTCGCGTCGCCCGACACGACGACCCGAACCACTTTGGGTACGGTGACCGGAATCAGGCCGGTCCGCAACGCAAAGGCCATGGCCGTGGAACCCACACCAAAGGCAAATGCGTTCAACACACCCGCTGTGGGGCTATGGGAATCTGTCAGCACAACGACATCGCCCGGACGAGCATATTCCTCGACCACGATGCGGTGGCACACGCCAGCTTGATGCTTCCGGCCCGGGCCGTGCAAACGAATCCCGTGCGATTCACATGCTTCCACCATTTCAGCCGCAAGCTGTCGGGCTGGCTTCAGTCGCGCATCCTTGACGGCATCGGGGACAGTGGGCTCATCGATCAAAACAAAGTGGTCTTCAAACGACGCACACAAATCCGGCTCTTGGACGGGCACCTTGCCAAAGGCCTCCTCATACAAGGCCATCACCATTCCTGCGGTGTATTCGTGCATCCCACGGAAACCAGCGCGGCACAAAACTTGGTCACCAGGACCCACCGACGAAATACCAAAGCGCGCGCCGCCGTCTTCACCGGGACGACCACCACCCCAAGCCCGGGCAGCCACAATCTTTTCGACGACATTCAGCGGACGGGCTTCCGTTTCCGTTTCGTACCACGGGTCGACCTCACCCTTCAGCCAGGCATTCGCGTAGGGCAACAAGCCGCCGCGGTTGGCCACCTGATGAAAGAACGGGGGCAGCTCGTCAAAGAAGGTGGAAACATCCACGTCTTCGCCCGCCCGAAGGCGGTCCAGGACGCCATAGTCCGTCGTGAATGGCATACCGGCGTAGACCATATTCTCTTGAAAAATCCGCTGAAAGCTACGCGCCACGACCAACTCAATTCCAGCACCTTCGTGTGCAACAACGGCCACTTCTCGAGAGGAGCCAGAGCCGTATGCATCGCCACCTACGATGACCTGAAAAGCACCGGTGCGGATGTCATCTTTGGCGACGGTCTCCTTGAAGTTCTCCAAGAAGTACGGACCCAAGATCGCAGGTGTGTACCCGAGGGTGCAAGCCCGACCCGAAATCATGCCGTCGGTGTTGACGCCGTAATGCATGTCCGCATCGGCTGAGAGCGCGAGGTCTTTTCCACCCAATTGGTCATCAATCAAAGATGAATCTTCAGTGAGATACAGAATTCGGCCATCAAGCTTCATAAGTGCGGAGTCTCCAGATGCAGAGGCTTACCCCACCACCGGCCGTCACTCAACCCGACGAATCACAACAACGCGCCCCAGCAGATCCGGAGCAACGGGCCCCGGGGGAGGCGTAATCTCAATTCGGCGGCCCACGCCTTGAACCAGGGCTGGCCCAGAATCCAGGTTTACAAAGCCTTTTGTCCGAATTGAACCGTGGGCACGCAGGGTCGCTTCAACGGCTTCTGCAGTCTGACCAGGCGCCACAGCCACCTCAAAGGATTCAAATTCTTCATGGTGGTGGTCGTGGTCACAGTCTTCATGCTCATCATGGCCACACGCATGCGGGGCCTCCGCACGGGGTCCACGCTCGGCCAACAACAAGCGCGGATCCACCTGACCAAAGGTGGCCGAAATGGTCGGCGTGCCGGGATTGAAGCTGGATGCCTTTTCCTTCAGGGTGGGAATGGTTTCCGCCGGCACCAAATCGACTTTGTGCAAGACAATCAAGTCTGCACTTTCCAGCTGTTCCTCAAACGTGCCGTGCAGGTCCCGGCCTTCCAGCAATTGTTCCGCATTCACGACGACCACGACTGCCTCTTCACTCACCCAATCTCGAATGGGTGGTTGCCAGAAGGTAATCTGAACATCGTGCGGAATCGCTACACCCGAGGTCTCGATAACAATTCGGTCCGGGTCTACCTGTTCCTTCAGTGCAATCAGCGTTTCATACAACTCATCGTTGAGCGCACAACACACACAACCACCAGCCAATTCTACAAACGCTTCCTCACCGCCCCCAAGCATGGCTTGGTCCACCCCCAACTCTCCGAGTTCATTGGAGACAAAGGCCACACGGGCACCTTCGGCTTGTGCTTGGTCCAGCAAAGCTCGTACGAGGGTGGTTTTCCCGCTGCCAAGAAAGCCGCTCACCACCAAACAAGGAATTTGTCGTTCACTCATTCTTGGCCCATAACGCACCATTTCTACAGCACCGACCCAATGCGCAATCCACAGGCTATGGAAAGGTTCACTTCAGGTAGAAAATAGCTAGAGGATCTAACTAGCTGTCCTGACAGCGCTTTCCCTAGTTGTCCACAAGATCGGACGAAAAAAGACGTTTGCGGCCGATCTCTACCTTCGCTAAACCTTGAGGGCTCCCCAGGGCCAACACGCCACTTCAGAAGCGGAAACTTCCCCGTACCCCGCTGTCTTAGAACAGTTGCTGTTCCCCCCCCCTGCACCAGTACCGGCCTCGGCTCGGGGGAGCCCCTTTGGTGGGTGCCAATGGTCGCGGGCCGCTACCCGGCAAAAGGGTCCATCAATGTCCGACCCTTCAAAGAACGCGAGCGCTCTGGGCGCTGAACGACACCCCACAGTGCTGCTTCACTCCACGGCGCATTGCGGCCTTCTGCCCATGCCGACTTCGAGATCAGGTCCACATCAAACTGGAGCGAGGCATTCTCTGCAGAAGCGGGACCAGCTTTGAATTCTATCGAATTGACGGAGTATCGAGCGCCTGTCATCTGCACACAATCCAAGCCCTGTACGAGGGCAGCGAACGAACCCTGTAGTTGCACGGAGGCGCGTGTTCGGGCCCATGCCCCACCCGATTCTGTCTCCGATAGCTCTGCCCATTGTCCCATCGACACTGCCGGCTTCTCGGGTCGGACATCTCCAGTCCCTCCCTCCGACCAAGTACCATCCAGTCGGCGGAACCCTTCTTTCTTCCCCACGACTCGACGCCAACAGTTGAAAGCATCGCTCTCCGACGCGTGGGAAGACTCGATGTTTCTCTCGGTGACAGTGGGACTTGAACCCAATTCGTATCCATCGGACAAGCGCTGAATCTCTGCGCTCACCGCATCGTCCGTTTCAGGAGCAAGTTCACGTGTCACGGAAAGCACCCGGCCCGTCACGGTTTTCTCTGAAACCGTCAACTCCTGCAGCCATTGAGAACCCTTCAAAGCACCCGTCAGGCTCTGGGCGGCTGCATCGGTCGTCGTTTCAATCTTCAACTCGCGCTGATTGACCGTGATTCGGGTCGCTCGGGCCGAACGCGGCCACAACAAAGCCAGTTCAGACACAACGGCAACCGGCACCCAGGCCGTCTGCTGGTGATCCAACCATTCCTGGAGCATTGTGCGTTGGATTTCTTCAGGTTTCGCCACCTTCAGTTCATGCCTATCCATCATTTGACGGACGGCCTCATCGCGCGCTTGCTCGCGCGCACTGGCCTCTCCTTCTGACAGTTGATTCGCGTCAACAACCGCATCTGCTACACGCTCCACGCTACCGCAGGAGAGGAGGCAAAAAGAAAGGACGCAGACTGTGTGTCCATATTTCATCTGCAACACTCCCTCGTTCGGCCAACGCAAACTCAGTCCTTAGAGCTTTTCCAACTCAGTGGACTATTCAGCGTACAAGATGCCCTCAAGACGATCTATTTCCTCGTAAATGATCTGTGCCCGCTTGGCCGCCGCAGGCCCAATCCTGGCCAGATATTCAGCCTTCGCTTGGAATTTCTGGTAGCGTTTCAACACCTTCGGCCAGTTTTCCGTAACCTTATCGTTCGCGCTCTTGGCTACATCCAAGGCCTGGTTTATCTTCGCAAGCTTCTCTTTCGCGATGTCTTGAACCTCAATGATTTTCATCACGCGACCGAGCGTTTTGTTCAGCACATCTATGCGCTCCCATGGGCCCGTAAGTTTTTCGGTATCGGACGCTAACTTTTTGACATCGCCCGCATAGCCAGTCCACTTCTTTGTCTGGCTATTCACGAAGTCCTGATCATACTTGGGCGCCTGCCCGTCCGACGTCATCACATCCACGACCAAGCCAGCAATTTCCGTCGCAGCCCACTTGGCAGTCTTGGCTGCTGCCAGCCCTGCACCAGCTGGAGGCAAAACAAGACCAACCAACAAAGAGATGGTGAGATCTTTGGCCTTGGATTTCAGTTCACGTTCAACAACCTCAAACAGGACGTCACGCTCAAAATTTTTCAACAACTCAAGGGCTTCTTGGGTCTTTAGGGATGCATAGTCTACACGGCCTGAATGCTTGGCCAACTCCCCATCAGCAGCCCATGAATTGAAAGTGATGCCGTATTGGCGCATCGTTCCAAAAAACGCCAAGCCAAGAAGTTGTTGGTACTGGTCCAAGATCTTGATGGACGTGTCGGCGTCGTCCGTAAACCACTGGAGCTCTTCGTTTTCAGCTTCCATCAACGTGTCAGCGGCCGGGGAACCTTCTTCTGCTCCTTCTTCCTGATCGTATTCTTCCGACTCATAGCCTTCCTCTTCCAGCTCTTCATGGTCGTCTGACTCTCGTTCATCTGCCATTTCCTCGGCAGCCTCTTTGTCTTCCATGGCTATCAATCGAGTGTCAATGAATTCAAATACGTCCATGCAATAGTCTTCGGCATCCAGTGCGACGTCGGACACAACCGTGGCAATGTTGCCAATGTTCGGCACGACTTTCGAATGGTACGCCTTTTCGACCTTGCGAATTTGGTTCCATTGCGAGGATGGCATGGTTGCTTTCAGCGCCTTGCGTTCTTCTGAGGACGGGGCCTCACCCGCTCCGTAGGTGTGCAAGGCCTCAAAATCGTCAGAGGAACGATGTAAAACATCTCCACCTTCCGTAGTCTGAAGACCGTGGTCGAGTCCTTCATCACCCACACTCAGTTCAGCGGACAGGTCCATATGGTCCGCCATTCCACTGTCGTGCAACATACTTGCAGCCTCGCTGCCAGCACGCTCCGCTTCCCGTTCGTGGGTTTGGTTCGGCGTGGAAACCGTAAGGCCTTCCCCCGAGGTGTATGGGATACGGCCTTCCGCATCCTGCACCACGTGGGTGAGTTCGTGGGCGAGCAACTCGTCGCCATCTTTCGTGCCCGGCTGGAATTTGCCTGCGGCGAAAAATACGTCTTTACCGGTGGCAAAAGCATGTGCATTGACCGCTTCAGCCGCTTGGGCCGCCGCCGTGTCCGTATGGATGATGGCGTCCGATATATCTACGCCCAATGCTGAACTGAGGCGGGCCGTCACATCCCTGGGCAACCGCTGTCCACGGCTCCTGCGGATGAGTTCCACCGCCAGGTGGGCATGCGCTGGTTCATTGGATGTGGCGTACCGGCTAATGATGCCGGCAGCCGTTTGGCCCCACTCCTCAGACCGCAGCATTCCGTGAATGTGTGCACCGGCTTCTGGCGACTCTTCGGTCAGGCTCCCCAAGCCAGCGGTCCCCATCGCCCACTCGGACAGGATGAAGGTCCCAGAAGGCGAATGGTCTTCTCCAGACAGGGCCATGTCCACTTCCGCATGACCAAATTTCGCCTGAAGATTCTGCCGTATCGGCGAGGCCAAATTCTGAGTCGACTCTTGTTCGTCCGAAATTTCCTGCGCTGCAGCCACAGTCGGGCGCTCACGAAACTGCTTTCCGTGCTCAGTCACACTCTCTCGGCGATTGTTCATACCCCTACTCCAGCTTCAGGACGGACAAAGGTACCACGACCATTCACCAAAAGCCCTTTCAAAGGCCCATAGTTTGGGAAGTGAACCTACTGGTGACCCGTCACGGGGTCCAAACCAGCGAGTTCCCGCAATGCTGGATCCATCAGGTGGCTTGGGCTCACGTTCTTGATGGCGGCCATCATGTTGCCCTTCACCTTCGGGTTTTCTTGGTGCAGCTGGGAGAGCAAACCCTTGATCTTTTGCCGCTGCATATTGTCTTGAGAGCCACAGAGATCGCACGGAATGATGGGGAACTGAACTTCTTCGGCGTACGCTGCAATGTCTTCTTCAGCGCAGTAGCTCAACGGACGAATCACCGTGTTGCGTTCATCTTGGGAACGCAACCGAACCGGCATGGCTTTGAGTTGGCCCGAGTACAAGAGGTTCAACATCAAGGTTTCAATGATGTCATCGCGGTGATGGCCCAGTGCAATTTTCGTGCAGCCCAAGTCGACGGCGGCGTTGTACAAAATGCCGCGACGCAAACGCGAACACAGAGAACAATAGGTGTTTCCTTCCGGGATCTTCTCGGTCACGATTGAGTACGTGTCCTTGGTGATCATTCGGTATTCGTAGCGCTGCTCTTGAAGCCAGTCTTCGAGAATATGACCTGGAAAACCCGGGTGTCCTTGGTCCAAGTTGACCGCGACGATGTCGAACTTAAACGGGACGCGCTCCTGCAGTTTCCGAAGCAAATGGAGCATGACATACGAGTCTTTTCCACCCGACATGCAAGCCATGACTTTGTCGCCCGGCTCCAGAAGCTGATGCTCCTTGCTGCAACGCGCCATGTGCTTCAAGAGCTTGTATTCCACCTTACTCACGGTCCCGTCTCCGATTGCGAACGCTGGCCGGTTAGCCCAAACAGACGGTGCGAGCCAACTTGCACCGGGACGATTAGGTGTCTTTCACCCTTCAGCTTGGAGCCCACATGTCAGCGATCGCGGTCCAGGATCTGCACAAGTCATACGGTAGCCATGTGGCCCTTCGTGGGATTGATTTTCAAGTCGACCACGGAGAAGTTGTCGGATTTCTTGGCCCCAATGGTGCTGGAAAAACGACGACGATGCGCATTCTGACTGGCTTCATGGCGCCCAGCGCCGGCACCACATCCATCGAAGGGCATGACGTGCTTGGGCAGCCCATTCACGCCAAAAAGCGAATCGGCTATCTGCCAGAAAATGCTCCCGTCTACCCGGACATGCAGGTTCATGCCTACCTGGACTACATCGGACGCATGCGTGAAATGGGCACCGCCGAAAGGGCGCGCGCCATTGAGCGGGTCGCAGTCCAATGCGGAATTACGGGCCGCATGAGCCAGAAGGTCCACCAACTCTCAAAAGGATATCGGCAGCGGGTCGGCCTCGCGCAGGCACTCCTTCACGATCCGAGCATCCTCATTCTCGACGAACCCACCACCGGCCTCGACCCCAATCAAATCGTTGAAATCAGAAACGTGATTCGCGAAATCGGCCGCCGAAAGACTGTGCTCTTGTCGACACACATTCTTTCCGAGGTTCAAGCCACATGCGACCGTGTCTTGATCATTCACAATGGCCGCATCGTGGCCGATGGGCGCACCGATGTGGTCACCGCCAAAGAACAGGGTGGCTTGTTGATTCAAGTGTGCTTCGCACCCGGCACGGTGAACCCCCAGCGTCGAACCCTCACAGTGGCCCTCTCCGAGATCCCAGGCATACAAGACATCACGCGGCTGGAAGCGGAAACCAGCTCACACTTCCGATACGAAATCCTCGCGGACCGTGACCTTCGAGAAGATCTGTTTTTCTTCGCGCAAGCCCAAGGGGTCACCATGATTGAACTCGCACGCGCGCAGAGCAACCTTGAAGAAGTCTTCCGCCGCTTGACCACGCGGTAGTGAGTATGGCTGACGCTCCGCTGATCATTGGCACGGCCGGCCACATTGACCACGGCAAAACCAGCCTGGTCCGTGCGCTCACAGGTGTGGACCTCGACCGGCTCCCAGAGGAGCGCCAACGGGGCATCACCATCTCGCTGGGCTTTACCCATCTGGACTTGCCCAACGGACGACGGGCTGCTTTTGTAGACGTCCCCGGTCACGAAAAGTTGGTGCGAACGATGATTGCAGGCGCCACCGGCTTGGATGCTGTGGTTCTCTGCGTGGCCGCCAATGAAGGGGTGATGCCACAAACCCGAGAACACCTCGATATCTTGGGGCTCCTCGGGTTGAGCCACGGCATGATTGCACTCACCAAATGTGATTTGGTCGATGAGGAAATGCTCGCGTTGGCCAAGATGGATGTAGAGGAAGCGGTCGCAGGCACCTTCATGGAGAATGTGCCCGTCATCTGCACCGCCGTGGGAGACACGCCCCAAGGACTGGATGAACTTCAAGCGCAGATTGGTGGGCTGATGGCCCATGAACGTGCAACGGATGATTGGTTCCGTTTGCCCATCGACCGTGCCTTCATCCAGCGTGGCTTTGGAACGGTTGTTACCGGCACAGCGCGGGGCGGCACATTGGAAGATGGAAGTCCGGTATGGATTCAGCCGCTCGGTATTGCGTCCCGTGTCCGGGGCCTGCAAGTCCATGGACAAGAAGTTGAACTGGCCAGTGCCGGACAGCGAACAGCCGTCAACCTCGCCGGAATCGAACGCGATGATTTGGCGCGGGGAATGGTCATCCTCAACAATCCCGACATTGAACCTGCATCGATGCTGGACACCGAACTCCGAATGCTTCGGAATGCGGCAACCATTCCATCGGGGAGCCACGTTCGGCTTCTGGTGGGAACAGCCGAGGTCCTCGCCATCGCAGATGTCCTGGATGGCGAGGAATTGCGGCCCGGACAGAAACACTGGGTACAACTGCGAACAGAAACCCCGGTGGTGGCGCTTCCTGGCGACCGATTTGTTATCCGCCGGGAGTCCCCGCTGGAAACCTTGGGGGGGGGAACCATTTTGGACCCATGGGCGCGACGCGCACGCCGAAAACAACACGCACAACTCTGCCAGGAACTGCACGAACTATCCGCCGGAAACACGAGCATGCTCCTCCAACGGTCTGGTTCGGCCGGCCTGAGTCCCGAACAAAACCGGGTCCGGCACAGCACCGATGGCGTTGTTCTGGGGGATAGGGTCCTCCACCCACACCATGTCGAAGGTCTGGCAAAACACCTACTCAGCGCATTGAAAGCGTGGCACGCTACACATCCGCTGGATGCAGGCGCACCCCGCCGGTCTCTGCACGCGGGACCGCTGGCCGCTTTGACCGACAAGGCCTTTGACGCATTGGTCGCCCACCAAGTTCAAGCTGGAACCATTCTGGCGCGAGGACCCCGATGTCAACTGGCCGATTTCTCGGTGGAACTCACCGCAGAACAATCGGCAGCGCGAGATGCGATGCTTCAACAATTGGAAAATGCACGATTCGAAGGTGTCCTGTTCGCGGAACTAATTCAAAATCAAGACAGTTTGTTGCAGCTGCTGCTTGACGCTGGTCACGCGACAAGGGTGGGCGAACGGGTCGTCCACACAGAGATGTTGGATGAACTAAAAAGCCAGGTTCTCGCTTTCTTTTCAACCCAAGAGTCGCTTTCCCCAACGGACTTCAAGACCATCACTGGACTGAGCCGCAGGACCGCAATCCCACTGCTGGAGTGGCTGGATTCCGTTGGGATTACCCGGCGTGAAGGGAATGCAAGAGTACGAACTTAAATAGGAAGACTCGCGTATACAGCAGTCGTCTGCTACGCTTCAGCACGATTGGAGGCACTTCATCGCCATGTTTGAATTCCGTTTCAGGAAACTAATTCAGCTGCTCACCGTGTTGTTGCTTGTGTTCACAGGCCACGCCCATGCCGAAGAGGCACAAGGCATGCTTCGGGTCAAAACAGACCAAGGCTCCGCCGTCGTCTATTTGGGCACAAAACAAGCCGGTTCTACACCCATCAACCGGCAAATGGAACCCGGGACCTACACGATTCGCATACTCAAGGATGGATTCGAGCCCTTCGTGAGAAAGATCCACATTCGGCCCAATCAAGCGACCGATGTGAATGCGCGTCTGTTTCCAGGAAAAGGATCCGTCGAGTTCGTCATCGAGCCTGCCGGCGCCATCCTTACACTGGCGGGTAGCAAAGATGAATGGCCCACCCCGGTGCGCCTCAAAGATTTGGATGAACGCTCCTACAAGTACACCATCACCTTGAAGGGCTACGAAACCGAGAAAGGCAGCTTTACCTTCAAAAAGGGAAAAAACATTTTGGTGGCCGCCCGCATGGAGAGTTCTGCAGGCTTGCTGACGGTCCGCTCGCGCCCATCTGGGGCGCTTGTCATCCTCAATGGCGAAGAAATGGGCACCACCCCACTGAACCTGGAAGAAATCGAAGGTGGCAAGCACACTGTCCAGTTGATCAAGCGCGGCTACGCATCGGTATTCCGGCAAATCGATACATCGGATGGAACCAAAGGTGAAGTGGAAGCGCGCATGCCACGACGCGGCGTGCCACTGACCATCCGCGCCGGCACACCGGATGCCAACCTAACCATTGAGGGCATGCGGTTTGGGCCACAACCCACCTATCGTTTTGGTCCCGTCGAACGGGGTCGATACGCGCTCGTTGTTACGGCACCCGACAAGAAAACGATCGAACAAACCGTTGAAGTTCCCCTCACTGGAACCGCACTCTATCGGGCCCGATTGCGGCCCCAAGATGGCGTACCACCATCGGTCCTCAACAAATCTCAACCGTTCTACCGACATTGGGCCTTCTACACAGCAGTCGGTGGCGCAGCAGCCCTCGGCGGCACCGTGGCCGCACTCGCATTGTCCAACAGCAACAACTCCTCTTCCACCGGAGCCACGACGCCCACTGGCGACGTAACGATCATCCTGCCATGAATCCAAATACGCTGACGCTCTCTGTACTCACGGTCCTCGCACTCACGGGTTGTTCATCCAAGGATGACGGCGGTTCCGTTGAACGTTCTGCCATCCAACTTCAGCTCAAAGGCGATGCTGAAGCCGTGCGCGCCCACGTCGACTCACTGGACATCGTCCTCAACCATGAAGTCGAATACGACCGAAACACCACGCGCATTCAAGACTGGATGGACCTGACCGACTACGACGAAGACGGCATCATCGAACTGGTCTTGAGCGTGAACCCGGACAATGGCGAAGAAGAATTGCCTTTGGTCGAATTGCGGCCGGGAGCGAATACTTCTGCCTTCACCGTCATGGTGCACGGCAATTCCGAGGCCGGCGAATGGGTTTTCACCCAAGAGGAAGTCGGCCCGCTCAGCTTCACAGAGGAAGTTCAGGTCGTGGACGTGGAACTTTCGGTGCGCACCGAGGCCGCCCACGGTTGCAACAACGGACTCGATGACGATGGCGATGGTTACCTCGACCAATACGATCCGGACTGTGCGACAGGTACAGAAGAACTCGGCTACGGCGATACCGCATGCAACGACGGCATCGACAACGATGCCGAACCCGACGGCCTGATCGATAGCGAAGACGACGTCTGCGAAGACGCGTACGGCGATAGCGAACAGGTGCATCCCTGCCGAGACGGCATCGACAACGATGGCGATGGCTGGATCGACACCTTCGACCCGGAAACCGATCTCTTTGAAGATCCTGGGTGCGCAGATGGTGAAGGCGGCTTCGACAACCCAGAAGGCGGATTGTCATCCTTCGGCTGCAATGATGGTGAAGACAACGACGGAGATGGCCTCATCGACCGCGAGGACGATGATTGCGAGTTGGCGACAGACGACGAAGTCACAGAGGAACCACCCGACCCCCAGTGCGAAGATGCCATGGACAACGATGGCGATGGGTTCATCGACAGCGACGACCCCGATTGTGACGATGCGGACGAAGAAACCGCTGAAATTGGTTTCGGCGAAACCGAATGCAATGACGGCATCGACAACGATGGCGATGGGTACATCGATGGTGGTATAGAAACGATTGTCGAAGGCGAAGAAGTCGAAGCGGACAGCGCATGCAGCGATGCGAGCGACGACTCCGAGGCCAACCTGTGCGCAGACGGTGAAGACAACGATGGGGATGGCTGGATCGACTTGGGCGACCCGGATTGTGCCGGCGATCCAGACACCGATGACGAAGGTGGTTTTGCTGGCATCACGGAATGCACAGACGGTGAAGACAACGACGGGGATGGCGACATTGACTCCTTTGACGAGGACTGTGCCGATGCCACCGACGACATGGAGGGCACCTACTGCACGGACTCCATGGACAACGACGACGACGGCTGGACCGACGACGAGGATCCCGACTGCGCCGATGGTGACGATGAAGTTGGGTTTGGTGACTGGGCCTGCAACAACGGTGTCGATGACGATTTGGATGGTCTGACGGATCGGGCCGATACCGGCTGCCTTGGACCCTACGACGACAACGAAGCTCTGCCCTGTGAAGACCTCCTCGACAACGATGGGGATGGCTGGGTCGACATCGACGACCCCGACTGCATGGGGGATGGCGCCTCAGAAGACGGCTTCGGAGCAAGCGCATGCAACAACGGGCTCGATGATGATGGCGATGGCCTGATCGATTCCGCTGATACGCTGTGTACCGATGGCGTGGGCGAGACGGAAGCCACAGAATGCCAAAACGGGGAAGACGATGACTTGGATGGCTGGATCGATTTGGAAGATCCAGGCTGCACAACCATTGGCGCTGAAGACGATGGCGACTGCGAGGACGGCATCGACAACGACGAGGATGGGGATGTGGACAGTGCAGATGATGACTGCATTGCAGGCTCGTACTTCGAAGAGGCCTCGGACCGCCCGTGCAACAACGGGCTCGATGACGATGACGACTTGGTCGAGGACAACAACGATCCCCAGTGCGACAACGCCTTGGACTTGTACGAAGGCTTCCCAAACACCTGTTTGGATAGCATCGACAACGACGAAGACGGATGGGTCGATCTCGACGATCCCGAATGCAACGACAACCCTGCCTACACAGAAGATGGTGGGTTCTTGCTTTGGCTTCCCTGCAATGACGGCGAAGACAACGACGAAGATGGATTCATCGACGCAAACGATTTCGGATGCGACGACGCATTTGAAGTCGGTGACGACGCAGAAGAAGGCGACATACTCGACGAATGTGCCGACAACATCGACAACGATGACGACGGTTGGATCGACAGCGAAGATCCCGACTGTGTCTTGGAAGGCTTCGAATTGGGATTCGGTGATACCGAGTGCAATGACGATGACAACAACGACTTCCCCGAAGATGGG
>Ga0163108_10002143_pt1 | contig 14298 bp, 14 predicted proteins | sample Fk1155metaG_FD_109644 | JGI IMG/M metagenome (GOLD analysis project Ga0163108, IMG submission 109644) | Marine microbial communities from the Central Pacific Ocean - Fk160115 155m metaG | ecosystem: Environmental > Aquatic > Marine > Oceanic > Photic zone | place: The Central Pacific Ocean...
GATGTTAAGGATTTAGTAGAATAATTACTTCTTTTGACCGGTCACACTGATTCCACTTTCAATTTCTTTGAATGTAGTGATTTTGATTTTTAAATCACGGTACCATTTTTTCACTTCAGTAGGAGTATGTCTATATGCAAATTTTGGATAATACCAGTCAAAATTTACTCCAACACTTCTTTCAAAATTATCAGATTCGTCCCAGAAACATTTTAGGAAATGCCAATAGATGAATCTCTGTACATCATACGAACCAGATTTCACTCCTAATAATGGGATATCTCTAGGAATAGTAATTTTCTTTTTTAATTTTGAAAGGGCTTTACCTAAATATGCCATATCTTTTGAGAATTCAGTACATTCTGCTACAGACATTTTGATTGTACTTTGTCGAATATAATCATCAACATATTCACGAACAGGAGCTTTTTTGTTGTAAACATATATCGAGATATGTCCATTTTTTTGAAGGAATTTTGTTAAATATTTGAAAGATGTAGATGTGTTTTTTGTATGATGTAATACTTGATCAGAGAAAATATAATCAAAGAATGATTTTTTGAAAGGTAATTGTCTGATATCAGCTTGTATAAAATGGATATTTGAGAATTTACCATATTTTTTGTATGCAAAGTCGATACTATCACTCGCATCTAATGCAAAAACTGTTGAAGAATTGTTTACTGATAACATTTTTGCACTATTTCCAATTCCAGTTCCAGCATCAAGAATGAATTTTTTTGATTTTAGAAATTCATTAAATAATTTTATGGATTTCCAATCAAATCTATCTAAAAACCATTTTTTTTGCCAATCAATCCAGTCTTTGGCATGATGATTAGTATGATGCGTTTTCCATTTTTCAGAAAAGGCCATTTCAGTGCGAACAAAATCTTTGGTGACATCAACCACAAATCTTGGAATTCCTCTAGAAATTTTGAATTTATCATTACATTTGGTACAGATTAAGATTCCTTCATTAATTTCATTTTTTGTTTTTGATTTTATTTTTAATTTTAGTTCAGAACGACATGATGGACAAACTAAATGTTCTAGAATTAATAATTTCATATATTTTCTAATTTTTCCCGTTTTATAAAATCACAGTTATGACTCGTACAATTTGATGTATTTCTCTATTAGAATATCCCAACTAAAGTTTTTATTAATAAATTCAAAGGCATTTTTCGAAAGTCTCTGTTTTGTGTTATTATCACTCAGTAATTCATTAATTGTATTTGTCATTTCTTCAGGATTTTCTGGAGGGACTAATAATCCAGTGATATTATTAGATATTAATTCTGGAATACCACCTACATTTGTTGCAATTACTGGTACCTGTAAAAAGAATGCCTCTTTAATGACTTGAGGAATACTTTCAATTCGGGAAGGAACAACTAGAATTTGAGATTCTTGTACAATTTTCATTGCATCTTTCCAATCTAGATTAGTACAGTATTTTACTGATGCATTAATTTTAGATTCAATATTACGTAAGATATCAATTCCTTTTTCAAAGCTATCACGACCAACAAAGACAATCTGGTTTTTCTTTTCTGTTGAGGTGTGGATATCTTGAAATTTTTGTGAATCTAAAGGTGCAGGAATGTATTCAAAAGATTTTCCAAGTTTTGCATATTCAGACTGAACAAATTTTGAATCAGTAGTTAATTTATCAGCCCAATCTAAAACTTGACTTTCTCTTGAATTGATAATACTGCTAGTTATTTTAGAATGTAACATGTTAACCTGTTTGGAATAAACACCATGAACAGAAAGAATTTTCTTTTTTGCTTTAATTTTTTTCATGATAAATGCAGAAGGAACATTCCAAGCGTGTACAGCATCATAAATTTTTGAATTGTTTATTGCCTTAAGAGTACCAAGAAAAGAAAAGCTTAGATTTTTAAGATTTTTTATTGGGATATGTGGAACATGCATTAATTCAACATTAAACCCATGTTGGCGTAATTTTTCTGCAACACGAAATGCATGTGGTCCAATTCCTCCAGCACCAGAGTACGTTGGAGAGATAAATAATATGTCCATTTTGAAATTTCTTATCTAGTAAGTTTTTAAGCTCTTGGATTAATTTGTAGAATGTATTTTAGTTCAGATAATAGTTATATTCACAATCTTGTCTATTTGAGGAGTAATTCAATAGACTAACCTAAATATAAAAAAATCAAAAAAAGAAAATGAAACGAAAAATTCTAAAAAGCAAAAATTTTCCCATTTATCGATACACAACTAATATTTCTGGTAAAAAAATTTCTAGAGATATTATACATAAACAAGACATATCTATAATTATTGCATTTAAGAACGACTCTATTATTACCATATCACAAAATAGATTTCCAAATGGAAATAGTTTAGAACTTCCCTCAGGTCTTGTTGAAAAACACGAAAAGCCCATAGATGCTGCATATCGAGAATTTTCAGAAGAAACTGGCTACAAAGCTAAAAAAATGGTTCCTTTCTTTAATTTTTATTCATGGATAGGCTATTCTAATCAAAAAGTTTATTGTTTTATTGCTAAAGATTATACCAAATCTGGAAAACTAGATTTAGATAATAATGAATTTATCTCTACAAAAATTGTTAACTTTCAAAATTTTTTAAAATTGATTAAAAATGGTAAAATTCATGAACCATGTACAATTATTGCTACGTTAACCTTTGCAATGAAAAAAAAATTAATTTAATTTATTCAGACTCTCTAATCCAAGTTCGTAATAAGACTCTTTTTTTATTTTCTTCGTCAAAATCTTCAAAACTATTCCTATCATGAATAAGCCATTTATTATTACTAAACATCATATCATAAGGATTCATAAGATAAGCAACAGCAAAATTTTCATTTGCTAAAGCTCTATCTAATGCATTCAACGCATCTTTTTGTATATTTGTTAAACTCTGATTCATTTTCTTGTATCCTGCTTCAATTAACTCTCTTTGATACCTGAAAACTAGATTATTGTTTTCATATTGAAAAATTGGTTCATACTGAGTCGGTGATTCATTAATTTTGTTTTCATTTCTTTTATCAATATGAAATTTTTCATATAGAATTTTTAATAGATTTTTTTCTTCTAAAAGTTGATTATGTAGAGTGTATGAACTTGCAAATTTACTTTCACCTCCACTTTTTGCTGGGTTAATACAAACCAAGCCAACATAATGCGGAAAATTATGGTAAATATGACATCCATCTGTATGGTATGAACCTCCTTCCTTAGTATGATGATATCGAGATCCGGCTTTCATAGTTTTTCCTAAATCTTTTATCTCAACCACTTTTTCATGATCTTTATTTTGTTCTAATAATTCACCGATTATTTTTGAAATTATTTTTAGTATTGAGTTCATTTCATCATAAGAAAATTCACTAAATTTTGAACCGTTAATTACAAAAAACCCACAGCCATTAATCAATATGTCACGTTTGAAGATTTTGATTTGATTTGTCAATATAGGAAAATCTGATTCATTCTCACTATGAATTTCCATTCTTTTACTTCTAATCTCGTTAATTACTTCATCACTTACATCCACTAAAAATTTATTCGTATTCTTCTCAAGTTCTCGTCCCCATACTTTGTTCTTATCAACAATTATTTCTTCAAGCATTTTATCATCTTTGATTTACTATAAGGAAAAATTTACTATTATTAAATTCATGGTGCAATTCTAAAGTAAGTATTAAATCAAGATGAATTTATTTGAACATATATCGTACAGAATGAATTCCCACAAAAAAAATATTATAATGATTTGTATTGATGGCTGTAGATCTGATAGAGCTAAAAACTCTAAAATTTTTACAGATTATCTTCCTGGAACCAATTTTTGTTCACAATCAATTACTTATGCTCCATATACTAATTCTTCAATATATGCAGTTTTTAGTGGTGCATATGGAAATAGAAATGGCTGTTTTAGTTATTGGCATTCATTAAAATTCAAAAACGATAAATTCAAAACAATTACAAAATATTTAGTCGAACAAAATTATTACACACATGCTGATGTTCATTCTAAATTAGCATTACCCATTTCAGAATTTGGAAAATTTGAAATTTATGATGAAAAAAATTCTGACCTAATTAGTAGGCACAAAAATTTGATTAAACTAATGAAAATGAAATTTTCTAAAGGCCAAAATTTTTTCTTATATCTTCATTATGAAAAAATCCATACAGGAATTGTAAACTCGGTGTTGAAATCTTACACAAATTTCAGTGAAGAATATTTCAAAAATAAAGATAAAAATGAGAAAAGATACAACAAGTTATTCAAAGAAAGTGAAGTCTACTTAAAAAATATTCTAGACGAAATAAATTTTCAAGGATTAACTACAGATACACTAATTGTAATTTTTTCAGATCATGGGATTAGTCTTGGTGAAAAAGTTGGTGAAAGAGCTTATGGTGCATTTTGTTATGATTATACAATTAAAACATTTTGCTCATTCATAGCTACTGAATTTCAATCACAGTTCATAACACAACAAATTAGACACGTTGATTTCTTACCTTCAATTATAGATTTTTTAGGTATACCATTTGATGAAAAATTTTCACATTTTGATGGTAAATCAATAATTCCTTTATTCTATAACAAAAAAATTCCAGAAGAAATTGCTTTCACTGAAACAGCAAATCCATTATTAGAAAAAATGCCACCAAAAAAACCAAATACAAAATCTGTGCGTACATCCAATTGGAAATTGATTTTTAATGAATATGATGACACGAAAGAACTTTACAATCTTAAAGATGATCCTGAAGAATTAAACAATCTCATTGGAAATGGATTAGAAATTGAAAATAAATTATGGAATGAATTTTTAAATTTACAGCAAAAATAATTTTTATGATTTAATTTAGCCGAATATGTTTTTAGCTATTTTTAGATCATTTGCTGTATCTATCTCAATCCATTTACCATCAACAAATATTGGTAATATTTCTTGTTTTGATTGAATCATCTCTTGTAAAATATCAGTTAATTTAGCCGATCTAAAATTTATTGAATCATGAAATTTACCAACGTGATCTTTCACTTTTGCAATAGTATCAACTAAAATTCTTGAACCGTTTTCTGATAATTTCAAAATTCCTAAAAACTCTGCAGTTTGATTAGATGTATTTTTTTGTTTTTCTGTTATTGAGATAACTTTATCATTTTTAATTTCAACTAATGCCGGAAATTGTTTGTTTTTTTGTTGGTTATATCGTGTTTTCCAATTTTGATCTACTGCAACAGATATGTCTGAATTTGAGTTTATTATTTGGTCCAAAATTTTTTGCTCAAAGACTATATCTGCAAACATTACCAATACATCGCCCGAAATTTCTTTTAAAGCACAAATTAAACTGCCCAATTGATCATGTGTTGAATATTTATCATCATCTATGTATTCTACATCTTTGATGGAAAACTTTTCTTTTTTATAACCTCTAACAATAATTATTTTGAAAATTTTATTCTTTTTTAATAATTTAATTTGTAAATCAATTAATGATGAATCGTTTATTTTAACTAGTGCTTTAGGTAAATTTTGTGTATATTCTTCTAATCTTCTTCCTGAGCCTGCTGCCAAAAAAATTACTTTCATTATAAACTTTAGATAGTTACTTATTAATAGAATTATTTGAACAGATTCCTATGTCTATGGTGACGCAAATCTCCGATCTTTTAGACAGATTCATTGACTTGTCTAAAAAATCAGTCAAAAGTCACCCATTCATTATAGTTTTTTTAATGCACGAATATTTTAGAAATATCTGGCCAAATGATCCTTTTATTGAAAAAAAATATTCTGTAAACAAAATGGAAAATATTAGAAAATGTTTAGAAACTTGTATTACCATTTTAGAGCAGACACAGAAAATTGGTTCATATTTTGATATTCCAAATAATTTGGTGATTTTTTTCGAAAAATATCAAAAAAATACAATTAGCGAAGATGAAGAAACTCAGAATGTTTATGGTAGTCTGTGGAAAGAATTAGATGAAAAATATCTGATCGATGAGACAAAAAACGAATTATCAAATATCTTTGAAAAAAATGGAAGAACGTTGAATGAACTAAAAGGAAAAACTGTTTTGGATATGGGATGTGGTTCAGGCAGATTTACCCTAGCCTTGGCTAGTTCAGGAGCCTCTCATGTCACTGGGGTTGATTTAGGGAAAACAGGTTTAGATCTTGGGACACGGATTGCAAGTGAATTACACCTTGAAAATATTAAATTTGTTAGAAATTCAGTTTTAACGTTACCTTTTGATGATAACTCTTTTGATTTTGTTTTTTGCAAAGGTGTTTTACATCACACTGGAAATTTAGAAAAAGGCTTAACTGAATTGCATCGAGTTTTAAAAACAGGAGGAACATCATTTCTTTATCTATATGGAAGCGGTGGCATTTTTTGGAATTCACGAAAAAAAATGAGAGAAGTTATGAAAGAAATTCCTTTGAATTATACGATGAAAATTCTAGAAATGATTGGAACGCCTGGTGAGAGATATATTTTTTCTGATAGTTGGTATGTGCCTATAGAAGAACATGTAAAAAGGGATTTTCTTGAAAATTTTTTGCATTCGTTACATTTTTCAAAAGTTAATAGAGTTGATGTTACGAATACCACTGGATTAAATATGATGTCTGATAAAACCAAATTAGATACAGAGATTTGGGGCGATGGAGAATTAAGATATTTTTTAACTAAATGACATGTATGTCTTCTAAACCTAATATTTTATTTTTAATTGTGGATTCTTTTCGAGCTGATAAATTTTTTGGAAAAGACCGTACATGTAAAACCCCTAATATTGACAATCTTGTTAAAAATGGAGCATATTTTCAACAATCTATTAGTGTTTCAGATGCAACGATTCTTAATTGGGCATCTATTTTCTCAGGTTTATTTCCTCCAAAAACAGGAGTACGTTCTGAGCAATTTAACAAAGTAAACGATACAATCAAAACTATTTTTAATGTTTTAGAAGAAAATAATTATAATTTCTATTCATACTTGACTAATATCTCTGAAATTTTAGGACTTTTCCCAGAATTTCAAAACAAAGATTCTTTTGAATTCTCTGAACCACGATTAAATGATGGTATAGGTGACAGAATTATCAGAAATATAGATTCTGGAAAATTAAAAGAACCTTGGTTATTTATTATACATACCATGGACTTACATTTTCCAATTATTCTCCCAGATGAGTATAATACATCTGAGTTTGGTCAAAGTACATATGAAAAACAGATATCATCAATTGATTCTTGGATTGGAAAAATTTCAGACACAATTGATTCTGAAAAAACATTATTTGTGATTACGGCCGATCATGGTTCTTATATTAACAGTGTGAATATTGATGGTAAAATTATTTCAACTGAAGAAAACTACTCGAATGAGACACTGAAAAGAAAAATTGGATTTAAAATTCCAAAATTTTTAGATCCTGTTAAAAAAAGAGCATTTTTTTATAATGAAAAAAAATCTCAAGAAAGTAGGCACAAAAAAATTGAAAATTTTGCTCTCAAACCACACCAAAAACGCAATCTTCTTTCAGGAAAATTTGAAATAAATCATACATTGTTTGATGATAAAGTAAGAATTCCATTACTATTTTCTGGTAAAAATATTAAATCTGAAAAAATTATTGAACAACAAGTTAGAAATGTAGATATTTTTCCAACAATTCTTGATTTAATTGGAATAAAAAATAAACTAAATCTTGATGGAATTTCATTAAAACCCCTAATGTACGGACAGATTTCTGATGAACAGCCTGCATATATTGAAAGTACTCCATTAGTTCAAATTGAATCAAACGATGTAGTTGGAGTTCGTACTAGTAATTACAAATATTTTCGTGATTCTAAAAACCCCAAAAAACGAATACATCTTTATGATCTAAAAAACGATCCAAATGAAAATATTAATTTAAAAGATAATAACTATGAAATTATTTTTGAAATGGAAAAAATTCTAAACACTTTTTCTAAAAAAACAGATGCAGATGAAAACAAATTTAGTGAAGAAGAGACCCGAATGATAGAAGATGAATTAAGACGAATGGGCTATGTCTAACACTATACAAATTTATTAATATTCAAAATTGGATTTTTAAAATTATCTTGGTCTAGAAAAATTTGGTGCCATAATTCTAAATTAAATAAAAACATAGTTTGTCTTAAAACATTATCATCAATTTCTTTCTCTTTAGAATTTTGAATATTTGAATTGCTAATTTTTTTTGTTAATGAATCTAATTTAATAGATTCTAAATTGAGATAACTTCGTTTATTTTTAATTGATTTTTCTATAATAGATCCTGCAATGGGTAGAAACTCCTTTTTAAAATAATCATAAAAAGGTATTCCCCATGGAAATTTTTTTCTTTTAACTATTTTCTCTGGTAGCAAGTCACTTGCAATCTTTTGTAAAATGTATTTTTTGCTAAAATTAAATTTCTCATTAATTTTCAGATTTGGTGGAATTGAAGCAGAAAACTCGACTAATTTGTAATCTAAAAACGGTTCTCTTAATTCAATTGCATGTGCTGATCCAGTTCTATCAATTCTCCATGTTTGAGCTCCTGGAATTTCAGTTTTTAATTCAAACAAAAGAGCTTTATTCAATGTATTATGTTCGGGATACTTTTGTATGATTTTTCCAAAAACATTAGATGGATGATTTTTATTCATGTAATGTTGTAAAACATTTTTTGAAAATGTACCGTTTCTGAATTCTTCATTTTTAAAAAATCCTGATGAAATAATTTCTAAATTTTTACCTCTTTCAAAAGCTGTATTATCTTTAACAAATGGCAAATATCTGTTATAACCTCCAAATAATTCATCCGAACCCTCTCCCGTATATGCAACTGTTACATGTTTTTTTATTGCTTGAGAAACCATATAGTTTGAAAGAATAGAGGGACGACCAAAAGGAAATTCCATATGCCATAAAATTTTTGGTAATGATTTTGTTAAATCTGAAAAGTCAATCAAAATTTCTGTATGATTAGTTTTGCAATGTTCTGCAACAATTTTTGCTTCGTCAAATTCATCTAATTCATTACCAAATCCTGTTGTGAACGTTCTAACTGGTGTATCAATTAATTTAGCAAGCATTGCAACCATTATACTAGAATCTAATCCTCCAGAAAGTAGCGCACCAATTGGCGCATCACTAACTTTTCTTTTATCTATTGCATTTTCAAGTAATTTTTTTACTTGATCAAAATTTTCATTTTCTGCAAATGTATTTTTTTCTAATCTCAAATCCCAGTATTTCTCAATTTTTAGTGATTTTTCTGAAATATCATATGTTAATCTGTGACCTGGGAGTAGTTCATTGATATTTTTTAGTAATGTTTGTCCATCAATTGTATATGCATAAGTCACAAATTGACATAAACCACTGAAATTTAGTTCACGTTCTACCTCTTCATACTGTAAAATTGATTTAATTTCTGAAGCAAAAATCAAATTATTATCTTTGAACCAATAGTACATTGGTTTTACACCCAATCTATCTCTTGCAATAATTAGTTTTTTATTTTTTAAATCCCATACTGCGCACGCAAACATTCCATCAAGATGATCTACAAAGTTTTTTCCATATTCTTCGTATAAATGAACTAAAACTTCAGTATCTGTATTAGAATAAAATTTATGAGCTTTTTCTTCTAACTCTTTTTTTAATGTTTTAAAATTATATATTTCTCCATTTTGTATTGCCCAAATTGTTTCATCTTCATTATGAATTGGCTGTCCAGCAATATCACGCAAATCCATTACACGTAATCTTTCACAGCAAAGTGAAACGTTATCATCTACATAGAATCCCTCCTGTTCAGGTCCTCTATGTTTACATGCATTTCCCATCAATTTGATTAAATCTTTGTCAGTCCATGTAATTCCACCAATACCACACATTAGCTCGAGTCACCTCCATAATGAAAAATCTTTTGCGATTCTTCAAATTCTCTTTCTTCATCTATATCCATCCATGATAAACCATTTGTTACTTGATAGCCAACTTCTACATTTTTCTTAATTAAATTCTCAATACCTAATGTGTAATAACCATCTATATTTTCTGTTATTAGATAATCAATTTCGTTAAATAATATTTTTAAAACATTTTTTGAAAATTTTGCCATACCTACAAAATTTCCGTCAGCAATTTTATAGTCAATTTTTTTGTTTACGGCAACAATTTTCTTATTTTCAATTTTTACTTTCATTGTTTCATCACGGGTATTAGTTTCCACCATCAATCCAATTTCGCTTTTAATTTCTAAACATTTTTTGAGAATTTCTTCATCAAACATAAGATCTCCATAAACACATATGAAATCACCTCGTAATTTTTGAATTGCTAGCCAGACTGAATAAATATTATTCATTTCGTTAAATTTTGAATTATGAACATATTGTACTTGGTCATTTAGTAAATCGTGAATCATTTCTGATTTGTATCCTGTTACAACAACTATGTCGTTTATTCCATTTTTTTTAAAGGAGTTTATTTGATGTTTGATTATTGGTACTCCATTAATTTCAAGTAAGCATTTTGGTACCTCAATGTTTCCCATTCTTGTGCCTTTTCCAGCAGCTAAAATTAGACCTTGCATGAACTTAATTGGGATTAATTGCTGGTCTAAGTGATTGTTTTGAATCTAGAGCTTTGAAAGCATCTTCTAAGCCTTTTGCAGAAAATTCAAAACTTGGCCCGACCAATTTTTTGTAAGGATACTTGTCTTTAGTTTTTAAAACTAATTCTAAAGCAGTTTTGAGATGTTCAGGATTGTAATTATGCATTCCAACTATTTTTAGACATTTTGTTATAATATCTGAACTATCTAATGTGACATGATTGTTTGGATAAATTGCACCCAACAAAATGTATGTACCCCCAATTCTAATTATTTTTATTCCTTGATTGATCACAGATGGTTCTCCTGTTATCTCAATTACAAAATCTGCTCCTCTGTTTTCAGTAATTTTCATAATTTCATCTGTAAGATTTTCTCCTATCTCTTTTGCATTAATTGTATAATCTGCACCAAATTGTTTAGCCAACTTTAATCTATCAGCAATCACATCTATTGCAATTACCTTCTTCGCACCTAATTGTTTTGTAAATGCACACGCGTACATTCCTAATGCTCCGCATCCTTGAACAATTACATAATCACAATCCTGGAAGTCTCCATAATCTAATCCGCTTGTAATTGTGGATGCTGCACACATTAAAGGTGCAACTTCTTCATCACTGAGTTCGGGTGAAACTTTGAAGATATAACTTCCTTTTTTTAGGTGAATGTATTTTGCAAAACCTCCTGTAAAATGTGGTTTTTGATCACTTTTTACATGTCCATATTTGAACATTTTAGTACATTTCTGTGGAAGTTTTTTCTCACAAAAGAAACACTTTCCACATCCAACTGTCATTGACCATACAACTTTATCTCCAATAGAAAGCCCTTCTCCATTATAATCTGCTGTTAAATTTTTTCCAATACTGATTATTTTTCCTACCATTTCATGACCTAATATGCATGGTGTTGGAAATGGTCTATGACCCAACCAGGTATGTACGTCTGAACCGCATACTGTTGATAATGTTATTTCTACTACCGCATCATCATCTCCAATATCATCATACAATGGAAATTCTTTTTTTTCTAATGGTAATTTTGGACCATTAAAGATTATTGCATCACCCATATCAGAATTCATGAACAAATCATACATCAATTTTGATATTAAAAATATTTCTACTTTTTTGCCTAAATTATTGATTTCTGAAATCTAGATCTAATTTCAGTTGGTTCTATACTGATTCTTTTTTCTATTTTTGTTGTTTTAGAAATTTTAATTTTTAGTAAGATTGGTCCTTTTCCAAATTTAATATTTTTCATTATTTTTTCTAATTCCTTTTCATCCTGTGCAACAAAAGTTTTGTAATTAACACATTGAGCAATTTTTCCAAGATCAATTTTTTTTGAATTTGTAGGCTGACCTCCAGTTGATTCATGGATACTATTATCAAAAATTATGTGTACAAGGTTCTTTGGTTTGATTGTACCAATTGTAGTCATTGAACCCAGATTCATTAGTATATTTCCATCTCCATCAAAAACATAGATAGTTTTTTTAGGATTTTTTAACGCAACACCTAAACCAATTGATGATGCTAATCCCATAGAACCTAACATGTAAAAATTACTCTTTTTTTCATATGTGTTAAATAATTCTCTGCTAATGAATCCATTTGCCGAAATAATCGGTTGATCATTTATGATCTTTGCAATAATTTGAATAGCTTTTTTTCTATTCATCTTGTATTCTCCGTATTATTATTACACATGACTGATTTTTCTTAATTTTTTGTGTTGCCCAATTGCAATTCTTTTCCCAATTCTCATCAGTTAGAATTTTTGTTTGCAGATCTAATGCTTTTAGTAATTTTTTTTGTATTTTACCAATTTTCAAATGCTCTGGAGCATCTGTTTTTAAATATCCTCTCCATCCAATCAAAAAAATTAGTGGAATTTTATACAAATCCACAAGCGATGCTATAGTGCCTATTGAGTTAGCAAATCCTGCATTTTGCATGAATACTAATGATGAACTATTTGATAATTGCATACCACATGCAATTCCAATAGCTTCTTCTTCTCTTGTAGAAATAATTACTTTCTTTCTTTTAATTCCTTCACTAATAAAATATTTTAATGTTGAATCTGGAACTCCAATAAAATTTTCAATTTTTTTATTTAAAAGGTAATTGAAGATTTTTTTTTGTATGATTTTCTTCAATCCATGTAGCCCATTTTTTTTAATTCAGCTTTAATTTCTTCTTCTTCTTCTTTAATTTTATACGAATGCTGTAACTCAAATATGTCTTCCATAGATGATATTTTATCATTGTTACTCTTCAATTCATCATTTTTAATTATTTGTAATATTGATTTCATTGATGTATATGAAGCTCTTAATGTTTGATTTGCATAAATCACTATTTTGATTTTATGATCAATTAATTCCTTCAATCCTACATTTGGGTATGTAGTTGGTACTACAGCTAATGGAACACTTCCTCCCCACGAATCTGCAAATTCAAAAACTTCTTCTGGAGTATTCTTTTTTGAATGAATTAAAATTGCATCTGCTCCTGCTTTTTCATACGCCTTTGCACGTTTCTTTGCCTCTTCAAATCCTTGTTCGGCAATTAACGCTTCTGTTCTTGCAATTATCAAAAAATCCTTATCTTTTTTTGCTTCTCTAGCTGCAATAATTTTCGCAACAAATTCCTTCTCTCCAATTAGTATATTATTTCCATTTTTTAAAAGACTATTTTCCTTTGGAAATGTTTTATCTTCAATACAAATTCCAGCTATTCCAGCTTTTTCATATTTCTTTACTAAATGACTTACATTACTTGGACCTCCAAATCCTGTGTCACAATCAGCTATTACTGGAATATTACATGAATCTGCCATATTTTCTGTAGCATGCAAAAATTCTGTCATAGTCAGTATGCTGGCATCCGGTAATGCGTGTGTAGCTGAAATTGCAAAACTACCTGCCCAAACTGCATCAAATTCACTAATTTCCACTAGTTTTGCTGACATTGCATCAAACGCTCCTCCAACTTGTATGATTGATTTAGAATTCAGTTTTTCACGTAATAATTTTGATTTATTCTTCATGACTTTCTTTTTTGGTTTTATTATTTATAATAAATCTTCTATGATTTGTCATTATCATCTTTGACTACTGTAACTATTGAAAATAAAATCACGGCAGTCATTAGAAATACTGCCGCTAGAACTATTCCACCTATTCCAATTAATGCGATATTTGTGATGATTTCTTGTTCTACAGAATAAATCTGTATTGTCCATGCAATAAATATTAATCCTGAGATTAGAAAAATTATTCCTGGAATTCCATAGAATTTTAATGGATTATGTATCGATATGTGCTTCAAAGTACTTAGTATAACAGACGTACCATGTGAAACTGGATTTTGTGTTGATGTATTTCCATCATAACGTACCTTAATTGGAACTTCTGCAACTTTTAATTCCAAATTACTAGCCTTAATCAGAATTTCAGTGGAAACACCCATACCAACATCAGATGGTATGATCTTCTGTAATGCATTTTTACTATATGCTCTAAACCCACTTTGAGAGTCAGTTAGTTTTTCTGTAATTGACAAATTTGTTATTTTAGTAATTAATTCAATTCCAACC
>Ga0163108_10002144_pt1 | contig 14294 bp, 14 predicted proteins | sample Fk1155metaG_FD_109644 | JGI IMG/M metagenome (GOLD analysis project Ga0163108, IMG submission 109644) | Marine microbial communities from the Central Pacific Ocean - Fk160115 155m metaG | ecosystem: Environmental > Aquatic > Marine > Oceanic > Photic zone | place: The Central Pacific Ocean...
CGAATTGCTTTTGGGAAGCCATTAGCTGAATTAGGAGGAAATTATGACATCATCGCTGATTGCAGAACCGAAATAGAGATGTGTAGGCTTCTTACTTTAAAAGCTGCTTATATGATGGATAAGGTTGGAAACAAAATTGCTAAGAGTGAGATAGCACAGATAAAGGTAGCAGTTCCTAGCATGGTAGTTAGAGTTATCGATAAAGCCATACAAATCCATGGAGGAGCAGGAGTATCCCAAGACACTCCTTTAGCTCGTCTTTTTATCTCTACACGTTTTTTGCGTATCGGCGATGGTCCAGATGAAGTTCATAGACGTGCCATAGCAAGAGAGGAGCTGAGAAAATACAACCCTTAATTCCTTAACCAATTAAATCAAGTCTTCAGCAAGAGAAGCTGAGATTGAAGCAGGAATCTCTTGTGTTCTTATGTTGTAATTAGGATGGTCTATTCCTGCAAATAGAGTAACACTGGACTGTAAATCTTTTATCATAAGGCTACTTAATTCAAAACGAAGAAAATGAACTGCAGAGGTTTTTTCTTCAGTGCTTCTTTCCAAATCCTCATCAGCTTCAGCAAAAGTTCGGTCATTTTCTCCTATTTGTAACCATATCTTATCTTCAATACCCACAAGCTGAGTTAACCTTTCTTTTCGAACTATTTCGTCAGGAAACTCAATCATCATGGTTGCTTTTAGATTGCTACCATCAGGAATAAGAGGATTATAGGTAGCTAATTCTTCTTCTATTCCATCTTGTTCAAATATCTTTTCTATCCTCAACATTTCCTGCACTTGATACCTGACAGTCTGTAAGTTTTCAAAAAGTAAAGTTACATTGCTTCCAATCTGTACTTTCCTATTCTTTTTGATAGCTAAGATATTTTCTCTGAGATCATCTCTCTTTAAGCTATATTCTTCTAGATTTAGTAAGTCATCTTGTTGTAATTTATTCATATTTCGTAAGCTTTCCTCAATAAAGATATTGGGTGAGCGCTGTCAGGTTTTTCTTTAGAAGCATATTCTATTTGCTGAGCAGCGAGAGGACAGTCGCTGGTCAGATAGTCGGCTCCAGAAGAGTCCACTTTCTTAGCTACAGGCTTAACAATTTTCATTGAATTCTCATGAGTTTCCTTCTTTATTGCATAAGTACCATCATGTCCAGAACACCTTTCTATAGTTTCTACTTTAGTTTCAGGAATCATTTCTAGGACATCTCTAGTTTTAGGGCCTATATTCTGTACTCGTTGATGACAGGCTGCTTGATAAGCTATTTTTCCTAAGGACAATTTAAAATCTTTTTGTAACATTCCTTCAGCTTCCCTCAGTGACAGATATTCAAATGGATCGTAAATATGTTCTTTTACTGTTAACAGATCTTGATCATCAGAGAACAGCAAAGGCAGCTCTTGTTTAAACATGAGCACGCAAGAAGGCACTAAAGAAATTATGTCGTAACTTTCTTTTATTTGATCTAATAACAAGGGCAAGTTGTGCTCTTTAAGTTGCTCAACAGACTTTAAGTCTCCCAAATCAAATTTAGGCATTCCACAACATTTTTCATCTGCTATAAGTCTTATTGCTATTTTGTTATGTTCCAGAACCTTTATTAAATCTTCTGCTATCGAAGGTTTATTATTGCGACAGTAACAACCAGTAAATATAGCTACTTTGCCGGTAGTTTTTCCAGCTGGCTGAGGTTTTGTATCATCACTAGGGTCATGTTTAATGACAGAATTATCGTATTGAGGAAGAGGGGCTTCACTATGAATACCTGTTAGTCCTGAAGTTGTTTTTCTTAGGAACTTGCTATTAGAAAATTGTTTATAAGTAATATCTAAAAGCGGAAGCTTTACTGACTTACCCAAGGTGTCAGTTGAGGTGAGAACCTTATCTCTCAACCTTTTTAATAAACCCTTCTTCTTATTTTCATAGGAAATCGATTTACCCCTAAGCATGAGGTGAGGAAAATCAATTGCCCAAGGGTGAGGGGGGACATATGGGCATTTAGTTTGGTAACAAAGATCACACATGTAGCATTCATCAACAACCTTGTCGAAGTCTTCTTTATCAACTCCGTCTACTTCAAAGGTTTCAGATTGGTCTATTAAGTCAAATAAGGTGGGGAAGGATTCACATAAACTGACACAACGCCGACAGCCATGGCAAACATCAAAGACTCTTTCGGCCTCATTAAGGAAATTATCTTCATTCAGAAATTCCTGTTCTTTCCATTTAACAGGATGACGGGTTGGAGCCTCTAAGCCTCCTTCTTTGTCTTTAAATATGCCGCTCACTACTCAAAAAAAGGGACACTACTTGGAGTGTCCCTCAGTAATTAATGTAGATTTTAACCTAATTCTTCTAAGGCCTTGGTGAACCTATTTGCATGAGATCTCTCGGCTTTAGCCAAAGTCTCAAACCAATCAGCTATCTCATCAAACCCCTCTTCACGAGCTGTTTTAGCCATACCCGGGTACATGTCGGTGTATTCGTGGGTTTCCCCTGCTACAGCAGCTTCTAGGTTAAGCTTAGTTTCACCTATAGGCTTTCCAGTAGCCGGATCGCCAGTTTCTTCTAGGTATTCGAGATGCCCATGAGCGTGACCAGTTTCACCTTCGGCAGTTGAACGGAAAACGGCAGCAACATCATTGTGACCTTCAACATCAGCTTTTGCAGCAAAATAGAGATATCTTCTATTGGCTTGGGATTCTCCAGCAAAAGCATCTTTTAAATTTTTCTCAGTATCGGATCCTTTTAAGTCGGCCATTTTTTTTCCTATTAAAGTTAAAAATTTAAAAAATAGATATCAGCAGATTTTACAGGTATTTAGCTGACAATACTATGTAGCAAACCATGGTAAAAAGTGAAGTAATGTAGAGGGATGCTTCAATCATGGAGCTGACTTTACACTAAAAAAAGGGCTGAAATGCTCATTGAAATTGAGTATGAGATTGAGAGTGATTCTCAATCAGATTCTTTTTTTTAAAAAATATGGGAAAATGAGATTAATAAGAGGAGCGAATATATGAAGAAAGCTTTGTATCCCGGTACTTTTGATCCTGTTACCTTGGGCCATATAGATATAATCTATAGGGCCTTACACTTATTTGATGAAGTAACTATAGCGATTGCTACAAGTGAATCAAAAACTCCTCTCTTCTCCTTAGAAGAAAGAATTAATCAGATCGAGTTAATCTTCAAGGGGAACAAGAAAGTTAGAGCTATTGGTTTTACCGGATTAGTAGTCGATCTGGCTAAAGAGGAAGGAACCAATGTTCTGTTAAGAGGACTGAGGGCAGTTTCTGATTTTGAGTACGAGTTTCAATTAGCGAATATGAATCGTGCAATGTCTCCCGATCTCGAAAGTGTATTCTTAACGCCAAAAGCTAAATTCTCCTTTCTCTCGTCTACATTAGTCAGAGAGATAGCTTCAATGGGAGGAGAGTTGTCTGCTTTTGTTGATCCTATCGTTGAGGAGGCTCTCAAAAATCGTTTTAAGGATTAATTTAAGACTGGCATTTAGGGCAATAAACACTGCTTCGTTGAGATAAACGAATTTCTTTTAGTTGCGTTGAACACGATTTACAACTTAGCCCAGATCTGCCGTAGACAAGTAATTCGTTTTTGAAATAACCGGGTTTGCTGTCGCCACCCACAAAATCTCGCAAAGTAGTTCCACCTTTATCTATAGAGCTTTGTAGCAAATCTTTAATTGATAAAGCTAAAAGGTCGTATTGTTTCCTGTTAATAGTTCCAGCTCTTTTCTGCGGTCTGATCCCAGATAAGAATAAGGCTTCTGAGGCGTAAATATTGCCAACACCAGCAAGGATTCTTGAGTTCATGATAAAGTTTTTTAAAGGAGCTTTTCTTTTTCTAGAAGCTTTAAATAAGTAGTCACCCGAAAAAGAATTACCTAAAGGCTCTGGCCCTAAATCTTTTAAAAGGGGATGTAGTTCAGGATCTTCAGTCCAAAGAAAGGACCCAAATTTCCTGGGATCAGTAAACCTGAGCAAACTATTATTGTTAAAGGTGATGTCAATATGATCGTGTTTTTGAGGTTTGACATCTCTGACAAGGATTCTCAAAGAGCCTGACATACCTAGGTGGATAAGCAGAGAACCGGTTTTGCTATTTAGGATGAGATACTTAGCTCTTCTTTTTATAGATGAGAAATAGCTCCCCAAAAGGTTTTTCTTCAAGTCCCTTTCAGGGACTTTCCACCTTAACTTAGATTCTCTTATTAAGATGTCTGCTATAGGTAGGTTTAAAATGTAGGGCTCTAAGCCCCTTAAAGTCGTCTCTACTTCTGGAAGCTCCGGCACCCTTTATTTCATTTGAGAACTTACATTGAATAAGTCTTCAGGACTCAATGAACCCACTGATAATTTAAGTCTGAGAACTGCAATTATGTAATCATAACGCGATTGAGCATAATCTCTTTGTGCTGCATAAAGTCCTCTTTCAGCTTGTAGTAAATCTACCACATTTCTATTGCCAACTTCGAACCCAATCTGGGTAGCTTCCAAAGCTGAATTAGCGGAAGCAAGCGCTTGCCTTCTTGCAGTTACGTTTGCTGACTGAGTTTGTACATTAAAGTGATTGGATCGAACTTCTCTGATAACTGACCTTTCAGTAAATAAAGTTTGTTCTTTGCTTCTATCGTATTGTGCATAAGCCTGTCTTCGAGCTGAACTAATTCCCCCGCCTGCAAAAATGGGCATGCTAACTTGAATTGCATATTGTCGGTTATCTGATTCTAGTCCATATAATGGGTTTTGAATAAAGCCACCGAATTGTCCTTGTCTACTAGCGCTTTTAGTCACTCTGCCAACAATGTCAATCTTGGGCAAATGGGCAGATCCACTTGCTCTAGCACTACTTTTGGCAGCATCTGTATTTAACTGGGCTGCTTTTAATTGAAAATTATTAGCCAAACCTATTTTTACCCACTCCTCTCTATTAATTGGATCTGGAGGTGGGGTAGGGTAATCATCCATTAAGGGGGATAAAAGTGGTAAATCTCCACCTATGATTGCTGACACAGCCTCTTTAGCAGAATCAAGCTGAGCCTCTCTTGTAATTCTTCCCACTATACTTAAGTCGTAGGCAGCTTGGGTATCTTGGACCTCGGTAATTGACGCAAGGCCAACATCAAATCTTTTCTTAGCTTGGTCTCTTTGCCTTCCTATGGCTTCAACTTCAGCCTCCGCTGCACTTAAGCTATCCTTAGCATTTAGCACATTGAAGTAGCTTGTGGCTACCCGGATCATGGTTTCTTGTTGCTGAGAGGCAAATTCTGCTGAAGCACTTTGTGTCAATGCCTTGCCTTGCCTAAATTGAAACCACCTATCCAGACGAAAAAGGGGTTGTTGTAGAGATCCTGAATAATTATTTGAATTGTATTCATCCAATAAGGTCTCCTCTAGTCTGTACTCATTCCAACCCGTGGAACCCGAAATACTTAGAGAGGGCAATAATCCGGCTCTTCCTTGAACTTTGTATTCTTTACCTGCCCGAAAGGATGCTTCTGCTGCTTTAAATGTAGGATCGTTTATTAATGCAAGTTCATAGATATCCTTCAGATCCTCAGCCCAAGTTTGAGTTATAGATAAGCCAACCAAACTGCAAACAGCTATTGTTTTTTGTAGTTTCATTTTTATCATCTTTAGTTCCCTTTTTTTAGGTGTGTTAGTCAAGTATAACACCTATTTCTTTTTTACCCAATTTATTTAAAAATGCCCTTAAAACTCAACTCTTTTATTCCTTCTATAGATATAATGAGAACAGTTTAAAGAACAGGGTTCAAAAATTTACCGAGAAGTTTAATTTTTTAAAAGGAGGAAAAATGACAATACAAGTAGGAGACAAATTACCTCAAATAACAGTCAGTACCATGACGGAGGAAGGACCCAAACCAGTCTCCATGGAAGAGCTTTGCGCCGGAAAAAAAGTGGTCCTTTTTGCGGTTCCAGGAGCATTTACACCTACCTGTAGCATGCAACATCTACCAGGATTTGTGACTAATGCTAGCAATCTCAAGGACAAAGGTGCCGATGTAGTAGCTTGTATTTCAGTTAATGATCCTTTTGTAATGGCAGCTTGGGGTAAAGACAGGAGTGCAGGTGAAGATGTGCTTATGCTTTCTGATGGCAATGCTGAGTTTACTTCAGCTATTGGTTTAGAAATGGATGGTTCTGGATTTGGACTGGGTACCAGATCTCAACGTTATGCAATGATCATTGATGATGGAGTTGTATCAACATTAAATGTTGAAAGTGGCCCCGGTCTGGAAGTAAGTTCTGCTGAAACTATTCTTGAAGCCTTATAGATAACTATGTCAAAACCAGTTTACGACATAGGACAAGTATGTGAATTAGACCGCTGGGAAACTTTTCAAAATGGTCAGCCTAATGATATTTTCACCAGATTAAGGAAAGAAGCTCCAGTCTATTGGCATGAAGAATATTTGCCTTTTGAAAATGGATTTTGGGCTTTAACTAAACACGAAGACATAGTAAGAGTTTCAAAAGATCCAAAGACTTTCTCCTCAGCTACACCAGGAATTCTTATGTCTTACGGAGATCCCGAGAAAGGAGATCCAGTAGCCACAGCAGCATTAGTAGGCAATATGATTGCAATGGATCCGCCTCAACATCAAGTATACAGAAAAATGGTTTCACCAAGATTTAGCCCTAAATCAATCAGAGAGTTTGAAGGGGAACTCAGAAATAAAATTAAGGAAATTCTTGATGGACTAGCTGATAAAAAGGAATTCGATTTTGTAACTGAAATAGCAGAAAAAATACCTTTGTGGGTATTATGCGAGATGATGGGAATTGAAGAGTCTCAAAGGCAAAAGGTAAGAGATATTGTAAATAATTTGACTGACGCTTCTTCACAGATGGGCAACCTTAACGACGCCCAAAAAGCACCTGGAGCAGATAGTCAAGATTCTGAAAATGCTTTAAAAGTATGGGTAAGCTACATGGAACTCTTCAAAATGGGTCGAGACATGATTGAAGAAAGACGAAAAAATCCAACCGATGATTTAATGAGTGTAGTTGCTAATTCAAAGGTTAAAGGGGATGGGTTGCCCCCTGAATTAATAGACGGCTTTTTTCTTTTAATGGTTATAGCTGGTAATGAAACAACCAGAAATACTATAACAGGGGGACTAATAGCTTTAACTGAAAATCCAGAAGAAAAATTAAAACTAATTCAAGATCCTAAACTCATTCCAAACGCAACCGATGAAATGCTTCGTTGGGTAAGTTCAGTAATCTACATGAGAAGAACCGCAGCCTGCGATACTGAAATAAGAGGTCAACCAATAAAGAAAGGAGAGAAAGTTGTTATGTGGTATGGATCTGCGAATAGAGATGAAGAAGTTTTTGAAGATTCTCACCTATTTAAAGTGGATAGAGGGGACGCAAAAAAACACATAGCATTTGGAGCTGGAGAGCATCTTTGTTTAGGAAATAGGTTAGGGCAGATGCAAATAAGAGTTCTTTATGAAGAGCTTTTAGGCCGCTTCCCTAACATTGAAGCGATTTCTAAGCCAACGAGAGTACCTTCAAACTTTCTTAATGGAATTTCTCATCTAAAAGTAAAAATCTAAGTAAGGGTTAATGTTAACTAAGGCTGACGATTATCCCATTCACCAACTTCCCATACCTGTTTCTGAAGTGGGCAGTGAAAGAAATTTCTATGATAGGTATTTTTTTAATGGGTATAACCAAGAAGGAGATATCTTTTTTGCAGTAGCACTTTGCTTGTACCCTAACCTGAATATTATGGATGGCTCTTTTGTTTTTATTCATGAAGGCGTACAGCACAATTATAGATATTCAAGAATACTAGGTTTAGAGAGGTTAAATACTAAAGTTGGCTCTTTAGAAATACAGGTTCTAGAACCATTAAAAAAACTTAAGGTTTTGATGGACGACAAGAAAAGGAGTTTTAAAGCGGACTTAACTTTTAATTCCAGGTTTGAGGCTATTCAAGAGCCAAGACTTACTGCTAAATCAGGCCCAAGAATTTATATGGACAGTACCAGAATGACTCAACAAGGAAGATGGGAGGGAAGTTTAAACTTCAAAGGGAAGGAAATAATTGTAAAACCTGAAATCTTCGTGGGTTCTAGAGATAGGTCTTGGGGAATTAGACCAGTAGGCTCTTCAGATACTCAGCCCATGGTACCCCGTGAAGATCCACAGTTCTATTGGCTTTGGTGTCCAGCAAACTTTGAACAATCTGCCAGTCATGCCTTCTTTTTAGACGACGAAGAAGGAAATTCAAATAGTCATTCTTTTATACAACAAAAAAACACAATTACTTTAAAAAATCTTTCTAAAAAAGTCAGTTATGAATCCGGAACCCGAAGAATTTCCAAAGCTAATTTTAGAGCTGAAAAAGACAATGGATCTAAAACTGAGATGATAATTGAACCAAAATATAGCATGTTCATGTGTGGTCTTGGATACATGCACCCTGAATGGGGCCACGGTCAATTTAAAGGAGAAGATGAGAGTCACTATGACTATTATGATCTCAAAGATGATCCTCACGATCCTCCCTTTCTACATATCCAGGCAATCAGCAAAATAATACTTATAGAAGAGGGAATTGAAGTTGAAGGAATAGGCGTGTTAGAGCAGTTGATAATTGGGAAACATAAACCCAGTAATTTTCTAGACATTCTCGATAGAGCAGAATGATTTATGGAAGAAAATGCAAATAATATCCTAGGACTAGAGTTTTCAGATTTTCTATCATCAAAGCTAAATCAACAATTTAAATTTTTATCAATTCATAGAATTTTTGGCGGGGCATCAAGAGAAACTTATCGTGTAAAACTACAAAATGAAGAAAAGAAATCTCAAAATTTTATCTATCGTAGAACTCAGGACAGTTCATTAATAGAAACAGATCAAAAAACGGAATACGTTGCCTACTCTGATTTCCAAGATACTGAAGTACCAGTTCCTAAACTAATAGCCCTTGAAGAATCTTCAGATAAGCTAGGTGCCCCTTTTCTTGTTATGGAAGAACTTTCAGGTGTTGTTGCTAGTCTCTTTGATAAAGAGGCTTACAATCCTTACCAAGCCGAGATAGGAGAACAGTTTTGGAAGATTCTAGGTAAGATTGCATCCCGTGATCTAGGCAGCTCAAACTTAAATAAGCTCTTGCCGAATAAAAATAAAAATGAGTGTTGTACAAAAGAATTAAATTACTGGGTAAATGTTATCCGTAAGGATTCCATTGGAATAGAGCCGATATTAGAAGCAGCAATAAGAGAATTGTTTAGATCCAAACCATTGCCAGCTTCAAGACTAAGTATTGTCCATGGAGATTATCGAAACGGAAATTTTTTATTTGAAGGCAAGCACATAACAGGAATCTTAGATTGGGAAATGGCTCATATAGGTGATCCGTTAGAAGACTTAGGATGGGCCTTGTCAGAAATTTGGTGCTGGGGAAAAAAAGAAACACCTGCCTATTTGATACCAAGAAAAGAGGCCTTGGGAATATGGACTCAAGAAAGTCAAATAGAAATAGACGAAGAATCACTACTTTGGTGGGAGCTTTTTGCTTGTGTTAAAGGACTAGCAATTTGGATATCTGCAGGGCATGAATTTTCAACAGGTAAGAATTCAGACCCAGTTAATCTTTTTTCTGCTTGGTTACCAGGAGATATACATTCTGAAATTATCTTAAATAAGCTGGAAAACCTATTGTAGTCTTATGAAGCCAGAGATAAATACCGCTTTAATAACATTAGCCCAAGAGTTAATTCAAAGATTTTCTCCTCTTTTACAAGATAAATATGAGCAATCAAGGCTGAATTCATGGGGTACTTTGCTTCTTATGGCCTCTATGGATTTAGATAAAGCAGCAGATAACCTTATTGAGCAAAATAAATTGATTAAAGCTTTTCTAAAGAAATACTCTAGAAAAATAATTGATAGAGACTTAATTAAGGAAATAGATCTTTTAACAAAAGTTAAGAAACCTAAATATGATATTTCAGCCCTTGATGAGCTCAATCAAGAATTCAGAGGGGCTTTGGTAAAAACTCAGGCTTATTTTGAAAAGGAATCTAATGCAGAGGCTTTAAAAGAAATTTGGAAAATATTAAGAGTTATGCACAACCATAGAAAGGTTAGTCATTTGCTAACCCTTTTAAAGAGTTAATTTGATTTAAATTATAGTAGTATTTTAGGAAGGATAATAAATAATTGAATCTAGTCTTTAAAATGAGCGCGGTGCCTAATATAGAATGCCCACGCTGTACGAAGCTACATCCCCAAACTCTATTTTTACAGGCAAATGGGTTAAGTTAGTACTGTCGAGCCGATGACGCTGAGCGGATTGCCCCGAACCCTGATCCAGGTGAACAGAAAGAAGATCCAAAGGCAGAAACCTCATCAACAAAGGAACAAAAAGAATTAGCCAAATGCATACTTTCACGTATATTTAAGAAATCATAAATACCACTGAGACCAGCATAGAAATAAAAATTAGCCAAGTAGCCCTATCTCCATCTCTTTTTGCTCTGCGGTTTCTCTTATAATCTACAGGTCCTACTCTAGATTTATGCTTATCTCTCAAAGATACATTCATCATTTTATTGTGTTAATAATTAAAGTTTTTATTAAAATTCATTATATCACTAATATTTATATAGAACAATAGATATTATGAATATATAGTGAAAACACTTATATTATCAGTCTTTTTTGAAGATAGTTTGTTACAAAAGAAAGAATTAGTTATTTTATTAGTAAATCTGCAATGGCGATTCCATTTTCTCCCCTAACTGAGTAGAGAAGAAAAAACTTACCCTTTTCTGTAAAAATTGCTGGATCCCTTACTTGATTAACAGGGACATTAATAGCACTTCTTGAAGACGGTTGAAGAGGCAGGTTACCTCCCTCCCATTCTTTTTCAGGCCTTAATACCTCTATAGGACTTGAAGCTTTCCAGTCTTTGGGTTCTTTTTTTAGGTCAATTTTTGATAGTAATATACTTTCTGGATTGTCACCTACATTAGAAAAGAAAATAAGTAGAGTATCTTGATAAACTAAAAGAGCAGCATGTCTCATGCTGTCATCAAACAGTCTGTTGATTACTTCAAAATCTTCAATGCCTCCTTCTCTTTCGTAAAAGATTCCAGGCATCGACATAGCGTAGGTTTTTTCTTTGTACAAAAAGACTCTGAAGTATGGCCAGCCCACGACCTTATCTCTAGCTGAAAAGAGTAAGCCGTCTTTGGAGGTAGCCACTCTTGTTTGTTGTAGTCCGAATTCTTGTAGACCATGGTAATACATTATTATTTGTTGGTTGTCTTCATCTAAGTGAACATCTGGTGAAGCAATATGGGGTATTGTCATATCATCAATTCTTGTAGGTATAGCATGTTCCTGATCGGGGTGTGGTTTATAACCTTTAAGAGTAAATTTAGAAGCATCGATGTTTTCGGGGATATTTGGCATTTTTGTAAGGAACTTTGATTCCAGAAGTTTTAAAGACCCGCCCGGATGAATTTTCCAAGGACCTTTTAGATGGTCAGAATAGGCCAACCTAATATGATTACCTTTATGGTCTGCAAAATAGAGGTAATATTTACCTAAGGGATTATCCAGCCAATCAGGTACCTTAATTAAAGAAGGTCCTTGTACGTTGTCACCAACTTCTTTGGATATTCCTGGAGGAATTATTAAGCCATTCTCCCATTTGACTACCCTTACTTCCAACTCTTTCCCTTCTTTAGCAAATCCTGTGATAAGTAAAAATAAACAATAAGTAAAAAATAATTTCTTCAACATTTACCTTACTGACTACCTGTATAATACGCGAAAACCTCAATGGTTAGAGAATATACCGCAGAATCTATTGAAGTCCTTTCTGGACTAGATCCGGTTCGTAAGAGGCCAGGAATGTATACCGAGACTTCAAGGCCTAACCACCTAGCATTAGAAGTCATAGACAACAGCGTAGATGAAGCACTCAGCGGTTACGCGACAAAAATAGACGTTCAACTTTATAAAGATGGCTCTGTAAGTGTGGTTGACAATGGCAGGGGGATGCCAGTTGATATTCATCCTGAAGAAGGAATTCCTGGAGTTGAGTTAATTTTTTCTAGATTACATGCAGGTGCTAAATTCTCACATGCAGATTATAAGTTTTCAGGAGGATTACATGGAGTAGGTGTTTCTGTGGTTAATGCTCTCTCCAGTAAACTTTTTGCTGAGATAAAACGGGGTGGAAAAAAGTATTTAATAGAATTTAAGAATAGTGAAAAATCTAAGGACCTAAAAGAGGTTGATAAAGTAGGTAAAAAAAATACAGGAACAAAAGTAACTTTCTTGCCTGATCCAAACTTTTTTGATTCTGTAAAAATTTCAGTTAATCAATTAATATTAGCCTTAAAGGCCAAGGCTGTTTTGTGTCCAGGCTTGACTATAACTTTTTCAGACGAATCTACAGGAAACAAAGAAAGTTGGTGTTTTCTGGAAGGTTTAGCTGCTTATCTCCTCAATAGTAACAAAGGAGGTGAGCTCATTCCTTCAGAGCCTTTCGAGGGAGAGCATATGACCGAAGAAGGAGGAATGACTTGGGCTATCCAATGGGTCCAAGGTATTGAGAATCCTATTTCAGAGAGCTATGTAAATTTAATTCCCACCATTCAAGGAGGCACACATGTTAATGGGCTACGTTCAGGTTTAACCGATGCACTGAAAGAATTTTGTGATTTCCGCAATCTCATTCCAAGAGGAGTCAAATTAACTGCTGAGGATATATGGGTGAATTGCAGTTCTATTCTGTCTGCAAAATTGAAAGACCCACAATTTACAGGCCAAACTAAAGAAAGACTTTCTTCTAAAGAAGTTACGGTATTTATTTCAACCATCGTAAAGGATGCCTTTAGTCTCTGGTTGAACCAACATACCGATGAAGGGGAAGAGATAGCTCAACTATCTATTAGCAATGCTCAAAAGAGACAGCAGGCTAGTAAAAAAGTAACCAGAAAAAAAATAACTTCTGGTCCTGTACTACCTGGAAAGCTAACTGATTGCACCACAGATGATTTTGAAGAAGGGGAATTGTTCTTAGTGGAAGGAGACTCGGCAGGGGGTTCAGCAAAACAGGCCCGTGATAGGACTTTCCAGGCCGTTATGCCTCTAGGCGGCAAGATATTGAATACCTGGGAAGTGGAAACTGGAGAAATTTTAAGTTCTCAAGAAGTACACAATATTTCTATAGCTTTAGGTGTTGAGCCAGGCTCAAATGATTTAGACAAGTTAAGATATGGCAAAGTCTGTATTTTAGCTGATGCTGATCCAGACGGTTACCATATTGCCGCGCTTCTCTGCGCTTTATTTTTGAAACATTTTAGACCATTAGTTGAAAGTGGAAGAATTTATGTAGCGATGCCTCCTCTTTATCGCATCGATCAAGGTAAAGATGTTTTTTATGCCTTGGACGATAAGGAAAAGGATGCGTTGATTAAGAAATTAAAAAGTACAAAAAAGAAAACAAAAATAGGGATTCAGCGGTTCAAGGGGTTAGCAGAAATGAATGCTTCTCAGTTAAGAGAAACAACTATGATTCCTGGATCAAGAAGATTGATTCAATTAACGGTTAAGAAAGGCGATAAGTCTTTAAAAACAATGAATATGTTGTTATCCAAAAAAGGTGCTAGTGCCAGAAAAGAGTGGCTTGAAGAAAAAGGAGATTTAGCAAATGGTTAAAGAAAATGAAAAATTACCTTTAAGTAAATTTACTGAGCAGGCTTATCTAGATTACTCAATGTATGTAATTTTAGATAGGGCGCTACCCAATATTGGTGATGGCCTCAAGCCTGTACAAAGAAGAATAGTTTATGCCATGTCCGAATTGGGTCTAAGTTCTTCTGCTAAGTACAAGAAGAGTGTAAGGACTTCAGGTGACGTTGTAGGAAAGTTTCATCCACATGGAGATGCTGCTGTATATGAAGCCATGGTTCTCCTTTCGCAACCATTTTCTTTGAGATATCCGCTAATAGAGGGTCAAGGTAATTGGGGCTCAGTTGATGATCCCAAATCTTTTGGGGCTCAAAGGTATACTGAGTGCAGATTAGATAGCTATGCTCAAGTCCTCCTTCAAGAATTGGGACAAGGTACAGCTGACTGGCAAGGAAATTTTGATGGAACTTTATTAGAGCCTTCAGTTTTACCCGCAAGACTCCCAAATGTTATTTTAAACGGTGCTACAGGGATTGCAGTTGGTATGGCCACAGACATACCCCCACA
>Ga0163108_10002145_pt1 | contig 14288 bp, 9 predicted proteins | sample Fk1155metaG_FD_109644 | JGI IMG/M metagenome (GOLD analysis project Ga0163108, IMG submission 109644) | Marine microbial communities from the Central Pacific Ocean - Fk160115 155m metaG | ecosystem: Environmental > Aquatic > Marine > Oceanic > Photic zone | place: The Central Pacific Ocean...
AAAAGGCGACGAACCCGTCCCGGTGACGATTGCAACTGAGTCCCTGCCAGGTGATGGCCCGCTTGCCGGGGAACTCGAAGGACACCTGGTGGGTGTCGGGCGTCTGTTGGTCATCGGTCCAGTGGTAGCGGCCGCCGCTGGAGGTGACCCGGATCGGAAAATCGACACCCAGGCCCCAGCGGCACAGGTCCAGCGTGTGGACACCGTTGTTGCCCAGTTCGCCGTTGCCCCAGTGCCAGAACCAGTGCCAGTTGTAGTGCACCCGGTTGTCGAGATAGGGGAGACGCGGAGCGGGGCCTTGCCAGAGATCGTAGTTGAGATGTCCGGGGACGGCGGCGGGTTTGCCGTGGCCCAGCGATCCCCGGGCGCTGTTGTAGTAAGCCCGGACGAGGTAGACGCGTCCGATGGCTCCCTCGTGCAGTTTTCGCATCGCATCGATCGTCTGCGGCCCGCTGCGACGCTGGGTGCCGACCTGGACGGCCCGCTTGTGCTTGTGCGCCGCTTCGACCATCCACTCGCCCTCCTGCGGATTGTGGCAGCAGGGCTTCTCGCAGTAGACGTGCTTGCCCGCGTTGACGGCCAGGATTGTCGCCGGGGCGTGCCAGTGGTTGGGTGCGGCACACACGAGTGCATCGACCGACTTGTCATCGAGGATGCGGCGAAAGTCGGTAACTGGAGTCGGTGCCTTGGCCCCGGTGCCGGCAACCAGCTTGGCACAGGCGCTTGCCCGGTTGCTGTCGACGTCGGCGACATACTTGACCTCGACGTTGGGACGGCCGGAGAAACTGACCGAGAGGCTACGGCCCCGGCTCAGGCCCATCACGCCGACGACAACCTTGTCGTTGGCGGCTGCGGCGCGAGCCGTGCCGGCCAGTGACGTGGCGGCCACCGCGGCCGTGCTTCCCAGGAACGTGCGTCGATTCAGCGTGGAGGTCATCAGTCGGTCTCCTGTCCTGTTTCGTGTGCGTCTCGACCAGTCACAACATACTAACCCAACTCGCCCGCCACGGCGACCACCCACGGATCGCCGTCGACGGGAGTTCATCCGGCAACGGGCGGCCGCGGCAGCTGGAATCCTTGGGAATTTCTAGTGGTCGGTGACGGCTCCGTCCCCGAACCGCATCCGGGGCCGGTTGGCCGGCACATAGGGCCGCTTGGCGGCGACCTTCTCGTCGAGCGTGACACCCAGGCCCGGCTTGCCCGGGATCAGCGCATAACCATCCTTGAACCGCGGCCCGTCACCGCGGAACAGGTCCTGGAAGAACTGCGACGGCGGCCGGCTGATTTCCTGGATCGCGAAGTTCGGCGTGGTCACATCGACGTGCAGCGAGGCCAGCGTACTGACGCTACTTTGCGGATTGTGCGGGGCCGTCTGGATTCGGTAGGCCTCGGCGATCGTGGCAATCTTCTTCAGTTCGAGGATTCCACCGCAGTGAACCACGTCGGGTTGCACGTAATCCACCAGGTGCCGTGAACAGATCGGTGCAAAGCCGTACTTGGTGAACAGCCGCTCGCCGGTCGCCAGCGGGACCCGCGTCTTGTTTCTCAGATGTGCCAGTTCGTCGACATCTTCGATCTGCGTGGCCTCCTCGACGAAGTAGGGGGAGTACTGCTCGGCGCGGGCGCAGAATTCCACGGCCATCGGCGGCGTGGGAAATCCGTGCAGGTCGATCAGGATCCGGAAGTCCGGTCCCACGGCTTCGCGAACTGCCTTCAACCGGGCAATCGCATCGCGGACGTCCCTGGAAGGATCGACGACCAGGCCGCGTGGCCTGAGGAATCCGCCCTTGGCGGCGACCCAGCCGTCGGCCTTGGCCTGGGCCCAGTTCTTCGCGTAATCCTCGGGTGTTGTTCCGCCGGCGTGCACATACATCTGCATCTTGTGCCGGGCACGGCCGCCGAGGAGTTTCCAGACCGGCAGGCCAACCGACTGCCCGAGAATGTCCCAGAGGGCGATTTCGACGGCGCTGATGGCCGAGTTGAGGATCGGGCCGCCCCGCCATCGCGGCCAGCGATACATCGCCTGCCAGTGCATTTCGATGTCGGTGGGGTCCTGTCCAACCAGGTAGCGGCGGTGCTCCAGGATCGCCTGCTCGACGGTCCGGGCCTTGCTGGTGATCGAGCCCTCGCCCAATCCGACCAGCCCGCGGTTGGTCACAACCTTCACGAAAACGTAGTTCTTGCCACCGGCATTGACGACGATCGTCTTCAGGTCGGTGACCTTCAGTTTCGCCTTGCGGGCTTCTTCGCGGGCGAGGGCGAACCGGCTGCCGGGGCCGGACAACAGGCCCAGGCCACCGGCCGCGGCGGTGGCGGCGGAAACAAGAAAATCACGGCGGTCCAACTGGCGAATTGACACGGCGACGCTCCTTCCGGAAACAGGTGAGGAAACGTCGTCAGCTTGGACGATCGCCGATGCGGTTGCAAACGCCGGCTACTCCGCCTCTTCGACGGTGAATCCGTGCTGCAGTCGGTGGTGCGGCCCATCAAAATGCTGCGTGCTCTTGAAGAGCTCGTGGCGGCCATCGCCGGCGTGCTGCTCGACCTGCTTTCGCAGGGCGAGCAATTCGTCCTTGCCGGCCGGCCGGAAGCCGCGACCGACCTTCAGGGCCTGGTCGAGGTCGCGCTGCAGGCGAATGCCCACGACCTGGCTGGAGACCGGCTGCGAGAGCGAGTAGCGGATGCACTCGGCGGCGGTGGCCATGCCCGTTGTCGGGATGGCCCCGTTCTTGCCGTCGGGGCTTCCCCCGAGGCTCTTCATCCCGATCACCCCGACACCCCGCTTCAGGCATTCCGGGATCACCGTCCGCTGGAAACTGCGGAAGAAGTAGTCGCAGATGTTGATCGGCATCTGGGCGGTGGCCCACTTGTAGGGCTGCCCGAGCATGTTGAGGTGGATCCGCGGATCCTTGTGGCCGGTGAATCCGATGTAGCGGACCTTGCCGGCTTTTTGTGCCTCGAGGGCCGCCTTCAGGCCGCCTTTTTCAAAGACCCAGGCCGGGTCGTTGTCGTAGTTGATCTCGTGGAATTGCCAGAGATCGATGTGGTCGGTCTTCATCCGCTTCAGGCTGTCGTTGAGGTTGGCGATCGAACCCTTGTAGTCCCGTTCACAGTTTTTCGTCATCAGGAAGACCTTGTCACGGCGGTCCTTGATGGCGTCGCCCATCAGTTCCTCGCTGTACCCGTCGTGGTAATCCCAGGCGTTGTCGAAAAATGTCATGCCCTTGTCGATCGCCTGGTGCATCAGCTTGATCGCCACCGGTTCCCCATCGTCCTTGCCGGCCTGGCCGATGTGCCAGCCACCCAGGCAGAGGATCGACACCCGTTCGCCGGTCTTTCCCAGCGGTCGGGTCGGCAACCCGGCCCCGTCGTCCTTTTGGCTTCCCAGCAGTTCCTCGCCCAGTCCCAGTGCCACGCCGGCGGCGACGCCGGCCTGCAGAAAATCACGGCGGGTGGATTCGTCAGTCATCTGCAACACTCCGGGTGAATCGGGTTCCAGGCGGAGATGATACCACAGGTCCAGCACGACTGGCACACCTGCCAACCGGCTCGCTAGGATCGGCCCTGCAGTCAGTACCCCTTCCCGGAGTGTTCCCTGAATGCCTGGCCTGTTCAACCGGTTGCCTCGTGTCCCGCTCCTGCTGCCGCTTCTTGCGGTCGTGATGGTTCCGCTCCTGCTGCCGGCCGCCGACAAGCCGGCCCCGTCGGCAGCGGCCACGATCCGCAAGGCGCTGAAGGCGCGAGGCGTGCAGGTTCGGCGGGCAACCCCCGAAACCGTCTCGGGTGACCGGGCGATCAAGGTCCACACCGACCTGGTCTATGCTCGCTACGGCGATCGCTCGATGGCACTGGACCTGTTTGAACCTCCGCCGACGGGCCGCTTGCGACCGGGGATCCTCGTTGTCCACGGGGGCGGCTGGTTGAAGGGTGACAAGCAGAAGTTTCATGCCCTGGCCAAGGCGCTGGCGCTGAGAGGATATGTTGCCGCAGCGGTGGGATACCGCCTGGGCGGTGAAGCACGGTTTCCGGCAGCCATCCATGACTGCAACGCGGCCACGCGCTGGCTGAGGGCAAATGCGGCCCGCTTCGCGGTGGACCGGAAACGCATCGGGGCGGTGGGAGGATCGGCCGGTGGGCATCTGGTGGGGTTGATGGCCGCAGCAGCTCAGGTGAAATCGTTGCAGGGACGAGGTGGGCATCCGGACTGGTCCAGTCGACTGCAGGCGGCGGTGGTCCTGGCCGGGCCAATGCAACTGGCGACCGGTTCGGTGGCCCGCAAGTCCCGCGAACAGCCCGATGCGTCCAATGCCAACAAGTGGTTTGGCAAGACCGTCGACGAGGCGCCCGCGCTGTACCGGCTGGGGGCACCCTTCACGCACTTCTCGGCTGCGACACCCCCGATGTTCTTCCTGCGTGGTCAATTCGACAGCCCGGCTGCCAACGTGCCCGCCCGCGAAAAACTTGCCCGGCTCAAGGTCGCCAGCATCGCCCGGGTTTATCACCAGGGCCGTCACGGCTGCTGGAACCAGCACCCGTGGTTCGACGTGATGGTCGACGACATCGACGAGTTTCTTGCCGATTCGCTGGGGGATCCAGACCCGGCGGGACTGCACCGCTGGACCCGCTGGCTGTCGATTCCCGGAGTCGACGTGTTTCGGGGCCGCGATCGCGTGGAACTGGTCGTCGGCCCCGAATTTTCCGGCAAGGTGCTGCAGCTGCCGCGATTGAACAACCCGGTTCGTCATGTCGAGTTGATTGATCCCGGAGCGCGCTCCGGGAAGCCGCAGAAACTGAAGCTGGTTTCCCAGGTCAACCGCTGGGACATCCCTCTTCCCGAATCTTCGGCGGCCGGGTCCCGCCGGGTGCGTGTCGCCACGGTTGGCCGGCCATGGGTTTCGAAGTTGCCCCGGGTGGTTTCAGCGAAAACGGCCGCGTCGTCGACGATCGTGCTGGCCGCACACGACGCGGTTCCGGTCGGCAAGATGCTGCGGTACGAACCCCCGCCACACAAGAACACGCTGGGTTACTGGGTCAACGTCAAGGATTGGTGCTGGTGGCAGGTGTACATCGAACGGCCGGGGCGGTACGAGATCGTCGTGTTCCAGGGGTGCGGCAAGGGACACGGCGGCAGTCGCGTGGCGGTGAGCCTGGCCGGACAGACCCGGGAATTCACCGTCGAGGACACCGGCGGGTTTCAGGCCTTCCGTGACCGCGAGATCGGCGGCGTGACCATCGAGCGACCGGGGTTGTACCGACTCGAGGTCCGGCCCAGGAGCAAGGCTCGCGTGGCGGTGATGGATGTTCGCCGGATCGTGCTCAACCGCAGCGGCGATCCGCGGGCGGTCAGCGGCGGCGAATGACCGGGACTTTTCGCCAACCTGAAAAACTCTCGGTGTATTCCCGGATCGAGAAGCACCAGATCACGAGTTTTTTTCCCTGGAGATTGTCGCGACGGCGGAGCAACGTGATCCGGGTTGCCGTGGCCCCCGACCCGCGGACACCGACAAGGTCGACCGGGATCCCCAACCCCGCGGCGACGTGGTCGGGGAACCCGGCACCCCGGGCGAACAACGCCGGATCGTGAAAGACCAGGGTGTGGCTGTCGCCCATCACCAGGACCGGGCTGCTGCGGGAGACGGGCACGGGTTGTGGTTTGCCGTTCTTTCCGGAGGAACCCGCGAAAGTCAGTGGCAGCGTTTCGGTGACCGGGTCGTCGGGGGACTGCAGTCGGGCGAGGTCACCGGTGATCGTGACCGGTCGCGTCTCGGCAGCCGACTTGAAGCGGACAAGCCCCTTTCGCCATTGGGCCTTTTTGAGTGTGTCGAGAAGTGCCACCGCGGCAATCGCCGCGCCGCGACCCGACCAATGTGAATCGGTCCGGCAATACAGGGGGCCGGCGCGATCGTCTCTTCGCTTCAGGAACACCGGCAGCAGGTCCAGCAGTCCAACACCGCGTTGCTTCAACACCCGGTGGAATTGTCGGTGGTAGGGGTCCAGCCGCGGCGGTGATCTGTCACGACCGATCTTGACCAGGGGCGAGAGTTTTTCGGGATAGACGGACGCTTTGGCCGGAACCGGGACCACCACCAGCTGGATCCCGGCGGCCTTCAACTGGCGATCGAAATCGACAATCGCTGCCAACGGGTCGGCGTATTTCCTGTTGTTGGCCCGGCTGACTGCTGCCGCCTGTTTTCCCCAGAACGGCCCGACCGTCATCGCTCGTAACTCGGGTACAAGAAACAGCCAGCCCTCGACCCCGGTGACGTAGGAGTGTTTCAAGGCGGTGGCACGATCGAGTCGGTTCCGGGCGAATTCGAGGAAACCGTTGACCTCTGCTGCCGGAGCTTTCGGCGGTGGGTCGGACGCGTGGACCGCGCCCTGGCCGAGCGTGGCGGCGATGGAAACGACCAGCAGGCAGCGGGCCAGGCGTTCGCGGCAACGGATCACTCGAGTTCTCCCCAGGAAGTCGGCAGGTCGATCAACTGGAAATCCGGATCGTCGAGTTCGATTCGAACCAGGCGCCCGTATTGTCGTTGGACGGTTGTCCAGGGGACGAGCCTGGCGGTCAAGAGGTCTCCGGGCCCGAGCCGGGAAACTGCTTGCAGGCGATTGTCCTTCATTCCCAGGCAAAACACGATCCTCTGGTGACCGTCGGCATCGACGACGTGCAGCGAGAGGATCGCGTTTCGGTAGGGAACGGTCCCGGGAGCGGGGACACCCGATGTGGCCAGGACCGTGCCGCGGAATCTGATCGCCCCGGCCGCAGCGGGCGGGGCGGATGGGGCCCCGGCAGTCGCCAGAGCGATCAACGGCCAATCACCCGAAGTCAATTCGCGGACGGCAAACTGCCAGACGACCACCCGTTTGCCTGCCAGCCGATCGCGGCCCGAGGCCAGTTCCCGCGCCAACTGGCGACGTGTTGCATGGGCGCCGTCGGCGTTGCGGGCGACACGGTCCACCGGCTGGTTCAAATGCCAGGCCAACTGTTCGGCCAGCCCGGCCGACGAGCCCCAGCCCATCGGTGCCGCCGAGTAGATATTCGAATAGCTGTCGCCGAGCAGCAGGACCTCGGAGACCGTGTCGGGTTTCCATTCCCCCCCGTCAGTCTCGAGCACGCGGTGCAGGGCAACGGTCTCGTCCGCAAACACCGAACCGGGATCTGAGAGCCTGAGCATGTCGACAAGGTCACCCCGGTTGGTCACCTTCACGGTTTCGTGTTTCCAGGCCGGTGAAGAACCGGCACGGTTGGCGTGGCCGTGTGCGACGAGGAACCGTGTGAGTGTCTCGGCAACGTGTTGCATGGCCCCGGGCCGCCAGTGGGTGTCGCCGGCAAGGAACTGGTTCTTTCCGGACAGTCGGGCTCGATCCCTCATCAGTTCCAGGGGGTCGAACACCCTGATTCCGGCCGCCCGCAATTCACGGCAGAGCGTTTGGAACGAGGAGTTGTGGAGCAGCTTGTCGGAGTCCCAGCCGAAGCGGCCGGGATGGACCATCGCTTTTGACGGCGTTGGGACCAGCACCAGGCCGATACCGCGTTGCGAAAGTTGGCGGGCCAGGTCGAGAATTGCCGGACGGGGATCGGGATGCCGCTGGGTAGAAAACGCTCTTCCACCATGGGACCGTCGTACCAGCACCGGTGGGGCCAGAAAGCCCGGTCCGGTGACGTAGTCAAGATCGGGGCGGTAGAACAGCCACCCGTCGCGACCGATCCAGGCCTCGTCGGTTCCCCAGCCGAACCACCGCGCCAGCAGGCCACGGGTGGGACCCAGCAACCAGCCTGTGGTCACGTCGAGATCTTCCAGCCCTTCCTCGTACCGCTGGATCTCGTTGAGCAGCTGGGCATTGGCTTTGAACAGCCTTCGAGCGGCGTGGCCCTCGGCCGATGACCAGGTACGGATCGCCACCGAGGGAGCCGAGACGATTTCGGTGGCGGTGGGCCACGGTGCCGCACGTCGGCCGTTGACGAATTCCCGCAGGTCCGAACCCCACTGGATCGCCGGAACCGCCAGCAGGCTCAACAGGAATCCCACCGACAGTGCCCGGGCGACACCGCGGGAGACGTCGGTCGTGCCGATCTCGCGTACGGCCTGCTGTTCTCGGGTGGTTGTGACCATCGGGCGGGAGAATCTAGAAGATGAAGTAGATGAACGGGTTGAAGGACTGGGTGGTGAGTACGAGCAGCGAGATCCAGAACAACCCCAGGATCACCGCGGCTCGCGGTGCGGTGATCCGTCGTGTCCAGTCCCAGCTCTGCGGTGCCGTCCAGGTGACGATGGCCGCGATGAGCATCCAGGCGACGAGCCACGGTTGAGCGATCATCCCTTTCAGCAGTATGGCGCCGGCTGCCGGATCGCCGAGGCCGATCAAGGCGCCGAGATAAGCGGCGGCGGCCGTGATCGATTCGGCACGAAAAAAGACCCAGCCGATACCGACGATGACGAAGGTGATCGCGACACGCACCGGTCGCGGCCAGCGGCGGTAGAGACTGTCCCTGCCGATCAGTCGTTCCAGGGCCAGTGCCCCTCCGTGCAACGCCCCCCAGGCCACGAAGTTCCAGGCGGCACCGTGCCAGAGTCCTCCCAGTAACATGACCATCGCCAGGTTGGCGTAGGTTCGGACCGGTCCCCGCCGGTTGCCGCCCAGGGCGATGTAGAGGTAGTCGCGCAACCAGGTTGACAGCGAGAGGTGCCAGCGTCGCCAGAACTCGGTGATCGAGGCGGCGTGGTAGGGAGAATCGAAGTTCTTGGGGAAGGCAAAGCCCAGCATCAGGCCGAGGCCGATCGCCATGTCGCTGTAACCGCTGAAGTCGAAGTAGATCTGGAAGGCGTAGGCCAGGACACCGACCCAGGCTTCCAGGCATCCCCGGCTGCCGGCGTCGAAGACGATGTCGGCCACCAGCCCGCAGGAATTGGCGAGCAGGATCTTCTTGGCCAGGCCCAGGCAGAAGAAAGCGACGCCCCGGGTGAATTTTTCGAGCGTGTGGTCCCGCTGCTGGAGCTGATCGGCCACCTCCTGGAAGCGGATGATCGGCCCGGCGACCAGTTGAGGGAACATCGAGACGTAGCAGGCGAAATCGATCGGGTTTCGGATCGCGGCGGCCTCGCCGCGGTAGACGTCGATCGTGTAACTCATCGACTGGAACGTGTAGAAGCTGATCCCCAGGGGCAGCGTGATCCGGAAGAAGGTGTCCCATTGGGCGACGGGAGCGCCGACCGAGTTGACCAGGGCGTTGTAGCTGTCGACCCCGAAATGGAAGTACTTGAAGAATCCCAGCAGCGAGAGGTTGGTGACGATCGAGATGACCAGCGCGGTTCGCTGGGACCGGCTGCGAGGAGTTTCGGGCACCAGTCGCGGGAGGCGGCCGTCCCGCTCAGCCGGGCCGGGGGCGATCAGCCGGCCACAGGCATAATCGACGATCGTCGAAAAGGCCATCAGGACCACGAACAGCGGGTTGGCCCAACCATAAAAGAGGTAGCTCAGTACCGTCAGCAGCAGGTGTCTTGCCCGGGCCGGCGCGGCAAAGTACAGCAACAGTGCCAGCGGCAGGAAGTAGAACACGAAAAGGTGTGAACTGAAGACCACGCGAAATGACTTGTTGTTGCCGGGTTGGTCGGGGCGGAAACGGCCGTGCCGTCACCGGAAAGAAAACGCCACCCCAGCAGACCGCAATCGCGAGGGCATGACAAGTTCGCATCGCGGCGGCCGGGAAGCGTCGGTCGCTGATCGTGACAAATTACCACAGTCCGCGTTAGGATGCCGTTGGAGGGACAGTCGGGAAAACCATGGTTGGCCAGTCGCTGGCGCCCGGAGACGAAGCAATGCGAAACATGAAGATGCTGCTGGCAACGGCGGTCCTGCTCGTCCCGGCTCCCCCGGCGATGGGGCAGCAACGGCTCGACGATTCCACCTCGCCTCGCCGACGACAGCGGGAGGATTCGTCGCAGTCACGCCGAAATCAACTCACGAGGCGTTTCGAGGCCTCGTCACCGAAACTCGGTGACCCGCTTCCCGACCTGGCCGGGTACACCGCCGACGGGGTTCGCTTGAATCTCCGCAGCCTCCGTGGCCAGCACACCGTGCTGGTGTTCGGCTGCCTGACCTGACCGCCGTTTCTTCGCAAGGTCTCCGGTCTGGAGGCCATCCAGCGGGATTACGCTCCCAGGGGCGTGAAGTTCTACTACATCTACAAGGCACTGGCGCATCCGGAGAATAATGGCTACGTGCGGCCGTTCACGTTGAAGGAACGGTTGGCCCATGTCGGCGAGGCCCAGCGGACGCTGGGGTCGCAGTTCGCCTGGATTTGCGATGCCATGGACAACCGGATCAAGCACGCCCTGGGCAACGCTCCCAACAGTGAATTCGTGATCGATCCCGGGGGACGGGTTGTCCGCAAGCGGTCCTGGAGTGATCCAGAGGTGCTGCGGAAGGATCTTGTCGAGCTGGTCGGTCCAGTCGAGAAACCGACCGATCCGGAAAGCCTGGAACTGAAGACCCAGGCTCCCCCCAGGGCTGCGGCTCGCGGAGTGGTCGAGCGGATCGAGATTCCCGAGGGCTTGAGGGCGGTGATGATCAAGCCGCAACTTTCCGGTGAGAAAGACGCCGATCCGTTTTATGCCAAGTTGCGAGCCGAGGCCGATGGAGAACTGCTCAGGGGCGGCCAGGGAAAACTGTACCTGCGATTCATGATGGATCCGCTTTACCACGTGCACTGGAACAACCTGGTCGAACCGATCCGGATCCGGTTCGTCAGCGGTGACCAGGGAACCGAACTCGATTCCCGGGTGACTCCCGGTGAATGGACCGGGCCGAAGGTCAAGGAGGCGGCCGACATCGATCCGAGAGAGTTACTGGTCGCGGTGGACACGAGTCAATCAAGGCAGCCGCTACGGCTGGTCGTCAAGTACTTTGCCTGCCATGACAAGCAGGGCTGGTGCAAGCCGGTCACCCAGGTCTATTCCCTGGCATTCCAGCCGGACCGGGATGGGGGCCGGGTCACGTCGGGGCGTCGCCGTGACCAGTTCGCCGGACGCGGGGGCGGCCGTGGCCAGCGGCCCGGGTCTTCCTTCCGTCCCAGGTTCGGGGACCGTCCCGGCTTTGGTGGCCGGCCCGGTTCCGGCGAACGTGGTTTCGAACGACGGCGAGGGTTTGGTGGTCGGCCGCGTTTTCCTCTGCCCGAACGTCAGGGCCCGGCGACGGCCGTCTTCGGACGGATTGCCGGGGTCGATGTCGGGTCGGGACGATTGACGATCGCCGTTCGCGACGGCGGGAACCGGGATTTTCGCGTGACCGACAAGACCCCGCTGCAACGAAACCGCCGGTCGGCCCGCCTGGCAGATTGCCGCAAGGGTGACCGGATCGTCGTGAGAATCGACCCGGACCAAGAACCGCCACTGGCGGTGCAGCAGGTCATCGTGCGGGGAGAGCACAGCGAGAAGAAGTAGGCCAAGGTTCTGATCCCTCAATTTTTCCGTGAGCCCCCGTTATGCCGACCATCGATACCACCGACTGGCCCCGCTTGTCACTGGGTGAACGGATTCAACGATTGGAGGTCGATGGCTATATCGTGCTGCCGGATCTGCTCGATGCCGACCAGGTCAAAGCACTGAAGGCCGAGACGTCGCAGCTTGAGACCTTCGGGGTTGATTACAGTGAAAGGCAGCGAGGCTGCAACAAGATCGAGTTTTCCGGGGGACGACTCACCGAACTGCTCGGGCATCCTCCGACGATCGCGTTCCTGGAAGAGATGTTCGGGGACGACGTGATCATGATGCACTACGCCTACGCCCGCAGTGAACCCGGGCATCCGGGGATCAGCCTGCACGCCGACGGGCAACCGTACGGCTCGAAGATTTTTGGGTTCGAGGGCAGTTGTCCTCGGCTGATTCGCGTGCTGTATTACCTCGATGACCTCACGCCCGAAGTGTCGCCGTTTCGGGTGGTTCCCCGCAGTCACCTCTCGTTCCACGCCGATGCCAACCCGTACAAGCGGTACGAGGAACATCCCGACGAGGTGATGGTCACGCTCGGGGCCGGATCGGCCGTGTTGATCAACCACCTGGTCTTCCACGGCAATTTTCCCAACGTGGGAGATCGGTCGCGGGAGATGCTGGCCATCAGCTATCGGCCCGGTTGGGCGGGGCCGGTCGAACCGGTCGACGAGTGGCCCGAGGAGCAGGTCGCGGAATTGCCCGAGAACGTTCGTCGGCTGTTCGGTTCGCGAAACCGGCGCGACTGGGACTTTGCCGCTGGGAACAAGCCACCGGGCATGACGCGTGTCGCAGCGGGAATTGATCCGGGCCGTTGGAACCGCGAGTAGGTCTTTGGACTGGGGTCGGCTAACGCGTTGGCGTATGCTGATGGGATGAACATGCACCGAGTCCTTACCGCCTGGACGGATCGAGGGAATCGAATCGTTCCGTCGATTGTCGCGGTGGCCCTTTTGCTGTCGGCTGCAAAGATGGGCGCAGGCCAGGAGCGAGAGGACGGGGTTGGAGACGCCGGTCGGGTCGCGTTCACGACGGATGTCGTTCCGGTGTTGACCAAGCTCGGTTGCAACAGCGGAGGCTGCCACGGCAAGTCGACCGGGCAGAACGGGTTCAAGCTTTCGCTGCTGGGGTTCGTGCCGGAATTTGACCACCAGTCCCTGGTCAAGGAAGGCCGGGGGCGTCGGGTTTTTGCCGGTGATCCCGGCAACAGCCTGTTGCTGCAAAAGGCTATTGGCCGTGTACCGCACGGCGGCGGCCGGCGGGTCGCTCCGGATTCGATCGACTACCAGATCCTGGCCAACTGGATCCGCCAGGGAGCCAACGCGCCACGACCCGACGATCCCCTGCTTGTCGATCTCGAGATCACGCCGGTCCGCGGCCGGCTGGCACAGAAGTCGGTCAAGCAGTTGAAGCTGGTTGCCAGGTTTTCCAACGGGACCCTTCGCGACGTGACCCGCCAGGCGTTGTATTTGTCCAATGAGCCCGGAATTGCCGCTGTCGGCGGTGCCGGCGAGGTCCGGTCGGCCGGGCAGGGTGGGCTGTTTGCCGTGCTGGCCCGTTACGGCGGCCGGATGGCCGTTTACCACGGTGCGGTCCCCTTTGGCGATACCACGCGGCCGGTTCCCGCGGCCGCCGGTTCCACGCCGGTGGACCGTTTCCTGGTTGCCGGCTGGTCACGGCTGGGCATTTTGCCCTCGCCGGAGGTGGATGATGCGACACTGATCCGGCGATTGACACTGGATATCTGCGGAACGTTACCGACGGTCGAGGAGGTCCGCGAGTACCTGGCCGATCGACGTCCGGACAAGCGGTCACGGTTGGTCAACCGGTTGCTGGATCGCCCCGGCTACGCAGCCTACTTCGCGATGAAGTGGGCCGACATCCTGCAGAATCGCGGCAAGGGATATTCGACCGGCAAACAGCGGGCCGGTACGGCCCTGTTCGCCGGCTGGATCCGCGACTCGCTGGCGGCCAACAAGCCGTACAACCAGTTCGTGGCCGAGATCCTGACGGCGACTGGTAGCCAGCGTGAGAATCCGCCGACGGTCTGGTATCGGCAGGTGCGAACGTCGGTTGATTATGTCGAGAGCGTGGCCCAGGCCTTTCTGGGCGTGAGGATTCAGTGTGCCCAGTGCCATCACCATCCGTTCGAGCGGTGGAGCCAGGCCGATTATTATGGTCTGGCCGCCGTGTTTGCCCGTGTCGGACGCAAGGGGGGGTTCGCCGACGCCGAGGTACCGACCAATCAGGTGATCTACGTGAAATCGACCGGCGCGGTCCAGCATCCCCGGACCGGCCGGGTCATCCCGCCGCGTCCACTGGGTGGCCCCGATTTTGACCTCACGCCGTTCGACGATCCACGGCAGCGGCTCGTTGGCTGGCTGTCGGGTCCTGGGAATCCCTTCTTCGCACGCACGCTGGTCAACCGCATGTGGGGGCACTTCCTGGGCCGTGGAATTATCCACCCGATCGACGATGCCCGCGCCAGCAACCCGCCGTCGAATCCCGAGCTGCTCGAGTGGTTGACGCGAGATTTCATCGAAAGTGGTTTCGATCTCAAGCACGTGATTCGTCAGATCGTCAACTGCCGTGCCTACCGGCTCAGCAGCCTGCCCAACGCTTCCAACGGCCTTGATACGCAGTTCTTCGCCCGGTTCTATCCCCGGCGGCTCGCCGCCGAGGTGTTGCTGGATGGGATCAGCCAGGTCCTGGACGTACCGACCTCTTTTCCCGGCGACCGGGGCGGGAAGTTTCCCGAGGGGACGCGGGCGATCGAGTTGCCCGACGAGAACGTGGCGGTTC
>Ga0163108_10002146_pt1 | contig 14287 bp, 20 predicted proteins | sample Fk1155metaG_FD_109644 | JGI IMG/M metagenome (GOLD analysis project Ga0163108, IMG submission 109644) | Marine microbial communities from the Central Pacific Ocean - Fk160115 155m metaG | ecosystem: Environmental > Aquatic > Marine > Oceanic > Photic zone | place: The Central Pacific Ocean...
CCACCAGCGATTCCCATCAGGGACCGTGGCTCGCGCCACAACAAGTCCGGATATACGGGTGCAATCTTTACCTTCTTGGCAGCAGTGAGTGAGGGCTTGGCTTATTCGGGGCGTCCATATACGTGTTCTTAGGACTAGGCGTTCTGCGGTGAAAGCCACTGGTGTCCGCCACGATTAAAGTGTTTTCTGCGACGGCACCAATCATCGGCTGACCGTACCCCAAATGCTGAATATCCTCAGGACATACCCTGAAAGAGCCCCTGGCATGCAATCTATTAGCGTGCTTGGCAGCATAAATGCTTTGCTCTTTTTCCCAGGCCAACCTATGTTTAGACGGTCGGTGAGAGCCTGGCACATAAGCAAAGGGCCCCTCATCAGTCTTCACTTCATGCATGAAGATCCATGCTTTTGCTGTGCTATGAAAGGTATCTAAGTGCCAATCCGTCTGCGGGTCTCGCGATTGACAGGAATCGTCTTTTTCTGCATGTATACATTGAACAGCAATAATAGGTTGCCCCCAATATCCCGCAATGTATCGCAGCCCCCAAAGTAACTCTCTATGCCGCAGGATTGATTGCAGCGAAGGCAGGTTCCTACAGTTACTGGCGTCGAGGTTAAAGCGCCTCGTGATGGTGGAGCCCTGACGCATTTCAATAGATTGTTGCGCCAGCTTGGCCAACTCGTGTTTAACTTCCTTAAATATTTTTTCAGGAAGGAAGTTTTGAATCCGTACAAAGCCTTGACGCTGATAGTCGTCACGCCAAGCTTTTGTTACCTTGGGCGCCATGATGATCCGACGCACTTGACACATCATATGTGCTGCACGTTTGCGAGCGGTATGAAGTCCCAGCCGATTCAGCTTGGGCGACCCCAGAAGTGGGTTGTCTGCAAAGCTTTTGCTTGAAGTTATGGGCGATAAAATAGCACCAAATATCTTGAGAAAATTCTGCATGTTTATTTGCTGAGATTGCTGATTTGAGAAGGCTTGCGTTATCTGGTGTGGTCTTGCACGATCATTGACGTGGCTCTCGAAGCTCTGGCAATCCCCCCAGGCCTAGTTGGATGCGCAGTTCAGCGACGATCTCAGCGAGCGTACCAAAGGTAATGCTCTGCATCCAAAGATGCAGCCCCATAGCACACCTGAATCAACGACCTGACCCGACCAAGACTTGCTCAATCCGCTTCCTGAATCGCCCCAGTTTTGAACTGACTGAACCGCCCCGGCTTTCAAGTGGGCCGATTGGTTTAAGTTGACACCTCTGGCGAGGTGTCGCTGACGGTGAGTTGCCTCCAGTAGTTTGCTTCAGCTTCTGTCGGAGAGAGGTGGCCCCGGTTGTTCAGACAGTTTCCCGGGTTTGCTAAGTGGGACTCTGCGGGGTTGATGTCGGTGTAGGCAACGTTGGGGTTGCCGGTCAAGCTGCTTTCTGGAGCGTGGGCAGCGACCTGAAGTAGAACTCGTCGGGCGTCTTCTTGTCCAGTGCCGAGTGCGGCCGACGCATGTTGTAGAACTCAATGTAGCGGCCGATGCTGGCCTTGGCCTGGCTTACCGACTCGTAGGCGTGGAGGTAGACCTCCTCGTACTTGATCGAGCGCCACAGACGTTCGACGAAGACGTTGTCGCGCCAGCTGCCGCGTCCGTCCATGCTGATCTTGATGCCGCGCTCCGCGAGCGCGCTCGTGAAGTCGAGGCTCGTGAACTGGCTGCCCTGGTCCGTGTTGAAGATCTCGGGCTGCCCGTGCTTCGCGAAGGCCTCGTGCAGCGCTTCGAGGCAGAAGTCCGTCTCCATCGTGATCGAGATCCGATGGGCCAGAACGCGCCGACTCGCCCAGTCGACGATGGCGCACAGATAGACCCAGCCTTGAGCCATCGGGATGTATGTGATGTCGGTGGCCCAGACGTGGTTGGCACGCTCAATCTTGAGACCGCGCAGCAGGTACGGATGCACCTTGTTGTGCGGGTGCTTCTTGCTGGTGTTGGGCTTGCGGTATAGCGCCTCGATGCCCATCTTGGCCATCAGCGTTCCCACGTGTCGTCGGCCGATGTTCAATCCCTCTCGCGCGAGCAGATCGCGCAGCATCCGGGCGCCAGCGAAAGGGTGTTCGAGATGGATGGCGTCAATGCGTTTCATCAACTGCTGGTCCGCGTCGGACGTCGCTCGCGGCAGGTAATAGACGCTGGCCCTGCTCAGGCCTGCCAGTTGGGCCTGGCGCACGACGGGCAAGGCGTGCGAGCGGTCGATCATCGCTTTGCGCTCAGCAGGCCGACCCTGGTGCCCTCCCCAGTCGGCGGCCAACATATTCATGACTGTGCGTAGTTCAGGCATATCCTGGGCCTTCAGACCTTCTGCCCGCTGCTTGACCAGGATGAGGCTGGTGTCGTCGGTCACCAACTGGTACTTTTCTGCAAGCTCGGGGAGCTGTTTCTTGAGCATCGCCGGCACATTCTCAGCCCCCCTCTTGAGTTGCGAATAGCGTTGACTGGCAGCCAAGCGGGCCAAGGTGTTCGCTTCGTCAGCAATGAACTGGGGCTGGAGCTCAGCCAGGCAGATGTCACCCTCGACGCCAGCGACCCGACCCAAGAGCCGCACACTCTGGGTCAGCAACTCAGCCCCTTGGGCATGCAGGCGTGCAAAGAGCGTCACGTCATCGCCGTCAAACACGCATTCGGGCAGGTCCGATGCAGCGTGGATACGGCAGCCTGGGAATGAAGCTGGCCATGACAACACCCAGCCCTTCATCGAGACGGTCCCAGGCGGCGAGGCCCAGGCTGGCATGGGGCAGTTGGTCAAAAACCAGTACGAAGTCTCGGTCCAGCCACGCTTTGGCAGCAAGACTGACTTCGGTCATGAACGACTCTTTGGCCCCCACGGCCGGGATGGAGCGAATAGCCACCTTGTGGGTGGGTGAGCCGATTTGGGCCTGGACCAGTTCGCCGTGAATGGCCAGACTGATTTCAAAGGGGTACTCGACCGTAGCGCTCGTCTCTGGCACGGCGTGGGGCTCATAACCCCCATCCCTGATGGCATCTCCGTACCGCGGGGCGATGGTGGTGGGCAGCCGACCTGGTACACCGTGCGCCTAATGAAAGAGGCTAAGCCCGAACTGAACAAAGGCGACTTTGTGAAAGTGACGGGCAAGCTGAAAGCAGACTTCTACCTCTCACGGGAGGGCAAGCCCACGGGCACGCTGCTCATCATAGCTTTCGAAGCGGCCAAGATAGCCAAACCACAGGCTCTGTCTGTTGAGGAAGTCGAGTAACAGAGGTAACGGGGTAACAAAGTTGCCCCACCCTCCCCAATGAGGCAAGGCAACAACCAACAACAATGATTTCAGCCCCTGCAGCCATGCTGTGGGGGCTTTTTTACGAGCAAGGATTCGGTCAATCTTCAGAGCAGGCTATACCAATGCGCGCAGGCCCATGCCTGCGCAAGAGGTAAGGCGAAGCACTCTCATCGAATCCATGAGCCCTATCGCATGGTCAAAACGGTGGTCCAATGCGCGCTCACAGACTAATCGCTTCGAATTTCCCACCAAATGCTCTGGCTGCAAACCCGCTTTAAGGTAGCTCTTCTAGTCACATCAACGCTGGCCAGCATCTTTGTTGTCAATGCATGGGCCCGCGCCCCTCAGTTCGACGATAAGGTAATTCTTACCCCCCAGCCAACGAGCTTTGAACAGTGCGCACAGTTCTTTGCGAATGGACGCCCTCCGGCAATCCCACAAAGGCCACAACTTCGAGAACTCTGCTACGAGGCATTTGCTGTTTTGCACAACGGCTCGACAAAAAAGCCGGTGTTCGTCGCCCAGCGGCTCAACCGCCAGCAAATCGAAGACGCTGACGAAAAACGGTCCAACCGGTTCTTTGCAGACGCCCGGCTACCCACCGCCGAGCGTGCTGAATTGGAAGATTACAAGCGCTCGGGCTACTCCCGCGGGCACATGGCACCTGCGAGTGACATGCCGACGCCCACAGCCATGGCCCAAAGCTTCAGCCTTGCCAATATCGTTCCTCAGGACGCCAAACACAACGGGGGCGCGTGGGCGAAGATTGAGCAAGACACACGACATTACGTGCGTCGAGCCAAAGGCGACGTTTTCGTCATCACCGGTCCCGTGTTCAAAGAGGATGCTCCTGAGATTGGCTCAAATCGAGTCAGGGTTCCGACTTACCTGTACAAGCTGGTGTACGACGCTTCAACACAGCGAGCTTGGGCACATTGGCAGCGCAACCAAGAGAACGAGACTGTGACACGCCCAATCAGCTACAACGAACTCGTCAAACGGACCGGTATTGAATTTTTCCCTGGCATTCAGGTGAAGTAGTAGGTCATCTCACCCGGCTATCGTTTCATTGACACCGGCCGCCTGTTTCGGCACCTGCTCCGCAGTGCAGCTTAGGGCCGCGCGTGTCCGCTCTGACCCAGTGACTTTTTCCAGCTCCCCTCCCCGCGCATCATGTAGCAGGACCAAGACCCATGATTTCTTATCATGCACAGTTTAATCTTGCCATTTTCCTATCAAACCAGCCTCAATAAGATAAGATTACAGCCTATTCTTATCAAATGACGGGGTTGAGGTCGCAATCTCCTCAGATAACGAGGTGGATGAAATCGACGAGATTCGCTGCACCATGACTCCTCCCAAGCTATCGCCCCGCCATGTAGCCTTGCTGCGCCAAGTTGTGGCTGCAGGGGCGCCTGTTGCGCCGAGTGCGCTTGAGCAGGCTCTCCAAGTCTCCCGGCCCACCATCAACCGGGACCTGCGGGAGCTTCTTGCTGAGGGCTTGCTGGACAAGCAAGGGGATGGCCGCTCAACCCGGTACCTGGCCACTGCTGCGGCAAAGGCTGCACTGGGAGAATTGCCGTCTGGCTCCCCATCGTCAGTCAGGTCTGGAGGCTTTCAATGGTCAGCTGGTGCGCAGCCCCTCGTGGAGGCGCTTCTCGCCCCTTTGGGCACGCGCACGCCCGTGGGCTACGACAGCGGGTTTGTGAACGACTACATCCCGAACCAGTCCAGCTTGCTGCCGCCCCAGCTGGCCACGGACCTGTACAAAGCGGGCCGCAGCCAAGACCAGCAACCCGCGGGAACCTACGCGCGCGAGGTACTTGAGCAATTGCTCATCGACCTGTCCTGGTCGTCATCGCGCCTCGAGGGCAACAGCAAGAGCTTGCTCGACACCAAGGAACTCTTCGAGCTCGGCCAACAGGCGGGGCCGCTAGACGAGGACACGCTGATGCTGCTCAATCACAAGAGTGCCATCGAGTTCATGGTCGATGCGGTGCCGACGGAGGGCATCACCGTGCCCGTCATTGTCGACCTGCAGGCCAAGCTGATGAGAGACCTTCTTCGAGACGCACGCGATATCGGCAGCATCCGCCGACGCGTGGTGAACATCGATGGTTCGGTCTACACCCCCAGCAGCATTCCTTCGCTCCTGGAAGATACACTGAACGCCATCGTCGACAAGGTCCGCAGCATCCGCAATCCGGTGGAGGCCGCCTTCTTCCTGTGGGTCAACCTGGCCTATTTGCAACCTTTTGCGGACGGCAACAAGCGCACGAGTCGTCTGAGCGCCAACATGCCGCTCATGCTCTACAACTGCGCCCCGCTGTCCTTTCTGGATGTGGAGCGCTCTGACTACGCGACCGCGATGCTCGGCATCTACGAGCAGCGCGACGTGTCTGCGGCGGTGGACTTGTTCGAGTTCATCTACCGCCGCTCGATTCAGAAGTACAGCGTGCTGCGCGCCTCTGTTGCAACGCCCGACCCGATACGGACCAAGTACCGGCAAACCCTGAATGAGCTGATGCAGTTCGTTGTCTTCCATGGCCGTACGCTGGAGGCCGCATTCGCAGATGTACTCGTCGATGCTACTGACAGCGCGGCGCTGCTACTCATCGCGAACACTGAACTCGACCAATTGGAGCAGCACAACTGCGCACGCTACAACCTTGCTCGCGGCATGACACAGCGCTGGATAGATGCCGGGCGCCGTAGATGAGATGTAGGAGCGTCTGACCCGCTGCTCGGGTCAGATTGCTCTTGGTGCCCACTCGTCTGCCGATGCTGATGCAAACAGGTGCACCTGACAGTCAAAATGGACTGAACTTGTAGTCATCCAGCAATACGTCTGTCTCTTCGAGGTTGCGCACCAAACGAAAGACCTCCTGGCCTGCATGCCGCACACGGACGTCGACAAAGTCATTGGGCATTGCAGAGACCTTGCGCAGCAGCGAAAGCAAAGCTTCGCGTACCGACTCCTCATCCGGCACCACCACGACATCTTCTTTTCGCTCGTAACCCGCACCGACCCATCGCGTCCTGGTGCAAACGAGTTCGAAAGCCTCGACAGGCAAACTGGGACTCATGCACAGGTGTGTGACCAGGTCCTGCATGAACATTTGCTCGTCACCCTCCCACGCCAGGACCTGGGCCACGAATCGCTTTTGGTAATCATGGCGCCTCTCAAGGATGCGCTTGCCCATCAGCCCGTAGTCCGGCACTTTGGCGGCAGGGTCTGGGACAGGCTCCAATTGAGAGATGGGGCGGGTGGTTGTTTGGTGGTTTTCTAGGGCGGTCTTAGCCGAAAAAGGCACTTTGCCGCTGCTCACGGTAGTGGACAAGGCTGGCTCCGGGACCGACACCGCTTCGGCCACCTCTGCATCGCTGGCCAACCACTCGGCCACCTGGAAGATATCGATGCAACGCTCTGACCCCAGGCGTTTGACCTTGAACGGCAGGTCATCCTGGCTGAGCAGGTGGGTCACTGCTTTGCGGCTTGTGCCCAACACCTGCGCCAGGTCCTCTGCATAGAGCACCAGTCGGTCGGGGAAAAGCCCCTGCAAATGGGCCAAAACCTGGGTTGGGGTCATCTGGGTCAGGACGAAAAAAAACCACCAAAAAACCACCAGAAAGTGGATTTTGGTGGCTTTTTCAAACCAGCTTTCGCTATCATCGCCAACTTACTTGAACCTCGAGAAGCTTGTAAGTTGTTGATTTTATTGAATTGGCGGAAACGGATGTTATCGGGCCTGCGCGGATGGCTTGGCGCGCTGGATTGCACGCTTCACAACCGACGGGCTTACTCCGTATTTTGTAGCTAGACCCGCTTGCGTTATGCCGCCTGCAGCGTATTCCGCTACCAGCGCCGCTTCATCACCGGAAGATAATGCGCGAATTCTTCCCGGCATTCTCCCCCGCGCTCTTGCGGCTATCTGGCCCGCGATAGACCTCTCCCTGATCATTGACCTTTCGAGCTGGGCCACCGCGCCGAGTATCTGAACCACAAAGACGCCCATGCTGTTTGTTGTGTCCAGCGGCTCGGTGACGCTCTTGATGGTTGCGCCAACGGTCTCCAGCTGGCGAAGGATGGCTAGCAGGTCGAAGAGGCTTCTGGCGATCCGGTCGATTTTGTAGACAACAAGGACGTCGCTTTTTTGCAACGATGCAAGGCACTTCGTTAGTTCGTGGCGCCCGCGCCTAGAAGCGCCGCTGGCCTTTTCCTGAAAGATTACCGTGCACCCGGCCTTGGCCAGGGCGTCCAGCTGCAATGCTGTGTCCTGGTCTTGTGTGCTGACGCGGGCGTATCCAATAAAACGCATTTTTCCTCCTGTGTAGCAAACGCAGCAGGTGCGCGCGCTGCGAATTCCTGCCGGATATGCCTTGCATATCCTCTGGAATCCTCCGCTCAGGCCGGGGCGCTGCGCGGCTTGTTTATCAAGCACGTGTGAAGGCCTGGGGGATGCGGGGGCGGTGCCTCGCGGCTATGGCCGGTGGGGGTGCGGGCGCAACGTGGCGGCATGCCTACCAGGTAGAACCTCGGGAAGCTGGATGCGGGCGCGCTAGGGGCCTCGGGGGTCTTGTGCGGGGGGTACGTGGCGCGTGACAGGCTGAACATGGGGCGTAGCCCCATACCCCTGTCCGTGGGAAGCTGGCCGAGCTGGGGTGCACGCTGCGAATTCCTGCCGGATATGCCCTGCATATCCTCTGGAATCCTCCGCTCAGGCCGGGGCTGACTCTGTAACTAATGACAAAATCGCATTAATGGACAAAACAGTCCAATGAATTTTAATGAAACTTAGCGACATTTAAACGCATTTGACGAATCTTTAAACGAAGTTAGCGACATTTGTAGAATTAGGCAGCTCAGATAATATATTCCGTTTTTGCATTAATTGTTTTGCAAACTGCTGCGTACCTGGGCGTTTCGTGAACCATGGGAAGCTGGCCGAGCTGGGGTGCACGCTGCGAATTCCTGCCGGATATGCCCTGCATATCCTCTGGAATCCTCCGCTCAGGCCGGGGCGCTGCGTGACTGATCAAGCCTGCGCGCAACGTCGCGCGCCATTTTCCACGCCTCATCCTTTGGCAAGCGCTCGCAGAGTTTGACCAGGTCATGCTTAGGCTTGGGCTGGATGCGCGGCAATGATGCAGAGCGAGTACACCAGGCGCGCAGGCGCTCCCGAAGGCCGAGCTGGGGGACGAAATCCCAGGGCGGAAGAACTGAATGAGCACCGTGTGCATAGTTGGCCGTGAACACTTGCCTGGTGTCATAGGCTGCGTGCAAGTCGTTGCCTCGGTACATCCAACGCTCAGCAACGATAGCGCTAGGGCCAGTGCCGACGCGTGCGGCAACCATGTGCATACGCGGCAGGTAGGCCCAACGGGCATGCAACAGGCCCAAGATGCCACCGACAAACGGGACCTTGACCTTATCCAGGCGCATGCAGCGTGCCTCGTACTCAATGAGAGCGTCGCGGACTTGCCTATCGATCATGGCAGCGTCTTGCACGATCAAATACACGTCCCATCCGAGCTTACGGGCGTGAATGAGCCAGTCGATCAACGGGCCGCGCTCTTTGTCCTGGAAGCTGCGCGAGTTAAGCCAGGTTCCAAGCTCGTCCAGGATCAGAACGCCGTTGCGATCCTCGTCGTAGCTGTCCGGGTTTCCGTGCCCCATAGCTTCAAGATCGAACGCCGTGGGCTTGTCAGGCAGGCGAACGTAACTCGTGCGCTTGCGAGGGCAAAGGATGTGCGTGTGTAGATCAACGTTGCTGGCAACCTTGCGACCAGCCCAAAGGGCGTCTTGTGCACGCCACACGCAAAACTTAGTTTTCCCTGTGCCCAGCTTACCTACGACGGCGAAAACGGCCATTTTTCACCCCGCGCTAACAGTGACAGTACGCTGCACCAACTTGTAGGTGTTACAGCCCACCCAAACAGCGATATATGCAGCAAGGCAAGTTCCCGAAATGGGTGGAAATGCTAGGCCGATGAATTGGCCATATGACGTGGAAAACATCGCAGCGGCAAGAGGGGCGACGGTGGTATTGAAAAGCACCATAAGAGCAGCACCAGCAGCTACAAGGGCTGTAACTGCAATAGTTGTGTTAGCTACTTTTTTTGTGAAAGAGGCAGCTAGCCCACTAAGCAGACCGCCAAAGAGATTGGCAAAAAGTGCGCCGAGAAGTGGCATATCAAGAACTCCTTTGAGTTGATCCGACCATATTGATGCAGCCCCAAACGGTGCAAATAAGCCAGAGCATGGTCATGACGTCGTGGATCATGGGTTGCCACTTGCAGACGTCGATAGATAGGGGACCCTGCCCGGGTATTTGGTAGCCCGCAAGCGTCAAAGCAGTGCAGCCGGACGGCAGCGAAAAACTGAAGGTCCAGCCATCAGCCTTGAGCTTGGCGGCGTTTTCGATTTCGGCTTTTTGCTGGTCGGCGGCCTTGTTTACATCGTCTGTAAGCTTATTTTTTACGTCTGATCCGTTAGGGGTTCCGGTTTCGTCGATGCGGCACTTTGGCTGACCTGGGGCACCGCAGTTAGCTTGTTCTTTACCCTCCCCAGGCTTCGGAGTGGTTCCGTCTGGCTTGGTGCCCGACCCAGCAGCAGCGGCAGGGCCACCAGCGGGACCACCGTCGCCGGTGGAAGGAGTGCGACCCGCGCCACCAGTCCCACTGCCTTCGCCAGAGTCAGGCTTTTTACCGGCAGGAGGATTACCAGCTTCGGGCTGCTTAGGCTTCGACTCAGGAACGTCGTTACTAGTGGGGTTAGAAGCGGTGCCGTAACAGCCCGGCACCCCGTTTACTTCACCGACAAAGCCCGGGCACGTGGGCTTATCGGCGGCCGGGTGAGCGGCTGCGTTTTCTGCGGGAGTGGGTGTACATGATTCACCCATGTGCTGTGCGTCATAGTCCACAGAGACACGATAAAGCCCCTGAGATGTGGGTGACACGGACTGCCATACGGCCGTAGGAACCAGCACCAAAGCAACCTTACAAGAGGTCACAGGGTCACAAACCATCCCATCAGACGGAGCCTTTATAGGAGGGGAAACGAATTTCCAGTTCAGGTCAGCGTCAATATCGGGCGTGCGGGTGTAGCCAAGCGACCAATTTAGCGTGAAGTCCTGCCCCTGTTTAGACTTACAAACGGGATCACCGCACGGAACAGAGCGCTGCAACAAGGCAATAGAAGTTTCCCACGACCCGTTGCGATCTGAAACCGAGTACTTACAGTTTGGGCTGGAGCTTGTAACAGTAAATGAACGCCCGGTATCGGCGGCAGCCATAGCAGACCCGGCGGCAGAACAAGCCGCCGCGGGCGTGGAATGCCAAGACTGATTCTGAGGTGAAGGGTAGTCGCCCCGATACTCGTAACACTGAGTCTGTGCAAACGAGAGAACGGGAATGAAAAAAAGCAGCACGTAGGCCGCCAGGTGTTTGCGCATATGAACCCCCTTACCACTGCCCCCGCATAGCAGAGGCAGCAGAAAAAGGGCTGATTAAGCAGCGCGGCTGATCTTTTTCACGTACTTGATAGCGACCATGAACACGACGCCCACGGCAGCGACCACAACCAGCTCAGCGCCGTATATAGCAACTTTTACCTTGATGTCGTTTGCTGCTGAAGTGAATGGATCTGCAGCTTGAGCCATGGCCATAGCTGGGACCACCAGAGCGGCGGCAACGGCAGCGGACTTGGCAGACACGAAAGACTTGAAACGATTGATCATGTGAACCTCTTAAGTAAACAGTGCGGGATTGCACCGAAAAGCAAACGAAGGTTTGTCGAGTACTTGTCGGTGCAATCACGCGACGTCCCGAATGGCGCGGACGTAAGCGACAGCCTTGCCCATGCCGAAGCCGAGCGACCAAGAGCCGAGCAGCCCGGCGAGGATGTAGAGGACGGAGGCGGTGTCGATCACAGCTTGTCCCCTGCCCTGTAGCCGAGAACCAGCATGAAGGCGTGCAGGCTCACAAGGAGCGCCTGCAACAAATGGTTTGAGTTGGCCCAATCCATTAGCGAGACTCCAAAAACTGGCCGGAAGCTGGGCCGAAATCGACGCCAGGAACGCGGGGGTTAGTGGTTTCCATGGTGGTGTGCATACCGCTCCAAATGGCGACGACCAAAACGAGCACGATCATGATTTGTTCCTCAGGTGTCATGTTTGATGATTGAGCGACCATCACACCAGCCACCCGCACGCTGCGCATGCGGGCAGCTGGTGCGCTGGTCACTCGACCGCGTCCAGGGTCATATCGATGGGGGTAACCATCGTGGTCTCACCGGTTTCTTTGTCGGTGCTGCGGAAGGGCTTGCGGGCGTAGCCGCCGAGCGTTGCGAGCTGGGCGACTTCGTCACCGGGCTGGCCCAGACGCTGTTTGCTGCGAATCTCCACAGTTTGGGGGCGGCTGTAGGGGTCTGGTGCCGGTGTGATGATCCGGGTGTAAATGGTCTTGTCGTGGCGGCGGACTGCGTCAATGCGGCCCCGCACAAGCACTTGCATGGGGATGGTTTTCGCGGTGGTCGCGGCTGGTGTGGCTACTGCGTTCATTGCTTTTTCCTCTGGATTTCGGCCTGCAACTCGGGCCAAGCGAGACCGGACGAACCTCCGGCGGGGTCTACCTTTTTCGGTAGTCCTATCACTCTGATTTCTTCGACCAGGTCAGCGGCGCTGACGCCGGTTTGCTGCTGGGCGGCGTGGAAATATTTGCCGTAGCAGCGCTGTGCATGGAACAGGCCGTGTGCCAGGCTGCCGCGTGTTTCTTCCTTGGATGTGGGGATCTCTTCGGCTGCTGCTTGCAGCATGTGCGCGAGTGCTGGATAAGCCCCGGTGAAGTACTTGTCGGGGTTGGTGAGGACGTCCAGCGGGATCTCTCGATCTCGGTTGCCCAGGCGCACTTCGTAGCGCGTCCAGTCGCTGCCCTCGAGGTTGAGCTGGCGGCCTTTTTCATAGACGCAGAGCGTCTTTCCGTTCTTGAGTTTTCCGACGTACACGGTTCGTCCTTTCGTGCCTGATTCGTGCCAAGCGCCCTGTGTGTCCAATTCAGGGTTTCGCCCACGGTTGATAAATGCGCCGGTTTCGTAGAGGGTCAGGGCGTCGTCTACGGTGTATTCACCGTTCAAAAAATCGACTGCCAGATCTACGCGTGAGAGGGTCGCGCCCAGGCCTACGAGCAGCTCTTGCAGGCTGGGCCAGTCGTTGACCATTCCGCAGCCTTTGCCGTTGAGCTGGAGCAGCCAGCGGCCCTTTTGTGATTCGCCGCCGAGGGCGATGGAGCCAATCTCCACCTTGGCGCCGTCATCGAGGCGCAGCTGCAGGCGGTGGCGCTCTGTGAAGCCGAACAAGCCGCCATCGAGGACGGTGGACACGCTTCCATTCAGCAGCTCATTGATGAACTTGATCAGGCCCGCAAGGCTCATGGCGGGCTTGTCGAATGTCGCGTTGAGCCAATCGATTTTTGCGGCAGTGGATGCCGCATCGCGGGAGGTTTGAGAGCAGCGGGAAACTGAACTTTCCACCCGTGTTACAGCACGGGTGGCAGGCGCTGCCGCGCCCGAAAAAACAGGGCGCAGGCGCCAAGACAGAACACCCGCCCGTGTGGATGGGGGGGAGTCGTGGAGGGCTTGAGCTGTGGTCATTCGGCGGCTGTGGGCTTGCTGATGCGAGCCACTTGGGGAGAGTCAAAGGACACGACCAGGCCGAGCTTGCGGATTGCGGCGATGTAGTCGTCAAACGCTTTGGGGTTCGTATAGCTGCGCGTCTTTTGGCCGTTAGCCAGCATGCCGGGGAGGCAGTGCACGACGTAAACGCGGCATTTGCAAGCACCCTCACCAATGAAGGTATTGCAGTTGAAGCAACGCGGGGCGGTGCTGCGTGGGGTGCTGTACATGGACAGCATCCCGGCGCCGGATTGAACGAGCTGGCGGGCGGTCATGTGCGGCGCCCCCGCCAAACCGGAGGCGAAGGGACGACCAATGCACCGAGACAACGGGAACAGATGACGCACCAGCCACCGAAGGGGAGGCCATCGACATGCGGGAGGAACGGACGCAAGGTGCGCGCCCCCTGCCCAGCGTCGGCTGGAGCGGCCAAGCCTTCACCGGGCTGTTTTGTGGCAGGGAGCGAGCAAAAGGCTTCCCAGGCTTGCCGGGGGGTCAATCCGTCCTCGTAGCCTGGCAGGCTTGCGAGGAACTCTTCTGTTTGGCTGTCGTGCCAGGCAATGATTGCTTGGGCTTCGGGGGTTTCGGTGAACATGTGGCCGCTCCAGTGGTGCACACAACACAGAAGCCGGAGCGCTTTCGCTGCCGTTGCCGCCCTATTCCAAAGGCTGTCGCTTGCCGTGTTGCGATAATTAGCGTTTAGCAACTACTTGCAAAACGCAAACACCCCGGAGCCTACATGACCCACTCGCAAAATGCAAGCACCCATGACATAGCCGAGCTAATCGAGGCCGCGTCAAAAGCTGCTGGAAGTCAAAACAAGTTGGCAGCGTTGCTGGACACAACGGCGCCGACGCTGATTCAAATGAAGAAGGGGGAAAGGCCCGCGAATTGGCGTATTAGAGGCAAGCTGCGCGCAATCGTGGGCGAAGACCCTGCGCGTGCGTTCATGGCCGCCATGGCCGAGGACTTGGAGCAGTCAGAACGCGAAGACGAAAAAAAAGCTGCAGATGGTTTTAAGGCCATGCTTGCAGCTTTTCCTGATGGTTGGCGGAAACGGAGGGATTCGAACCCTCGATGAGGCTCTACACCCCATACTCCCTTAGCAGGGGAGCACCTTCGGCCACTCGGTCACGTTTCCAATCCCGCTATTATGCCTCATTTTTGAGGCTTTCTAGGAAAACCTGGAGGCTTGCCGGAGAGGTTTCAGGCCGCACTCCATTCAAGTACAGCCCCTTGCCTCAGCGCAAAGCCACGCCCCACTTTCAGGCGCAAACGGTGTCCTCGGGTCGTGCACGCAGCTACCTGATCCAGCAGCTCCGCCAGCTGGGCGGC
>Ga0163108_10002147_pt1 | contig 14285 bp, 7 predicted proteins | sample Fk1155metaG_FD_109644 | JGI IMG/M metagenome (GOLD analysis project Ga0163108, IMG submission 109644) | Marine microbial communities from the Central Pacific Ocean - Fk160115 155m metaG | ecosystem: Environmental > Aquatic > Marine > Oceanic > Photic zone | place: The Central Pacific Ocean...
CATCCCAGAGAAGCCACCGTTGCGTCAACATTGGCGTATTGTTAATTCGATAGTCGGGCAGAAACCACTAAAATTCGATCGTGGCGGAGCCTGGCATGACGGTCACGTGGGAAAAGACAAGAACAAGATTAAAGCAGGATTTCTCCAGGACAATGTCCTGCCCAACATCGAAATTCCCAACGGCTCTACGCCCTATTCTATGATTGATCTCACCCAGGATCCTCCGCGTGCCTATGACGGCTCTTGGGATATACGCGCCTTTGGAGGGAGCGGGGTCGATGAGGGCGTTGCATTCAGTAAGGAGGACAATACCTTCGGCTTCAAGTGGTTTGCCTATGAAGAGGGTGTATACCGTGTGCGCCTGCATGTGCAGGCATTCGGGCCGAAAGACTGGCAAGGTGCGTCTCCGAAACTGGGGCTGGCCCTTTTTCCTGAGGGCACCATGTGGCGGGAAGAGCTCCTCAAGCTGAACCATTCCCAAGTGATCGAGTTTGAGTTGTACCGAGACAACATCCCGTGGTACGTCAAGACGACTGGTAATCGAAACTGGGGTCTTAAATACTATTTCCAAGTGTCTGAAGAGGCGGGTGCTGATGGTAATAAGGTCCCCTTAGGTATTCATATCTCCGAGATCGAGGTAGAGGGCCCGCTGAACCCCGTTTGGCCGCCGACGTGGCACAGCCGGCTGTTTCCCGAACGTAAGAACGCCGAAAGCGACGAGGTCTATGCTGCACGGGTGCTGCGCCCATTCCTGAACAAGGCGTATCGTCGGGTCAGCACTGACGACGAGCTTTCCGAAATGATGCGCATCTATCGCCAGGAGAAAGCGAAAGGCTTGCCGGTAAAGCAAGCTTTACGGATGCCCTTAGCGACGATTCTCACCTCGCCCATGTTTCTATTTATTGCGGATCAGCATGAATCGACGCCGGCGCCGACGCCAAAAGCGCAGAAACAGGCCAGCGCTTTCGAGCTGGCCTCACGTCTGTCCTACTTCCTCTGGCGTAGTATGCCAGACGCGGCGCTGTTTGCGAAGGCCAGAGCGGGTGCCCTGCTTCGACTCGAGGTATTAGAATCTGAAATTGACCGCATGCTGAAAGACCCGAAGTCCGAGGCGCTCATTACCCATTTCACCCATCAATGGTTGGGTTTGGACAAATTGAAAAACCTGACGGTGGATACAACCCTACACCCGGACTATGATCTGGCGCTGCATCAATCCATGATTGGCGAGTCGATCGCCTTCTTCGGCGAGATCCTGCAAAAGAAGCTTAGCCTTTACAACTTTCTTGAATCAGATTTCCTGATGCTGGACGAACGCCTCGCCCGGCATTATGGAATTTCTGGCGTTCGGGGCAACAACTTTCGAAAGGTGAAGGTGAAGGAAACCGATCTTCGTGGCGGGTTGTTGACACAGGCGGCGATCTTGACTGCGACCTCGAACGGCATTCGAACGCAGCCCATTACGCGTGGAGCCTTCGTTCTTGAAAATATACTCGCCGATCCGCCCAAGCCACCACCACCGGATGTGCCGGCGGTCGAAGACTTGGTCGCAATCGAGCCGGCTGCCACCTTGCGTAAGCGACTGGAACAGCATCGCAACAACCCGTCCTGTCTCAACTGTCACAAGAAGATCGATCCGATTGGCTTTGCCCTAGAGAACTACGACGCGATTGGCAAGTGGCGTGCTCATGAGATGGTGGCGGCGGATGCGACTGTACACAAGCCGGCGCCATTCCAACCGGGTCAAACCATCACCATTCGCTTTGCTAACGGGTCGGGTGCCAACACCGATTTTATTGCCATCCTCCCGGTTGGAGTGAAGGATGACGAAAGCTATAAGAAACCGGGGCTGTACAAAGGGTCGCCGATCTGGAAGTACACAACGAATACGGAAAAGCGTGCAGCCAACGGTGTCTTCAGCGGTATCATCTCGTTGACAGCGCCCGTGCAGCCGGGGGAGTATGAAGCACGATTCTACTTTGCCGGCAACGACAAAATGCCTCGCGCTCGTCAGACTTTTACCGTGATCAAAACACCTTTGGAACAGCATGAGGACGCTGGCCGTCCGCCGCTATTGCTTGATCCGGCGGAAGGTGAAAAGACCCTCGTCTCCGTCCCCGTGGACCCGGCTGGCAAGCTTCCGGATGGACGGGCCTTTGAGGGTATTGACGATTTCAAGAAACTACTACTGGAGGACAAAGATGCTTTTCTCAAGTGCTTAACCGAAAAGATGCTTGTCTATGCCCTGGGACGTCCGGTAGTCTTCGGGGACCGGACATTGGTACGTAACATTGTCGGTGACCTGAAGCAGCAGCCGACACTGGATACATTGATTAAAGCGATTGTAACCAGCGATGTATTTCACAACAAAGATCAAGGAGCGAAAAAATGAGTACGCCTATTAGCCGACGAACTGTGTTGCGCGGAATGGGCGCATCGATCGCACTACCGATGCTTGAGATCATGACGCCGCGGCTGCGCGCCGCCGAGTTGGCTGCGGATAAAGTGGCTCGGATGGTTTGTGTCTATACACCGCACGGTGTGCGCAACAGTACCTGGTATCCCGAGAAAACGGGCCTTAACTACACCATGTCATCGACTCTTGAGGCACTGACACCCCTACGGGAAAAGGTGTCGATTTTGACCGGGCTATGCCACCCGAGGATGGCATCCAATGTCGGCCACGCCGCGGCGGGGCGTTGGCTTACTGGCGTCAATGACGGCGACCGAGTGCTGGTGGATTTTGCCTCACCGAACAAGGCCTTGTCCGTCGATCAACTGGTGGCAAACTCAATCGGCACGAAGACACGATGGCCGTCGCTACAGCTGTCGACCGAATCCGGTGCGGGCGTGCCGGGGCGCAGCCGAACCTTATCCTTCAACGCCCGTGGACTTCCGTTGCCCTCGATGAACAAGCCGCGGGCGGTATTCAATCGGCTTTTCGTGCCCGACACGGGCAAAGACCGTGCGGCGGAACGAGTGCGCTACCAGCGGCAACAAAGTCTGCTCGACAATGTCATGCGCCAATCGAAAGCATTGGAGCGGCGACTGGGAAGAGCCGACCGCGAGCGTCTCGACCAATACCTTGCGTCCATTCGTGAAGTCGAATTGCAGATCGATCGCAATCAGAAATGGTTGGACCACCCGAAGCCCGAGGTCGATACCTCCGACTTACAGTTTGCTTTTAAGACGCGCAGCGAGTTTCTGAAGGTGATGTACGACCTGATGTTTTTCTCTTTACAAACCGATTCAACCCGAATCATTACCTTCATGTCTGGTGTCGAAGTCGATATGTACAAGTGGGGTGAGCTGGGCGCTAACAAGGCCTATCATTCGTTGCAGCATCACAACGGGAACAAAGTGGATATGGAAAAGCTGTCGAAGGTCGACAAACGCGAGGCCGACCTCTTGGCCGGCTTCTTAATGCGCCTGAACGAGACGGCACAAGGGGATGGCTGCATGCTTGACCATACCATGGTTCTATATGGCAGCGGCATGAACAATGGTGTGGGAGTTGAAGACGGAAAAGGTTCGCACTCGACCCGCAAGCTCCCGACTCTTTTGGCCGGCGGCGGCAAACTCGGTATCAAGCAGGGCCAGCACCTGGTGTACGAGAAAGACAGGACACCGTTGTGCAATCTGCATGTAACGCTGATGCAGGGTATGGGCCTTGAGCGCGACCATTTCGTCGACGGAACGGGACGCTTGACTGGGCTGAGTTAGGAGTGAATAATGAAGTAAGTGACAGGTACTTGCAGATATTCTCTGCAAAGATGATTGGCTCCGAGTAATTAATACTTTTTTCACCATGATGATACGTCTTTTCTCTCTATCGCTAACCCTAGCGCTGTTTGTGACCATAAACCCTCTCTTCGCCAAGGATACTATTCCACTGATGATCTACGGCGTGAGCATCGGCGAGGAAAAGGCCGTGGTGGTCAAATTCCATGAGAAGGACGGCAAGCCCAACCTCGAAGTCGTGCAGTCGGAGCCGCTTGGTGCACCAGCCGGCTCGATTACCCATCACCCCGACCATAACCTGCTCTACATCGGCGCCAAGGACGGCCGCGGGTTCGTGTATGCTGTGAACGATGACGGGAAGATCGAAAAGGTACGGGAGATGCCGTTCAAGAGCGGCTACTGTTTCCTCAGCCTGGATCGCAGCAGGCGCTATCTGCTCGGCGTGTCGTACGAATCCGGCAATCTCGATGTCTACCGCTTGGACGCCAAAGGCCTTCCCGAGAAGCTGGTAGACTCGCGCAACGAGAAAAAAACCATGGCGCATTCGGTCGGCGTCAGCTCGGACAACCGCTCGGTCTACGTCCCCTATGTCAAAGAGGAGAACGCGCTCTACCAGTACCGCTTGGACCCGGAGACTGGCAAACTGAACCCGGGTGCGCCGGCCAACATCGAAATACCGGAGGCGGTCGGGCCGCGTCACCTGGCTTTCCACCCGACCAAGCCGTACGTTTATTTCAGCAACGAGCAACAGCTCGGGGTCAGCGCTTACAAAATCGGCCCCAGAGGCGGCCTGCAACAACTGCAGATCTGTGCGGCGTTGGAGACGCCGCCAGCGGAGGGGTTGGCAGCATCGGATATCGTCATCACTCCCGACGGGCGGTTTCTTTACGTCCCCGTGCGCGGTTTTGGTAAACCCCTGAACGCGGTGTTCGGCTATGCGATCGGGGAGGGCGGGCGGCTGAAATCACTCGGCATGACGGCAACCGACAGCATCCCCTGGGCGCTTGGAATGTCGCCGCACGGAGATCACTTGTTCGTCACCTCCTCCAAACAAGGTTCCCTCGCCGCGTATGCAATCGACAACAAAGGCGGCCTGAAGAAGAAGGCCTCCGTAAAGATCGGAAAGCGCTTCTGGGACATTCTCGTGCTCGGAGATACTTCGGAATAATTGCTCGTAAATTGCTTTTTCAATCAAGGTTTCCCAGAACTGTCACTTCGACCATCATCGGGGGAAATATTCGCAACGGGGATAAGTAATCCGAAAAGAGGCTAAACTTCTCCTCAATTTTAATAACTTCGTTCATCCCAATGTCCCTTTGATGGACACCCTACGCTTCCCACCACCCCGCTACAAATCCGAACTGCATCAATGTCCTCTAAGAAGATCACTAGACATGACCTCATCAGTTCTTACCCTTGCTGATAATGATCTCACTCAAGCCATATGGGCTGAGAGATAACACCATTAGTTGCTATGTCCCATGCCTCTAAACGGACCCAGGATTTTCCTTTTAAATTTAGTGTTTTTCTAAAAGTTTCTTTTCCAAATGCTACTGAGTCAGTCAATTCAATCCGTTCGCGATAAACTTTTTCACCGTTCCCCGAAACTATTTCAATGAACGACATGGGAAAAGTCCAATTCAAAACTACCTCAAGTTTTGCCATGCCTGAGTCCTGGAGTTTAAGGATCTGGCCAGATTGCTTTCCTTCGACCGTGAACCGTGGCATCAGCACTTCTCCTGTAGAAATAAAGAAAGCCCCATCTCGTAACGCTTTCAGGACAGGATCCCAACCATCCTCGAACCGGGGAATATGATCTAATCGCAAATAATTAATATTTGCATGCGCATAAAATTCAGTGGTCCGATCAACTTCAAAAATATCCACTTCGCCAATGATATATTTTTTGGCTCCCCAGTTAGAAGTATCGTCGAGAAGATCAAGGACTCGCCAACCTAGGCGAGGCCTTGATAGGTCAGCAGGCATGGCTTTCCAAGCACCACCAAGATAACGATCAGATTTAAAGAATTGCTCATTCCGATAACGATCAGGATAACCGGTTGAGGACTTAATCCGCGGATGAGCTGCCCACATCAAGCCGTTTTCTTTTTCCATGAGTTTGAGGACCTCTTCGGGGCCGCCTACGTGATAGACCCGGCCATACTCTGGATGCTGCTCAATGAAAGGCTTATCCTTGGCGCGTCTTAGAACCCACATCACAGGGCGCGGGAAAAAACTAATCCAGTGCCCACCAAGGTGCGCATTAGGCTCCTCTCCAGGGAGAAGAAGAAAGTCATCGTCCGAAAGGCGCGCACACTCATCGTGAAGCAACTTGAGCAACGGCAAGGTCTTATTAGGATCACGTCGCAATGGGCCAAGCCGGTTGTGAAATTCTGCGAGGTGCACGATATCAACCCCAGCCTTTTTAAATACACTAACAAAATCGGGATTAAAATCTTCTTTGGGAGGATCCGTTTTCGTAGAGAGTACTAGGCCCACGTCTATGGCCTGTCCGCCTCCGTCATTCCAACAGTGAACTGCCAGCAGGTTGTTACCCTTTTTCACAGTTTTCCGGGCCTCCGGACTAATGGGCACCTCAAGATATCTCTTGGAGAAACCTTTCACTGAGAAGGCCAATACACCATTGAGATAAACTTCTGTGTCCTCGTCGTATAACAACGATAGCTTAAGACCGTCAGTCGGAATCTCGTTAAGTTTGAAGCTTCTCCGCAACCATATATCCTGAGTAAGCCAATCTGTGCCCAGCCTAAGACTAGGCGTTCCCTCCTTGCCAAACCCACCCTGTCCCTTCTTCCATTTTTTATCATCGAATGAGGGTTGCATCCATTGCTTGGATGGTTTCGTTAAGGAATAGCGCCAGTCTTGTCCCTTTCGTCGCGAAGTATTGATCACTTCGGGAGAAGTCGAATTTTGCCGGTTTTCACGTAATTCAAGGAGGCGCGTTGTGTGCTCAATGTGATAATGGCTGGTAAATTTCTTATGCCCGGGTATCACGGGGAACCGGTCCCCATTCGTATAAGCTTTGACACGGGCAAAGAGCTTATTGCCCCTGTTAGTTGACGGGAGCCAGAAAATTCCTAACTCTTGTTGGGTTCCGGGCGGTGCATTGAACCAGGGAACCCAACGATTATCTCCTTTGAGATCCTGGCGAATACCAATACCGAATCCTGAAACTTTATTCATGAAATCATTTCCCCGCCAAGTGAAGCCAAGGTTGTAAGCTTCATCAAGTGGGTAGAAATAACGATGCGGTGGCGGGAAGATTGCGAGGCCTCCGTTCTCAGTTTCCAGAGCAATTGTACGGTGCCTCACCTTCACAGGCTTTGCGGGCTTCGTGATCTCATTTGTCCGGTGCAATTTATCATCGAGTCCGATCCAAGACACAGCTTTATCTTTCGGGTCGCAGGTCAACCCAGCGTGATAGAGTAGTGCACGGGCATCCTGTTTTGTTTGGACAACTGACTGAAGGTGGATCAGGTCACATCCGGCATAGAGTGTGAATCGAAGTTTTCCAGAGAAAGCGCTTCCTCCAAGTTCACCAAAATCAACAATGCATCTGTTACCGATGCTTTGCACGACCACAGATTCGAGTTTAAGAGAGAGCGGTCCAGACTTACTGAGTTTGCGACTAGTTGGGTCAAAAAAGATGTTCCAGCCGCCACGCTTCTTTAAGTCACGTTGGCCAATGGATAGAACAGTGATCGGATCGGCGTTGCGCAAAACTACAACGGGTTTACTTTTACCTGATGTTACAGAAATCGATCGTACCAAAGCACCTTGTCCTGAAATATTAAGGGACAATTCTGTTGAACCTTCCGGAGTCTTCCACCCCAATACGATTGTATCCTCATCGAACCGCATGTCCACTCCACTGGAGGGATCGTAAGACTTTGTATTTACGGAAACCGCCTCAGCAGTCTGATTATGGATGAAACCCAATAAAATACATAAAACTAATGTCATTAATAATTGGATGAACCGTCCATTGCTATTTTGTGTTTTACTTAAGTTCATTTTGTATCAGGCGATAATATTTTGAATAGGATTACCGAAATCCTTTTCGAGGCGCTTATGTCCCGGAATTTCCAGTTTATGCGGATCAATTCCCATGAGTTGATTGATTGTGGCGTGGATATCGGTCACATAGTGGGGATCTTCGACGGAATGGTAGCCTAATTCGTCGGTTGCTCCATTGATTACACCACCTTTGATGCCGCCGCCTGCCATCCAGACACTGAAACCAAAGGAATGATGATCCCGGCCATCGGCACCCTGCGAACCTGGGGTGCGGCCGAACTCGGTTGCGAATACGACGATAGTGTCCTTGAGAAGTCCCCGTTGCTTTAAGTCTTTCAGCAGGCCCGAAGTGGGCAGGTCGACCTGCTTGGAGAGTTTTGTGTGGCCCTTCTTCAATCCCGAATGGTTGTCCCACGCGCCTGCGGCACCATCACCATGCATGATTTGAATGAAGCGCACTCCGCGCTCGGAAAGACGTCGCGCTGCCAGAAGTTGCTGGCCGAAGGTCTTGGTTTCCTGCTGGTCGAGTCCGTAGAGTTTTCGCGTTTCAGTGGATTCCTGCTTAAAATCCATTGCATCTGGAACCGCTGTCTGCATGCGGTAGGCCAGTTCATAGGACTTCATTCTGGCCTCGATGACCGGGTCGAGCGGGTATTGTTGCGCTGCAAGAGAATTGAGTTTGTTGGTTAACTTGAGGTTCTTGAGTTGGTTTTCAATAGTCATGCCTCCACTGGGCTTGGCAAAATCGAGAGGGTTGTTAGGGTCGATCTTGAGGTTTACTGCTTCGTAGGCCGGACCGAGGTAATGCGCATCCTTCTTGTCGAAAAAGCGCGGGCCTATGTTGATGAACTGCGGTAGGTCGTCGCTGAGCGAACCTAGTCCATAATTGACCCATGCGCCGATGGTCGGAACGCGAGGATCCAAAAAATGACGTCCGGAATGAAACTGGACCTGGGCGCCATGATTATTGTCGCTCGTCCACATGGAACGGATGAAGGCAATATCATCGGCGCAGTCCCCGATATTCGGAAACCAGTCACTGACTTCAATCCCAGATTGGCCATACTTCTTAAAGCCAGTTTGCATGGGAAAGATCTTGGTACGAGTATGGCCGTTTCCATCCCCTTTTATCGGAATCCGTAATTTTCTTATTTTTTGAGGGTTCAAGACACTCTTGTAAGGCGTTTCTCCAATCGATTTCCCGGCAAATTTATTGAGCGCGGGCTTGGGATCAAAGCTCTCCATGTGGCTCACTCCGCCCCGCATGAACAACCAGATCACCCGCTTTGCCTTCGGCGTGAAATGCGGTTTTCCGTTCGGCAAAACATGCTGTTCTGCGGCCATGATGCCGTTGAGCGCAAGGGCTCCGAAGCCGAGCCCTGATTGCAGGATGCCCCGCCTTGAAATCGAAAATGGGTTATCTTGTCTCATCGAATTATCAGAAAATCATTAAGGTTGATCAAGGCATGAATGAAATGCTCACGCTTTGGTTGATCTTGCAGATACGAAAGGCTTTCAGCCAATTCAGCCTCTATCGGTGGTCGAGCTAGAATCTTCAAGAACGCATTCCGGACGAATGCCTCTGGACTCATGTCCGGATTAAACGTCGTGGCGATTTGTTTTGCTGATACAGTCGCCGTTTGACTATTCATCATTGCTAGGGCCTGCTGAGGAACAATGCTTTCACTGCGTCGGTAGCAGGCAAACACGTCGGCGTCATCGAAGGTCGACAGGAACTTCGAGCGTCCATCCCTAGAATGAAAGAAATAGAGGCTGCGCCGCCGGACATTGGGTGAGGGTGTGACCGAAGCCCCTCCTCGTGTCAAATCAAGCGTGCCAGTCAGGTGCAACAGGCTATCTCGAAGGACCTGAGCCTCCATCCGACGGCTGTTCATGCGCCAGTAGTGGCGATTGTTTTTGTCGGAGGCGAGAGTCTTCTTGTCTGCGGCAAGATTGGAGGAGCTGCGCTGCCATGATTTTGATGAAAGCATCAGGCGGTGCAGGCGCTTCATGTCCCAGCCGGACTCAATGAACTCAACAGCGAGGTAATCCAGCAGGTCCTGATGTAATGGCCTTGGCGCCCTCAATCCAAAATCGTTGACTGTCTCAACCAATGGTGTTCCGAAATGCCGCATCCAGATGTGGTTTACTGCCACCCGTGCGGTGAGAGGATGCTCGCGGTGTGTAAGCCAGTTTGCCAGTGCCGTCCTTCGACCACTACTGGTTTTCGGGTAACCTCCTTCAGAAGGCAGGGCATCCTTGTTCGGCGTCTTGAGAAGAGACACGGTGCTGACGCTTATCGGTTCGTAACTAGGGAACTTTTGGGCCTTGAGATCTGCTTCCAAATTTTTAATTGTCGATGCTGCCTTGGTGGCTTTTTTCGAGTCGTGCAAGTCTACTCTTGCTTTTGCCAAGTTGACTTGAAGCTGTCTACGACCAGCGTTCTCGGCCGAACCATTACCTATTTTCCGGTAGGTGGCGTTGTCCGCATCAATTCGAGCTATGGTAAAAGCGTGCTCCGCTTTTGCCAGGTTTAGCTTGGCCTGCGCCAATTCGACGACAGCTTCCGTGATCATCGGCGTTTCGGCCAGATTAGTTTTTGCCTTTACGCTGGCTTTTTTGAGGATTTTTTCCGCAGGTAAATGCCTGACCTCGATGCTGTAAAAATCAGCGGTTGCATCGTATGCCAGAAGTTGCACGGCACCAGGCTGACGTCTTGGAAGGTTGTATGCAAAGAGGAATTCCCCATCCAGAGCGACGTTGATCAGTGGACCTCGAACCTTCAAGTTCAGTGTATACTCCTGATTTAGCTGGATCGGTCGCTTGACGACTGCCTGGGTGTAAATGTCCTTGCCTTCGATGGTGTGGGCCAAGTGCACCTTTTTGCCGCCAACACTAGTGTAAACAAAGTGCGAATTGTTTCCACCCGGATCGACATCGAAACGGATTCCAACCGATTTCCATCTATCGCCACCGGTTGTTTGAAATTGCAGATTGAGTTCAAAGTCTCTAGGGTGAGTTACTTTAGAGCGTAGCCAAGATGTATTGGTTGATGGCTTGGTTAAGGAGAGTATTCCACCTTGATAGCGCCAATCGCTGCCAACAAGCTTCCAGAGATCCGGCTTGGATTTACTGAAGTTATCAACGAGTACGGGTCCACCGATTGCCAGTTTGTCGGCTGGTTCTTGCGTTATGGAATCGGCAGTCGATTTTTCATTCTTGTCTTTCGCTTTTTGCTTCTTGTTAGCGGATGCCATCTGGAGTTTTATATTTTCGAAGTGGGCTTCAGCTTGGGTGACCTTTGCCTGTGACCGGACGATGGAACCCTCCTGCACAAACTTTTGCAGGTCGGGACGCCAAGCTTCAACTGGAAGGTCGACCGGCTTGGGTGATTGCCACGCATCCGGCGCCAGGAAGGCGGGAGAGTCTGCATTGATCTTCCTGCTTGTGTCCGGCTTACTTTCTTCGCCGCGCTTGTGCAGATAGGTTGCTGCGTTCAGGTTCCCGTCATAAGCACGGGTCAATCCGTCCCGCGCTAAATCCAATTGTCCTGACGCGGCATCAACACGGACCTGATAGGGCTCAAAAATGGCGCGGAACTGATAGTAATCGAGATGGGTAATTGGGTCGTACTTGTGATCGTGACACTTGGCGCAATTCATGGTCAAGCCCATGAACGCCTTGCTGGTGTGTTCAATCGTGCTGTCCAGCCAGCTTGTGCGATTGAATTTGTACCAACTCCTGGCGAGAAAGCCGGTGGCTACAATTACTTCCGGGTCATCCGCTGCAATTTCATCGCCTGCCAACATTTCGCGAACCATCCTGTCGTAGCCTTTGTTTTCGTTGAGTGAATCGACGATCCAGTCGCGCCAACGCCAGAGGTGTTTCTGACTGTCCCGAATTTCTTTGTCCAGACCATACCAGTCACTGTAGCGCCAGACATCCATCCAGTGCCGGGCCCAGCGTTCGCCATATTGGGGACTGGCGAGGAGTTCATCCACGATGGTTTCCCATGGTCGGACATCGGTCAACTGCTCGCGCGTGGGTGGAAGTCCGATGAGGTCTAGATAGAGGCGGCGAAGGAGAATCGTGCGGTGCGCTTTTGGTTGCACCTTCAGTCCGAGTGTTGCCTGGCGGTTGTCCAGAAGCGCGTCGATGGGATTGCGGGCATCGCCTGGCAAAGGCGTGCGGCGTGGTGTCTTGAAAGCCCAGTGCTCGCTAGGGGCCAGTGGAACGGGTTCCCCGGCCGGCGCCTTGGCTCCGGCGTCAATCCAGCGTCGTAAGAGAGCGATTTCCCTAGGCTTTAAGGCTGCCCCGTCTTCGGGAGGCGGCATACGATCTTCGCCCATATCCTCTACTCTCTCGATGAGCAAACTCTTGGTCGCGTGCCCGGGAGCAATGATTTCGCCCTTCAACATGAGATTTCGTGTATCTAATCGCAGCTTCGCTTTCTGCTTAAGGGCACCATGACAAGAATAACATTTCGCTGCGAGGAGCGCCTTCACCTTAGTGTAGTCCTCATTAAGTTCTGCGGAGGAGGATTCCTTTTCCCCAGCGATAGAAATCACGGATGAGATTAAGACTAAAAAAATTCCTAGTCGAATACCCATAGCGGAAATAATAGCTTTTTTATGGCTCCTTGGAAGACAAAAAGCAGAGCCTTATTTTTCTTGTTTGAATGGTTTGATTCTAAACGCAGTCCTACCCTTATTATTGTGTATATGTGGGAGGAGATTGATAAAGCATAACTAAGAGCCTTGATAGTTGCCATTCCTTTTGTAAGTAGTAGTTTGTTGTGATGAGAAATTTACTATTACTATTGCCCCTGTTTCTTTTATTAGGTGGTTGTGGCAATGAGCCAGCCAACAAGTATATGTTACCAGCAGGAGCAGTAAATTATAGGAGTTTGGTGGTTAAAGAGGATCAACTTTGGTATAGACATAAATCGGATACACTTTTTTCAGGGAATTTTTATGAAATGTCTGGTGAAGAGAAGTTGAGCGAGGGCAGTATTAAGGATGGTAAAATGGTGAGTTGGGCAAAATATCATTTGAATGGTATCAAACGGTCCAAGCAAAATTGGAAAGATGGAAAATTAGAGGGCCTACAGACAAAATGGCACGGCAATGGTAAAAAGTTTGTGGAGTTGGAATACAAGGTTGGTGAAGAGCTATCTGCAAAGTATTGGAATAGTAAAGGAAAGGCTGTCGACAGTGAGGCTGCAGCTAAAGATTAACTATTGAGAGAAGTTAAAATCTTATCGGGCCAATAAAGTACAACTGCGTTTTGTACTTAACTCAAAAATTTTGCGATTCTATCCTTTGGTCGACCAATGATTGATTTCTTGCCTTTCATGATGATAGGGCGTTGAAGAAGTTGCTTATGCTTGAGCAGAATTTCAATTACAGCTTCAGGGTCATCCACCAAATCATCAGGATTAAGTTCGAGTTTTTTGAATTTAGAATCTTTCCTTACTAGATCTTCCACAGAATCTTCCAGGCCATGAATGATTGTTTCAAGTTCCTTTCTTTGAGGAGGAGTTTTTATATAAAGGACAACTTCGCATTCAATCCCCAGTTCCTCAGCGACCGCTAAGGCATTTTTAGAGGATCCTCAGTTAGGATAATGATAGATAGTAACTTTAGGGGTAGACATCCAATAGCTATGTTTACCCTATTATAATAGGGTAAAATGTATCGTCAATTCTTTTCAAGGGTTTCAAATACTCAAGTGTCCCCTCCTAGTGTCCGTGATTCCTTCATCCTTTGCCCTGTTCGGCGGTCACTGTCCACCGTACATCGAACATGGCTCATTGTTCAACCTGATCGGGATTTGATTTGTGTCGGATTCACTTCGACTCAAATTAGATCGCAACCTCCTCTAATCGGGCATAGAGCAACGCGTGAACCTATGGAAAAAATATTCGCGTCTTATTCGAGACAAACTGAGGAGGGGCGACGGGTATGGGCTGCGTTTTTTATGCGAGGAGTCTACTGAATGTTTAGCACGGATTCGAAAAGTTAGGGCGGGTAGGGCGCGTATTTGGCCTTTTCGCATAACTTTTTTCCACTCCATTCTCTATATAATATATATAATATTTTTTATTCGAAATGAATGTCTATATTACTAAAAGTGCGCCCTACGCGCTGTTCAAAAATCCCCAAGCCACCAGCCCCTGTTCCCATATGGGGTATAGGTTAGCAATAATTCCAAACTTGATTATCGAAGATAAAAATGGACTATTCCCGTAAGTCTATTTTCAGCATGAAGAACAATTCTCTCATAAAAACGTCAGCATCGATTTCAATCATTATAATTATTTTGACGGTTTGCTCAATTCTCTTTGAATTATCCTCTGTTACATCAAAAAACTTCAGTGAAAAATTGAGTGAAATGTTGCCTCAGTCCATCCTAATTGCATCTGCATTGATTAGCTTAACTATTTGTGGAATAAGTCGCAAATAACTCAAGTTTTTTACATACGACTTCAATCTACGACCCAACGA
>Ga0163108_10002148_pt1 | contig 14283 bp, 10 predicted proteins | sample Fk1155metaG_FD_109644 | JGI IMG/M metagenome (GOLD analysis project Ga0163108, IMG submission 109644) | Marine microbial communities from the Central Pacific Ocean - Fk160115 155m metaG | ecosystem: Environmental > Aquatic > Marine > Oceanic > Photic zone | place: The Central Pacific Ocean...
AATATATTCTTTTGCCTATGATGGAATGCAATGTCTACAAAACAGTCAAAACAATTAGTCTTTCGCAAAAAACAGTTGAGTTGGTTGTGTTTTCTGTGCTTACCTACTGCAAAAAACAAGGTGTGGTAAGTGTGCATTTTATTGGAGATCAAAAAATGCAGAGACTAAACTCTATGTACAGAGGAAAAGACAACACAACAGATGTGCTGTCTTTTTCTATGCAAGAAGGTGAAAAATTTCCAGGAGAACAAGATGACTTGGGTGATATATTTATTTCAGTCCCACAGATACATAAACAGGCCAAAGCTTATGCTGTGACCTATAGAAGTGAAATAATTAGAATGATGATTCATGGTACACTACACCTCCTTGGCTATGATCATATTAAAAAGAAGGAGGCAGAGGAGATGTTTCGTATACAAGAAGAATTACATAGAAGATTTATATGATAACAAAAAGAATGCGTCAAAGTTCGGCACATGCCATAAGAGGGGTTCGGTATGTTTTTGCTCATGAGAAGAATTTTAGTATACAAATGTTCTTTGCAATTATTACTATCTTACTCGGTAGTTTCTTTGGGTTGGCAGCTCATGAGTGGTTGGTTATTATTCTTACCATTGGTATTGTGCTTGTCCTAGAGCTTGTAAATTCCGCGTTAGAGCTTTTAATTGATGTTGTGGTGCCACGGCTCCAAGAAAAGGCTGGTGCCGTAAAAGACATTATGGCTGGTGCCGTGCTTTGTTCTGCTATAATGGCTTCTGTGGTTGGGGTATGTATTTTTTTTCCATACATATTTGAGATGTTTGTGTAATAATGATACAATACATGGTGTAGGCATGTGTTTACGTATTTTTTCATATTTTTTCCTTATAAGGATATAGGTTTATGGTCTCCAAAAGACAACAACTTTCACTTATAACTGGTATCGACATAGGGTCTACCGGTATTCGTGTTGCTGTTGGGCAATACAACCAAGAGGATTCGGTTGAGGCGTCTATTAAGATTATTGCTACAGGAGAGGTAAGTTCAGAAGGAATAGTCAAAGGCAGTATCACAAGCATAGAAGATGCTGTTTCTGCTATTTCTTGTGCACTCGAAGAGGTAGATAGGTTGGTAGGAGTTCCAATAGAAAATGCATGGGTAGGTATTTCTGGAACACAAATATTGTCCAAAGATAATAGAGGAGTCATAGCAGTAGCAAAAAGTGACGGTGAAATAGGGTATGAGGATGTTTCGCGAGTATTAGAATCGACACAAAATATCGCATCACCATTAAATTATGAGGTGCTCCATGTATTACCAAGAGCATTCACGGTTGACGGACAAACAGGTATACGAGATCCTATCGGCATGACAGGGCTTCGTCTAGAGGTTGATGCGCAAATGATTTATGGCGCAACACCGCACATGAAGAATATTACAAAAGCTATTTATAGAACGGGTATAGAAATAGACGACCTCGTTCTTGGTATTGTAGCAACGGCAGATGCGGTGCTGACACAAAAACAAAAAGACATTGGGGTTGTTATTGTAGATATTGGCGGCTCAACCACAACTATTGCCGCATACGAAGACGGAACACTTATTCATACTGCAGTGATTCCAATTGGATCAAATCATATTACCAATGACATTGCTCTTGGGTTGCAAACGTCAATTGACATTGCCGAAAGAGTAAAGTTGGCTCACGGTTCTTGTGCCCAAAGAAGGTATACGGTAAAAGATGGGATTAACTTAATTGATTTTGGCGGAGAAGACCAGGCGGTAAGAAAAAAGTTTTTAGCAGAAATTATTTCTGCAAGAGTCGTTGAGTTATTAGAAAAAATAGACCAAGAGCTTGCTGTGGTACAACGTCAGGCCTTGCTACCTGCTGGTATTATTTTTACCGGTGGAGGTGCAAAGTTAGATGGTATTGTAGAGATAACAAAAAAAGTGTTACAAATGAATGCAGGGTATGGGTATATTCGAGGTATTCAAAGTGCAACAGATAAAATTAATGACTTGGCGTTTACTGGTGCCATTGCATTGGTTCGGTGGGGTGCGGTGATGCAGCAAGCACAACAAAAAAAGTTTTCATTTTTTATTCCAGGATCAAAAAAAGCACTAACGCAAATGAGAAACGTATTTAAATTTTTAATCCCATAGCTTTCTGCTGTTTTGTATTTTTTTTTGCTTGACATTTAGAATGTTTGTTTGTACACTATAAGTAATAAATTCTGCCAGATTTAGCTTAATATGAGCACAGAATTTACTCAAACCTATACATTAGGAGCAGTAGGTGTACACAAAAAGTATAACAGGAGATTGTTTTACACTATTGACCCTATGTTGTATCAAGAATTTATACGAAATATGACTTATACAATAATATGCCCCAAGTAAAACCAGAAATAGAGACATTTGCTAAAATTAAAGTGATAGGTGTGGGCGGTGGTGGAGGTTCTGCAGTACACAGAATGGTAAATGCCGGGATACGCGGTGTTGATTTTTGTGTTATGAACACAGACGTGCAGGCGTTGCACCATAATAGTGCAGAACAAAAGCTTCATATAGGAAAAACAATCACAAGAGGTTTGGGTGCTGGCATGGATCCTGAAATGGGAAAAAAGAGCGCAGAGGAGGCGCAAAACGAGATACGAGAAATCCTGCAAGGGACAGATATGGTATTTATTACCTGTGGTTTGGGTGGCGGAACTGGTTCTGGGGCCGCGCCTATTATAGCCGAAATAGCCAAAGAAATGGGTGCACTAACTGTTGCGGTAGTAACGAAACCATTTACGTTTGAAGGTCCACAGCGTTCAAAGATCGCCGGTGGGGCATATGACGCACTATCCGAACATGTGGATACTATTATTACCATTCCAAATGACAGGGTACTACAAATTATAGACAAAAAAACACCCATGCTTGACGCCTTTAAGATACTCGACGATGTGTTGCGTCAAGGTGTACAGGGGATATCAGAGCTTATCACGGTTCCTGGTTTGATTAATGTGGATTTTGCTGATGTGAAAACAATCATGAAGGAGCAGGGTTCGGCACTAATGGGTATAGGTATAGCTTCTGGAGAAAACAGGGCGGTAGACGCGGCTAAGGCAGCAATTTCTAGCCCTCTTTTAGAGTTGTCCATAGAAGGTGCAAGAGGTATTCTGTTCACAATTACTGGTGGAACAAGTTTGAGCATGCAAGAAGTGTCTGAGGCTGCTGACATTATTACAGGTTCAGCTGATGATGATGTTCGTGTGATATTTGGTTCTGTTATTGATGAATCTATGGGCGATGACTTACGGGTGACGGTTGTGGCGACTGGGTTTGATGAAAATGACGACCTTCCTTTACTTATCAAGACTGCCAAAGATACTATTGAAGATGAGTATGAAGAAGAGGAGGAAGATGTTCCTGTATTTAGAAAAAAACCTGCAGTATATACAAAACCAAAATTTTCTCGTTCTCCGGTGGAACAAAAACAACAAAACACAATAATAAGAGATGAGGCAGAAGAAGACCTAGGGGATCACGGGTTTGTGAGTAAGCCAATAACTCATACGCCGGCTGAGTATAGAGATAGCACCAGGAAACCGAGTGCGGCAGCTACAAGCTTTGAGGAAGAAGATGAAGACGATGAAGAAGATTTAGAAATCCCGGCATTTATAAGAAAAAAAATGGGCCTCTAGAAAAACACACCCAATTGGGTGTGTTTTTTTTGTAGATGTGCTATACTACGTACATAATATAACACTGTATGCATTGTCCGGTTTGTGCCTCAAAAGAAACAAAAGTTACTGATTCTCGTGTAACCACAGAAGGTTTGTCTATAAAGCGACGACGCGAGTGTATGGTGTGTAAGTATCGGTTTTCTACTATAGAAGAAATGGAATTACTTGGTATAGTAGTTATTAAGGCTGATGGAAGAAGAGAGTCGTATGACAAAGAAAAACTCAAAAAAGGTATTTTACGCTCACTCGCAAAAAGAGGTATTACACAAGAGCGGTTTAATAAACTTATTCATAGAATAGAGCGAGATATACAGAAAAAAAAGACAAGAGAAATACGAGCAAAAGACATAGGTGCTATAGTTATGAAGTGTCTAAAAACATTTGATAAAATATCATATATACGGTTTGCCTCTATCTATCGTTCGTTTGAGGATGTGGATATGCTTAAAAAAGAGATCTCTGTATTAGAAAAGAAAAAGAAAAATAAATAATATATATGGAAAAACATCTTTCCAAGAAAAAAAAAGTACTACAAGAAAGTGATCCACATAAAGAAATCATGGCGCAACTACATGCGCTAAAAAAGAGTACACAAGAACAAAAAAAATATCTGACACAAGTCGCAAAAGAAGTGCATAAGATTAATCGACGCACACATATGTTTGTTATAATGGGGTATGTAAAAGTTGCGCTAGTACTACTTCCTATTGTACTAGGTCTAGTATATCTACCAGCATTTGTTCAAAAACTTTATTCCACCTATAGTCCTTTGTTCCAAGGGGTTAGTAATTTATCCAAGATTCAGCAACTAAACCCTGGAGTTTCTCGCACAGATCTTGAACGTATTATTAAAACTCTCCCAAGATAACGGGGGTGTATGAAAAAAAATATGAAAAAAAGAACAAAAATTGTTTGCACACTTGGGCCAGCAACAGAAACCGAAGAAACAATAGCGGCACTTGTTGATGCTGGAATGAACGTTGCGCGGTTAAACTTTTCTCATGGGAGTTATGAAAACCATGCCATGATTATTGAGAGGATTCGTAATGTGGCAAAACAAAAAGGAGCTACAGTCTCTATTTTACAAGATTTGCAAGGACCAAAAATTCGTGTGGGTGTGCTACCAGAAGAAGGTTTTGTTCTTGAGGATGGAGTAGACGTGGTTTTTGATACATCTTTGGACACATTCACCGATGGTCGCATACCAATAGACTATCATGAACTGCACAAGTTTATAAAAGAAGGGGAGCGGATTTTGCTCAATGACGGAAGAAGTGAGGTGCTTGTCAAAGAGGTTGACGACACAAAAATTCATGGGACAGTGGTAGTTGGTGGAAAAATTTCTTCACACAAGGGAATGAATGTTCCTGATTCAACACTAGACATGCGTGTTATGACCGAAAAAGACAAGAAAGATGCACGTTTTGGTGTTGAACATAATGTTGATTTCATTGCACTCTCTTTTGTAATGAAACCAGAAGATATAGTAGATTTGCGCTATACGATTAAAGACTTTGAGAAGGAGTTAGGTATTGTGCCAGAGCAACCAATACGTATTATAGCAAAAATAGAAAGACGTGAGGCGGTAGATAGGATTGAGCAGATTATGGAGACGGTAGATGGAATAATGGTGGCTAGAGGAGATTTGGGTATAGAAATTCCTGCCCAAGAAGTGCCGCTTGTACAAAAACGACTGATAGATACTGCACTATCTTATGCCAAGCCTGTGATAGTGGCTACACAAATGCTTGACTCAATGCAAGAAAACCCAAGACCAACACGTGCCGAGGTGTCTGATGTGGCAAATGCCGTTATTGACCATACTGACGCAGTGATGTTATCAAATGAAACCGCGGTAGGTAAGTTTCCAGTTGAGACAGTTCAAACCATGTCAGATATTATTATAGAGACCGAAAAATCCTCATACGATGATCTTCCATTCAAGAGAATGCATACAGGGAAACATGAGTCGGTAGACAACGTGGTAAGTCAACTTGCCAGAGACTTGGCAGAATCTGTTGACGTAAAAATTATACTAGCAGCTTCCATGTCTGGTGATACCGCAAGATTAATAAGCAGAAACAGACCAGAACTACCAATGCTTGTGGCAACTGATTGTGAGCGAGCAAAACAGCAAATGAACCTCTCTTGGGGTGTGGCACCTTTTATGCTTCCACCTTGCAGAAGTATTGAGGAATTGGTCGATCGCTCTGTTATTGTACTAAAAGAGCAAGGATATGTAGTTTCTGGAGATAAAATGGTTGTGATAGCCGGAGAACCTATAGGGTATTCTGGGAATGTTAATCTTTTAGAGGTAAGAGATATTGCATAGTGTGCTACAAAAAGGAGTATGAGTAAGCTACCATTTACAAAAACACAAAAGAAAGAACCATCTGTTCTTTGGTTTTCTGATATATCAAAAAAAGATGGACATGTGGTAGGTGGAAAGAATGCTTCTCTTGGAGAGATGTATAATGTATTACAAAAAAAAGGTGTTGCAATACCAAACGGGTTTGCCGTTCCAGCGTATGTATATACACAGATGCTTAAAAAAGGGGGTGCTGATAACCACATAAAGCAGCTACTTAAACACTTGGACACACAAGATATTCGACAGCTCCAAAAAGTTGGAAAAAAAATCCGACAACTTATACTTGGACAGGATTTACCAGAAAAGGTTAATAGCGCTATTGTAGAAGCATACGAAACATTAAAAAATAACTCTACAGACCCGCGCGCATTTTCTGTCGCTGTGCGATCTTCAGCAACCGCCGAAGATTTGCCCGAAGCCAGTTTTGCGGGGCAGCAAGAAACTTATGTACGTGTTTCAGGAAAAAAAGCCTTGCTTTTGGCGGTAAAAAAATGCATGGCATCCTTGTTCACGGATCGTGCTATCTCGTATCGCGAGGGGAGAGGGTATGACCACATGAGCGTGGCACTTTCTGTTTGTGTACAAGAGATGGTTCGTAGCGACAAGGGTGCGAGTGGTGTGTTGTTTACCATGGACACAGAGTCGGGGTTTCGAGGAGTAACACTTATAACAGCGTCTTATGGTTTGGGCGAATATATCGTAAAAGGTCGGGTAACGCCAGACCAATTTTATGTATTTAAGGCGGGGGCTCAAAAAGGAAAAAAGGCGATAATAAGTAAAACATTGGGAAAAAAACAAGTAAAATTGGTGTACGGAAAGACAAAGGGTGTGCGACAAGAAAAAGTAGCGTTAGCAAAAACAAAGCAATTTTCCATATCTGACGATGATATAATGACACTTACTCGTTGGGCAGATAGTATTGAAAAACATTATGGCGTACCCCAGGACATAGAGTGGGCAAAAGATGGAAAGACGGGGGCGTTGTATATTGTGCAAGCAAGACCAGAGACGGTCCAAACACAGCAACGTGGACACAAAATTGAGCGATATGTATTAAAAAAAGAAGGTGAGGTGATACTCAAAGGTATTGCAGTTGGGTCAAAAATAGGAGCTGGACCTGTGGTGCATCTTGCGTCACCAAAAGATGCAAAAAAATTTATTGCAGGAGGTGTGCTGGTAACAAAAATTACAGACCCGGACTGGGAGCCAGTTATGCGGAAGGCGAGTGCGATTATTACCGAACAAGGAGGAAAAACAAGCCATGCTGCGATTGTTTCCCGTGAGCTTGGGTTACCATGTGTGGTAGGTGCGGTTGGTGCAAGAAGTATCTTAAAGAATACAAAAAAAGTAACTGTGAGTTGTGCTAAAGGTGATGAGGGTGTTATTTACAAAGGAGTGGTTCCGTTTGAAATAAAAACGGTTAATATAAAAAATATTCCTAGTACAAAAACTAAGGTCATGATGAATATAGGAGACCCCGATCACGCATTCGACTTATCTTCTCTTCCGCACGATGGTATTGGTTTGGCACGTCTTGAATTTATCTTTTCAAATTTTATTCGTATTCATCCGCTTGCATTGGTACATTATGGCTCCCTGAAAGACAAGAAAGCAAAAAAACACATAAAAGAATTAACAGTAGGCTACACCAGAAAAACAGAATATGGCATACAGAAGTTGGCCGAAGGTATTGGGCGAATTGCTGCTTCGGCTTATCCTCGTCCAGTGGTTGTGCGTATGAGTGATTTTAAAACAAATGAGTATGCGACACTTATAGGTGGTAAGGAGTTTGAACCAGAAGAAGAAAATCCCATGCTTGGGTGGCGTGGAGCAAGTAGGTATTATGCAAAAGAATATACACAGGCATTTGGTATAGAATGCAAAGCCCTGTTGCGTGCAAGAGAGGAGTGGGGATTAGATAATATTATAGTGATGATTCCATTTTGTCGCACTCCAGAAGAAGGAAAGAAGGTTTTGCAGGTTATGAGTCAGTTTGGTCTTAGTAAGGGGAAGAATGGTTTACAAGTGTATGTAATGTGTGAGATACCTTCAAATGTCGTGTTGGCTGAAGAGTTTGCAGCACTGTTTGATGGGTTTTCTATAGGAACAAATGACCTTACGCAGCTCACACTTGGGGTTGATCGAGACACAAGTACACTTGCTCATATTGGCAATGCAAATGACCCGTCCGTAAAGCGGCTTATAAAAGACGTCATTGCTGTGGCAAAAAAACATAAAAAACAGATTGGAGTTTGTGGGCAGGCCCCAAGTGATTACCCAAAATTTACCGAATTCCTCATAAAAGAGGGTATAGATAGTATTTCGCTCAATCCCGACACCCTTGTGCAGACAAAAAGACGGATACACGCGTATGAAAAAAAACTAGGACTACATGGTGTATCAAAACACCGTCGGTATGCTGGTCTCCTTCTTTCTACAAGTGTGTGTGCGGGGAGTATACTGGTAGGTTCTGGGTGTACACCGTTTACACATATGAAAAATACGTACAATGAGGGATATATTCCGCCACAGCAGATACGCCTAAAAGCTGAAGAAAAAACAAAAAAAGAATTCATTGCGCAGTATCAAGAAAAACAACAAGAGCAAGATAGGATGCTTTTGCCAAAATGTAACATGTCTTTGCCAAGTGGCTGGGTTTCTTCATATAGCCCCTCACAAATTACCGTCACACACAATGAATCAGATGATTACTTTGCACTAACAATAGAGAAAGAAGCAATGTTTGTACGCAATACTTCAAGCACGTTTGTTAGTGGGTATGAGTGGTTGCTTTCAGAAGAGGTTGTGCCAGGGTCAACAACAACTACTTATGCAAGAGCAGTGCTACATGATGGGCGCACGCTTATGGTGAAAAGTCGTATAGTAACACAGCCAGAATCTATTGAGGATGTTCTGTCAATGCTTTCGATTGCAGAGTAGGTCTATACTTTTTTGTTATAGCCAAGCTTGACAAAGAGGTTCGTATGGTGTATAGTTTCAAGAATTATATTCATTTATAATGTGTTCTTTAAAAAGAAAGGGGTATCATCATGGTACAAAAGCATCGAGGTGAGCCACATGTACATGACACGGCCAAAATGTTTTTTGAAGTATGTACTACATTTTTATGTTGGCATAAAATCAAATTTCATCTTTCTTGTTCACACAATGCCGTGTGTAGAGGAAAAAAAATGTATCTTGAGGCGCAGGAATTATTCGAAGAAAGAGACCAAACACTGTTACGTAAGTTTCGCAAAAAGAAAATACAGACATTTACATGTCTTTACGAATACCAAAAGAAAGAGCTATTTGCACGAAAGAGACTGTATAAAAACGTGTTCAATTTGTTTTTACCTCTTATGAGACGCTTTCGTACTTTTGTGAGTGTGTATGAAGAATTAAATACCTTGATCAAAGAGTGGTCAGGTGCTGTGCATCATTATTCTATTGCCGTAAAACATTTAAATAAGGCGCACAAAAGATTATTACATGGAGCAGCGTACGACATGCTTATACGAGGTGATGGTATAAAAGAACGTGATCTAGTAAATTTTGTAGATAATATGCGTTTTGTCAGACACAAAGAGGAAGATATACAAGAGGTTCATGATAAAATGGTAGCACTGTTCTACAAAATTATAGAATGTCTACCAGAAGAGTATGTTATTGATATGCGAAGTGTGTGGTCACCTTTTTCTGTATTTCTTGATACACTTTTCCCTATTGTTCTAAAAGAAGCACAGCAGAGGGATGAAGAGATGGTTGAACAGCTTCTAAGTGTTAGAGAGAGTATCGCTCAACTAGAGGTAACATGTATAACAGACACTACACCTGTGTTTTGTAGTGGTGGTATGTGCGTAGATTATTTTCCACTAGCGTACCAAGAGCATGTGCGTAAGTTGTTTCTTGAATCACACAAAGGCCAGGGGTTTTCTATAAATATGGGATATCTTTTGGCCGATATGTTGCCTGCTTCTGAGGAAACGTAATTGCTCAAACTGACTACATTTAGTCAGTTTTTTTGTTGCAAAAAAAGGATTTCTTTGGTACGCTATATACTATCTAATTAAGATATATTTTATGTTTAGAACACACACATGCGGCGTGCTCACAAAAGAGGAGTCAGGGAAATCTGTTGTATTATCTGGGTGGGTACATAAACACCGAAATTTTGGCGGGCTTGTTTTTTTGGATCTGCGCGATAGATATGGTATAACACAAATTGTGTGTAATCCAGAGAACATTACTGATTTTACTGTTGTTGAGTCTCTGAAATATGAACATATTATTACTGTAGAAGGAACGGTTGAGCTGCGCACAGAAGGAACACAAAATACTACACTTGCTACTGGTGAGGTAGAGGTTGTTGCGACGAGTGTTTCTATATTGAGCAACACGAAGCCTTTGCCTTTTGAAATTTTTGATGCAAAAAAAGGTGAGGAAGATGAAGAGTTGCGTCTGAAGTATAGATTTTTAGAATTACGAAGACAGAAGTTGCGAGATAACATACTGTTTCGTGCAAAAGTAGAGGCGCATATTCGGCAGTTTATGAATTCTCGGGATTTTGTAGATATTGCTACACCAATTCTTACCGTAAGCTCTCCTGAGGGGTCACGCGACTATTTGGTGCCAAGCAGAATCCATCCAGGCAAGTTTTATGCACTCCCTCAGGCACCGCAACAATACAAACAATTACTTATGGTTGCAGGTTTCGATAGATATTACCAGATTGCTCCGTGCATGCGAGATGAAGATCCGCGAGCAGATAGAGCGCCAGGAGAATTTTACCAACTAGATTGTGAGACAAGTTTTATGACCTCTGAGGAGTTTTTTACCCTCATGGAGCCATTGTGGATAGAATTAACAGAAAAGGTCGCCGGAAAAAAAGTACAACAAAACCCTCTTCCACGTATTCCTTTTAGAGAGTGTATGGAAAAGTACGGAACCGACAAGCCAGACTTGCGGTTTGGTATGGAGATTCAAGAAGTTACTTCATGGGCAAAAAAGGGTTCATTTGAGCTATTTGATACTACAGAAGTGGTCCGCGTATTGGTAGTTCCTGGTGGCGCAGATTTTTCTCGGAAAGATATTGACGGAAAATTTACCCAAGCAGCTAAACAGGGAAATGCACAGGGATTACCATGGATGAAAGTAGTGGACGGAACGTGTGAGAGTGGTATAGCAAAATTCTTTTCACATGAGCAATTACAGGAAATTATACAACAGGTTGGAGCTGAAGATGGAAGTATATTGTTTTTTGGTATAGGAAGTTGGGAAAAGAGCGCAACAGCTCTTGGAACTGTTCGAAGTCTTGCAGGTGATATATTGGAACTAAAAGACCCAAATGTTGTGGCGTGGGCATGGATTGTTGACTTTCCTATGTATGAGTGGGATGAAGAAAATGAAAAAGTTGACTTTGGTCACAATCCGTTTTCTATGCCAAAAGGTGGGCTTGAGGCGCTCAACACGAAAGATCCGCTAGACATTATTGCAGATCAGTACGACATTATTGCCAACGGTTTAGAGTTAAGTTCTGGTGCGGTCAGAAATAAAGACCCAGAAATAATGTATAAAGCTTTTGAGGTTGCTGGATACACAAAAGCTGATGTTGATGAAAAATTTGGTCACATGATTCAGGCCTTTGAATTTGGTGCCCCGCCACACTGCGGGTTTGCTCCAGGAATTGAACGGATTATTATGGTGCTCACCAATGAGGCAAGTATCCGTAATGTTGTAGCATTTCCAAAAAATCAAAAAGCTGAAGAGGTGATGATGGGAAGCCCGTCGGAGGTAAGCAAAGAGCAGTTAGACGAATTACATCTACAAATAAAAAAAGAAAAGGAATAAATATGTAAAAAAATAACCTGTCGTAATGACAGGTTTTTGGGTAAAAAAGAGCGGTAAGATTATCTTAGGTGTTGTGCATAGGTAATGCGGTCCTTTTTTAGACTAAGAAGTAGTCCTGTCAGTATTTTTTGTCGTGCAATATTTCGTGCCTTTAGGTGTTCAAGTGCTTTTGACACCCGGTCTACATTTTTTTGCAGTTGCGCAACTTGTTTCTTGATAACAAGGATATTGTATTGCCGTGCTTCAAGTCGTTGCAGTACTTGTATAATGCGTTGTGCGTAAGCATACGAATTGCTAGTTTTTGCACACGACCCACCATTGTAAGCTGCAAGCACTTTACATAATGTTGGCTGGCGTTTGTGGTATGCCTGAAGTGCATCGAGTCCTGCACGTATCAGATTACACCTTCTGTGTTTTGGGCACCAGTAGTGTGTCATCACCTGAAGTGGTCCTTTGGCACCAGCGTCTGATATTGTTTTTTCAGTAAAACCAGTTTCGCGCCATGCAACCACAAGTGGCAAAAGGGGGTTATTTGTGTACCATCCTAATGCCTGGCCACGGTGTACGAGTTTCTCAATTTTTTTGCACACGGCAAGGCGTGTTCCTGTGCTTCGCCGGAGCTTCTTGTCATACGTTTTTCCTGACTTACGCAAGGTGCCATCGTATTTTTCGGTCATGTATACTTCTACAAGGAAGGCGCAGGGTGAAGAGGTGGAAATAGGGTTTGCAGAAGATGCAAGGAGCAATATGAGTGAGAACATGCTCAACCTTTCTTTTTTTGTGGATAATAGGAGCAAATAACACTGTACCATATAGTAGTAATTTTGTCAAGTCTCTTCTATACTTTTATATCCTTTTTTCTGATTCTTAGGTTGTGTTTCACCCTTGCTATGGTATACTTTCTAGTAACTATATAGGAAGTATGGTAAAAGGCACACAAAAAAAACAATGGTATATTGGCGGTATATATCTTGCTGTCACTACACTTGTGTATTATAAAACCATTTTTTTGGGCTTTTTTAGTGATGATTATCATTTTTTGTCTGTTATATCTAATGCGGACAATGTTTGGCACTTTTTTCTTTCAAATAATGTTGGCGAGTCATTTGGTGGGTCATATGGGCCGGTGCTGGATGTGTTGTGGTTTTTCCAATACCACCTTTTTGGTATGCACGCATGGATGTATCATGGTGTTGTGCTGTTAGTATATGCAACTACCGCATATATGGTACACAAACTTGGTGAACTGTTTACAGGTAAACCAAGAGTAGGATATGTTGCGGGACTCCTCTTTTTGCTTATGCAAAATCACACGTCTGCAGTGGCGTGGATTGCTGTAATGCCACATCTTTGGGCAACCCTATTTTTTGTTATTGCACTCTATGGATATAGTATGTATAGCAAAGGAGCGAATTCTTGGTGGTATATATGTGCTTTGGTGGGTATTTCTCTTTCACTCTTTACTAAAGAGTCGGCAATTATGTTTCCGTTGGTATTTTTTTGTGCTGATATATATTTTTCTGCAATTGGCTCACTGAAACAAAAATGTATTACTGCGACAAAGAGAATACTTCCTTTTGTCTTGGTACTCTTTTTGTATCTTATTATTCGACAAAGTATTGTAGGATATGTCATAGGATATTATGGGGATCAAACAAGTACTAGGGAGACATATTCACATATTTTCTCACTTGCCTCATTATTGTTTTCGGGCGACCTTCTGTATGGTGAAAAAGTAACACAAATGATTCAATTGGTGCTTGTTTTTTTTGAAGGTATTGTAGTGTTTCATGTGGTAGCCAAACACATGCACATGTTCATTGAGCTTTCTGTAAGTATGTTATTTGGTTCACCATATAGACAATATGCGGTATCATTTATTTTAGGTAAAATATGGTGGGTATGTGTCGCTGGTATAGTTGGTGTGAGTGGGTTATTTTTTTTCTTACAAAAAAAAGAACGCGCTGTGTTTTCTTTTTTCTTTTTGTCTTATTGTATGATAAGTGTTCCATTTACCGCACTGCTATTTGACCAGACAAGTAACAATGGTGAACGGTATGGATATGTGTTGTCAGTATTTTTTTGTCTTTTGTTAGCACAGCTCATAACCTACTTCTTCTGGAAACATACGTACGTTTATGGAACTATTCTGTGTATACTTTGTGGAGGTCTTTTTTTGCAGCACAATACTAAATTGCTTGTGTGGCAGCAGAGTGCCGCTGTGCGAGAGCATATACTTGCAGATATCGTTGCAGCAAATATATCCCCAAAAGACTATGTAGTTTTTGTTGGGTTGCCAGACAATATTGCTGGTGTAGAACTTATGCGTAATGCGGTATTTGAAATGAT
>Ga0163108_10002149_pt1 | contig 14283 bp, 10 predicted proteins | sample Fk1155metaG_FD_109644 | JGI IMG/M metagenome (GOLD analysis project Ga0163108, IMG submission 109644) | Marine microbial communities from the Central Pacific Ocean - Fk160115 155m metaG | ecosystem: Environmental > Aquatic > Marine > Oceanic > Photic zone | place: The Central Pacific Ocean...
GCTCGCCGGCATCCCGGGGCTGGAACATACGCGGTCGATATCGCGCAACGGTTTCTGTCAGGTGACGGCGGTGTTTGATGACGCGGTGGACATTTACTTTGCTCGACAGCAAATCAACGAGCGACTGACTGCTGCGCGGGAGTCGTTGCCTGAGGGGATCGAGCCTAGGATGGGGCCGATCACCACTGGGCTAGGCGAGGTGCTCATGTGGACAGTGGAGTTTGAGCCGCAAGCGCTTGGCCAAGCGGGCGGCTTCGTCACGCCTGGCGGCGAGTGGCTCACCAATAACGTACAGCGCTTGGCGTTCCTGCGCACGGTGCAGGACTGGATCATCCGCCCGCAGATCAAAACCGTCCCGCTCGTGGCCGATGTCGATGCCATCGGCGGCTATGTGAAACAATATCACGTGCTGCCCCGGCTTGGGCTGTTGAGCGCGCACGGCCTGACACTTAACGACCTCGTTTCCGCGTTGGAGCGCAACAACCTCAGCCTCGGCGCGGGTTACATTGAACGCGACGGATCGGCGGCGCTTGTGCGGGCCAGCAGTCGGCTCGGCGGCTCGGCGGCCATTGCGGACGTCGTGGTGAAGCAGAGCAACGGCACACCGGTTCGCGTCGGTGACGTGGCGGACGTCGCGCTCGGCGGTGAAATGCGGCTTGGCAGCGCCAGTATCGACGGGCACGAGGCGGTGGTCGGCACGGCGATGATGCTCACCGGTGCGAACAGCCGCGCCGTGGCCAAGGCGGCGGCGAAGCAGTTGGACGATGTGCGTCGCAGCCTTCCGCCGGGTATTGCCGTCCGTCCCGTTCTCGATCGCTCGCGGCTGGTGAACGCCACGATTGACACCGTGGCGCACAATTTGTTTTACGGGGCGGCGCTGGTGATCGCCGTGCTCTTCGGGCTGCTCGGCAACCTTCGCGCCGCGTTTCTCACCGCGCTGGTCATCCCTCTCTCGATGCTGCTCGCGGCGGCGGGGATGCACCGCGCCGGCATCAGCGGCAACCTGATGAGCCTCGGTGCAATCGATTTCGGGATCATTATCGACGGCTCGGTCATCATTGTGGAGAATTGCCTGCGCCGCCTGGCCGGCCGACAGCGTGAATTGGGCCGGTTGCTCACGCTGGGTGAACGGCTCGGCGTTGTCCGCGCCGCGAGCCACGAGGTACGTCGTCCGTTCGTGTTCGGCGTCGGCATCATCACCGTGGTTTATCTACCGGTTCTCGCGCTCACCGGCATCGAGGGGAAACTGTTTCACCCGATGGCACTAACGGTGATCTTCGCGCTCGCTGGGGCATTCGTGTTATCACTGACATTCGTACCAGCGTTGGTGGCGCTGGCCATCAACAGGAGCGTTGCGGAGAGCGACAACGCGCTCATGGGAACGGCGCGGCGGGGGTACGCACCGGTGCTGGACTTTGCGCTGCGCCGCAGGGGTGTGGTGCTTGGCGCGGCGGCGGCGATACTGCTCGGCGCGGGCGTGGTGTTCGCGAACCTTGGGCAGGAGTTTGTGCCGCAACTGGACGAGGGCGACATCGCGATGCACGCGATGCGCATCCCTGGCACAGGCATCGAACAATCGACGCGGATGCAGCTCGAGGTCGAGCGCGCCGTGGCCAAGCTGCCGGAGGTCGCGCTGGTTTTTTCAAAAACCGGCACCGCCGATCTTGCGGCCGACACAATGCCGCCAAGTGTTTCGGACACGTTTATCATTTTCAAGCCGCGTTCCGAGTGGCCGGAGCCTCGCTTGGCCAAGCAGGCGATCGAGTCAAAAGTCCGTACCGCCGTGCGCGACTTGGTTGGCAACAAGTACGAGTTTTCCCAGCCGATCGAAATGCGATTTCACGAACTCATTGCCGGCGTGCGGGGTGATCTTGCGGTGAAGGTGTTTGGCGAGAATCCGGCAGAACTGCGTCGGACGGCGGAGGAAATCGCCGCCGTGATGCGTGGTGTGGCCGGCGCAGCCGATGTGAAGGTCGAGCAAACCACCGGCCTGCCGGAACTGACCATGCGGCCCAAGACCGGCACGATGGCGCGCTATGGGCTCGATGCCGCCACTGTGATTGAGAGTGTCAATATCGCGATTGGCGGCCGCGCGGCGGGACAGGTGTTCGATGGCGATCGGCGGTTCGACATCGTCGTGCGTTTGCCCGAGGCCAAGCGGCGGCAGGCGTCCACGCTTACGGAGTTGCCGATCCTCCTTCCGGTCAAGTCGAACGGGGGTACCGCGCTCCCGCCGGTGTTGCCGCTTGGCGAGTTGGCGGAGGTGGTGCAGACCGAGGGGCCGTTTCAGGTCAGTCGCGAGAACAGCAAACGCCGCGTGGTGGCGCAGTGCAATGTGCGCGGCCGCGACTTGGCCGGATTCGTCAGTGAAGTGCGCGAGCGAGTCAACGCGGATGTAAATCTTCCACCAGCGACGTGGCTCGACTGGGGTGGACAGTTCGAGAATCTTACCGCTGCCCGGCAACGTTTGGCCGTCGTTGTGCCGGTTTGTTTCGTGCTGATTTTTCTGCTGCTGCACGCGAGCTTCGGTGCGGTGCGGCCGGCGCTGCTGGTCTTCACCGCCGTGCCGTTGGCACTGACCGGCGGCGTTGCGGCGCTTTGGTTGCGTGGGCTGCCATTTTCCATTTCGGCAGCGGTTGGTTTCATCGCGTTGTCGGGTGTGGCCGTGTTGAACGGTTTGGTGCTGGTTACGTTCATCAACCAGCTCCGTGAGCAGGGACGGCCGTTGGAGGAGGCTATCCGCGAGGGAGCGCTCACGCGGCTGCGCCCGGTGCTGATGACGGCGCTTGTCGCATCGCTTGGCTTCGTGCCGATGGCCTTGGCGACCGGCACCGGCGCGGAGGTGCAGCGACCGCTGGCCACGGTTGTCATCGGCGGCATCCTCACTGCCACCGCGCTGACCTTGGTAGCGTTACCGGCGTTGTGTCAGCGAGTGCTGAGAAAAAGTGAGCTGTGAGCGAAGACACGGATTTCACAAATTCACACGGATTCAAAATTCAATCCTGAAAATCCGTGTGATCCGTGTCTGAAAACTCAGTCGAGTTTTACGGATTGGCCTGTATGAACGGACTGCTCCTCGGCTGCGCAAATTTCCACTGTGCAGAGGCCATCGGATGCGGAGATGTTAGGTGCTTGGCCGGAGCGGATGCTGTCGATGAAGTGCGCCAGTTCGCCGGTGTAACCATCTGCGCCTTCGCACTTGATCACCTGTTTTTCCTTGCCTTCTTCGAACAGTCGCAGCGGCTCGTCCTCGCGGCCGATGTCGTAGTCGGCAGTGGCCCTCTCGAAGATGACGCGATACGACATATTGAAGCCCCACCCAGGCGTCATCGCCCAGCTTCCTTCGGCACTCACCTTGGCTTCGCATTCAACCTCGTACTGTGTCAGCACATGGTCGATCGCCCCGCTCACCTTGGTAAAGCCGGTTGAGTAGACGGACTTCGGCCTACCGAAGACGTGTTGTACGAAGTCGGTGTCGTGCACGTGCAAGTCGAACAGCGCGCCGCCGGACGTTGCGCCGTCGAAGTAGATTGCCTGACCCCAGGCAGGCGGTTCGGCGATTCGCTGAAAATGCGCGGCTTGCACCTTGCCGTAGTGGCCGTTTGCGACCGCCTCCTTGAGCCAGGCCCATTGTGGCCAAAAGCGCAGACACATGCCCACCATGAAAAGACCCTTGGCCTGTGCAGCAGCCTCGGCGATTTCTTGGGCCTCGGCGACGGAACGGGCGAGAGGCTTTTCACAGATCACGTGTTTGCCCGAGGCGAGGGCCGGCTTGGTCATTCGCAAGTGCGTGCGCGTGGGTGTGCAGATGTCGATGGCATCAATCGACTCGTCGGCGAGGAGATTATTGAAATCCTGATATGCCTTAACCTGCGACATATCGAGCTTGACCGGTTCGCCAGAGTCGATGTTGCCGAGCACCTCGGTGAAGTCGCCCTTGAGTCGCTCGGGATCGAGGTCGCAGATTGCTGCTACGTTTACGCCCTCGATTTGGCGATAAGCACGGATATGCATCGCGGCCATGAACCCAAGTCCGACGATGCCAATGTTGATGTTGTTTTTTGTCATGATCTTAAAGCTGGGTGACGAATTCGCGGGCAGTCCTGATGTCGGCGACACGCTGGTTGTCGGCTTCGCGCTCGATGCAGCAGTCGCCCCTGTAGTCGAGTTTGGTCAAGGTGGCGAAGAACGCAGGCCAATCGACCTCACCGGTGCCGACGGTGACCTCGGTGCCCCACGTGCCGGGCTCCTTCGCCAAGGTGGCGTCCTTGATGTGACATTGCTTGAGGAATGGCGCGAGGGTCTCGAGCGCCTCGATCGGGTCGCCCTTGTCGTACAGGATCATGTTTGCCGGGTCGAAGTTGACGCCGACGCTAGGCCGGTTGAGTTTCTCGAGAAAGAGACGCAACGTGCCGGCGGTTTCCTGCCCGGTCTCAAAGCCAAGATCGATGTTGTTGGCATCAAACACGTCAGCAATCTGCGTAATGCGACTAAGCAGTTTGGCAAAACCGGGATCGCTCTCCTCGTGTGGCAGGAAGCCGGCATGGAAGGTGACCAGCTTCAGGCCAAGCCCGGCGGCGATGCCGGCGACGGCCTGGATGTTGGTCCAGTTGGCGTCCCAATGCTCATCCGGCACGACGCCGCCGGTTTCCTTGATAGCGTTGAGCGACGAGTAATCCTCACCGATGGTGCCGAACATGCCAGAGACAATCCTGATGTCCTTGGCGACAAACAGCTCAGCGGTTTTGCCCCAAGCATCCGGGTTTTCTCGGAGCGGATCGAGTGCGAGTTGGACGCGCGGAATGCCAATCTCGCCGACGTGGGCGGCGAGTGCCTTGGGGGATTCCGGTTGCAGCGACCAGCTGCAAACGGCCAGACGGGATTCGATGTCGTGTGCCATTTCGGGTGGGCGGGGAAACCGCGCTTGGCCAAGTGAGCAGATTCGCGGCGGATATTCAAGAATTGTGTGCTAAGCGCATTGCGCTTTTCTGAACTGCGCCGAGCGGTTAGGCTGCCGCCGGTGTCTTACCAGGTCATAGCTCGCAAATACCGTCCACAACGCTTCAGCGATGTCGTTGGCCAGGATCACGTCAGCCAGACCTTGGCCAACGCCATCGGCGGCGAGCGGATTGCACATGCATATCTGTTCTGCGGGCCAAGGGGAACCGGAAAGACGACCTTGGCGCGGATTTTTGCCAAGTGCCTGAACTGCACCGACGGCCCAAAGGTTGATTTCCCGGACGACGACCCTAAGTGTGCCGAGATTGCCGAAGGCCGCTCGATCGACGTGCTCGAGATCGACGGCGCCAGCAACAACGGCGTCGAGCAGGTTCGTGAGTTGCGCGAAACGTGCGTTTACGCGCCGGCCTCGTCGAAGTTCAAGATTTACATCATCGACGAGGTGCACATGCTCACCACGGCGGCGTTCAACGCCCTGCTCAAGACGCTTGAGGAGCCGCCGGCGCACGTGAAGTTCATGTTTGCCACCACCGAGCCGGAGAAGGTGCTGCCGACCATCATGTCCCGCTGCCAACGCTTCGACCTCCGGCGCATACCGGTGAACCTAATCGCTGGGCATCTCAAGTTCATTTGCGGCGAGGAAAAGGTGACGATTGACGAGGGAGCGCTGTTCGCCATCGCGCGTGGCGCGGAAGGCTGCATGCGCGACGCCGAATCGGCGCTTGACCAGCTCATCAGTTTTTGCGGCGAAGCCATCACCGAGCCGGATGTACTCTCGATGTTTGGGCTGACGGCGCAGGGGCAGTTGTTCGCGCTGGCCGAGGCGGTTCTCACTGGCGACTCGACCCGGACGCTCACCGAACTCAACGCCCTCGCCGGCCAGGGCAAGGACTTGGGCCGGCTGGTCGGCGACCTGCTGACGCACATTCGCAATCGACTCGTGTACGTCGTGTCGAAGGGCGACCTCACGCTGCTTGAGATCAGCGAAGCCGAGGCGACCGCCCTGCAGGCCGGTGCCAAACTGGCCAACGGGCAGGCGCTGACCCGTGTGCTCGATATTCTGACCGAGTGCGAAGGCCGCCTACGCCTTGCTACGTCGAAGAAAATCTTAATCGAGGTCTCGCTGCTCAAGGCGGCGCAGGCCAAGTCTGCACTGGGCATCGATGAGGTGCTTGGACAACTGGAAAAACTGCGCGACAACGAGTTGCCATCCGTGGGCCAAGCGCCTCCGGACGCCATCCCCAAACCGACCCCCCAACCAAGCGAACCGGTCAAGCCGGCCTCAAGAGCAACACCACCCCCGGCTTTGGCCAAGCAGGATGAACCGGTTGATTTGCAGGAGCTTTGGGTAAAGCTCGCTGCCGCTGCGGCCAAGGCCAGTCCGTTCAAGCAGGTCTATTTTCAGCAGGCGCACGCTGTGTCGTTTTCAAAGGGCACGTTCGAGATCAGCTTTGCGGAGGAGCACGTTGGACTGGTGGACAACAAGGCCAACCACGACATGCTCGCTGAGCAACTTGCGGCGCTTGGCCATCCAAATGCGCAGTTTCGCTTCACCAGCGAACCACCGCCCGGTGGCAGGCCACCGGCACCTGAGCCGGAGCCGGTTGAAGAGAAGCCAGTCGTCACCTGCGCCAACCCGGAAAAAGCAAAGCGTGCCCCGCAGCCGGAGCAACTTGATCCGGAGGAATTCAAAAACGACACGCTCATTCAAAAGGCGCTGGAACTGTTCCGGGGCCGCATCGTCGAGGTGCGGAAGTGAGCCGATAATTTTAACATGGCAAGCATTGGTAAATTGATGAAACAGGCCGCCAAGATGCAGCGGCAAATGCAGGAGGCTCAGGCGCAGTTGGCCGATCAAACCGTCGAGGCCTCGAGTGGCGGCGGCGCGGTCAAGGTTACCGCAAGTTGCGACGGTGCGGTCAAGTCGATCAGCATCGATCCTGACGCCGTGGACACGGAGGACATCTCCATGCTCGAGGACATGGTGCTCGGCGCGGTCAACCAAGCGCTCGACAAGGGGCGCGAAACGCAGTCTGCCGAGATGGGGAAACTTACCGGCGGCATGGGTGGTGGCATGGGCCTGCCGGGGCTCTGATTGCAACCCGTGACTTCGCTCCCCGAACCGCTTGCAGCGTTGGTGGCGGAACTCAACCGTCTGCCGGGCATCGGTCCGCGATCCGCCGAGCGGCTCGCTCTTCACCTGATCCAGGCCGACACCGCAGTGGCCAGGCGATTGGCCGACGTGCTCGTCACTTCCCGCGATAAAATTATAGAGTGCGACCAGTGCGGTGGATTGGCCGAGAAATCGCCGTGCAGCATCTGCGCCAATCCGGCTCGTGATGAGCGCACGGTTTGTGTTGTCGAGCGCGCGGTCGATATTTTGAATGTCGAGAAGTCGGGCGCGTTCCGAGGCCGTTATCATGTGCTCGGCGGCAAAATTTCGCCGATGAACGGCGTCGGTCCGGAGGAGTTGCGGGTGTCACAACTCGAGCTGCGCTTGGCCAGCGGCGCTGTGGACGAGGTGATCATTGCGCTGGGCACCGACGTCGAGGGCGATGCCACTAGCCACTACTTGGCCAAGCGTCTGGGCGCACATGATGTGAAAGTGTCGCGCATCGCCCACGGGTTGCCGGCCGGGAGCGGATTGGAATTTGCCGATGAGTTGACGTTGAGTCAGGCGCTCAAGGGGCGCCGCGAGTTGGAGGTGGAATAACCGATGAGAAAACCAAGTGTTGTTGTTTTTGATCTCGGCAAGGTGCTGGTGGATTTCGACTACAGCATCGCGGTACGCCGGTTTGCCGAGCGAAGCGAGGCCGGAATGGAGCAGATTCAGCGGCTTGTAGACTCGCCGATACAGAACGAGTACGAGTCCGGCAAGATCACTACGGATGAGTTTTTTGAGGCAATCCGAGACGGGGCCGGGTTTAGCGGCGATCGCGCGGAGTTTGTCAGCATCTTCGCCGATATTTTTTCGCCGATGGAGACGATGATTGGCTTCTTCGATCGACTGAAGTCACTTGGTTTTCCTACCTGCGTTTTTTCCAATACCAACGAGATTGCGATTGGGCACATCCGCGAGCGGTTTCCGTTTTACGGTCGGTTCGGCCAGTACGTGTTGTCGTTCGAGGAGGGAGGGATGAAGCCGGACGAGCCGATTTACGACGTGGTCGAGCAGCGCACCGACGAGTCCGGCGCAGGCATCCTCTACATCGACGACCGGCCGGAAAACATCGAGACTGGCAGGGGCAGGGGATGGCAGACGATTCTGCAGTCAAATGAGGCCGCCTCGGTGTCTGCAGCTGAGTCGGCGCTGGGGCTGTGAGCCAAGCGCTGTGGGTTACCACTCGTTCTGCGCGCGGTGACGCAGCGCATGGTCGGCCAGCACGAGGGCGGTCATGGCTTCGACCATCGGGACGGCGCGCGGCAACACGCACGGATCATGTCGGCCACGACCTTTGAGCGTTGTGTTTTTCAACTGCTCATCGACGGTATCCTGTTTGTGCATGATAGTGGCCACCGGTTTGAAGGCCACGCGGAAGTGGACGGTTTCACCGTTGGAGATGCCGCCCTGCACGCCACCGGAGTCGTTTTTGGTCGTGCGCACTTTGCCGCGCCTGGCCCGCATGGGATCGTTGTGCTCGCGGCCGGTCAAGGTGATGCCGCCGAAGCCGGAGCCGACCTCGAAGCCTTTTGAGGCGGGGAGGCTGAGCATCGCCTTGGCCAAGTCGGCCTCAAGTCGGTCAAACACGGGGTCGCCCCATCCAACCGGCAGGCCGCGCGCAACGCCCTCGATCAAGCCGCCGACCGTGTCGCCGGCGTTGCGGGTGCGCTCGATCAATCGAATCATTTTATCGGCGACAACGGTGTCGGGGCAGCGGACGATGTTGGCCTCGACTTCCCGAAGTTTAACTTTGTTGGGGTTGACGTTGGCGACGATTTTTTTGACCTGCTTGACGTAGGCGATCACCTCGACGTTGAATCGTTGCTTGAGCAGTTTTTTGGCGACGGCACCGGCAGCGACGCGGCCGATGGTTTCGCGAGCGCTGGACCGGCCGCCGCCCTGCCAGTTGCGGAAGCCGAATTTGTGCTGGTAGGTGTAGTCGGCGTGCGATGGGCGGAACTTGGCCTTCATCTCCGAGTATGCCTCGGGGCGGAAGTCGTTGTTGTGCACCATCATCATGATGGGCGTGCCGAGGGTTTTACCTTCGAAAGTACCGGAGAGAATTTGCACACGGTCGGCCTCGTCGCGCGGTGTGACGATGCTGGACTGACCGGGGCGGCGCCGGTCGAGGTCAGACTGGATGTCTGAGTCGTCTAGCGCGAGTTGCGGTGGGCAACCGTCGAGCACGACGCCGACGCCGCCCCCGTGGGATTCGCCCCAGGTGGTGATACGGAACAGATGGCCAAACGTGTTTGGCATGCGCACATTGTGCGGCAAAACAGCGTTGCTGGCAATTCTGGTTCTGCTGGCCGAAAAGACTGGCAGCGTTGGACGAATTCCATAACAGTCGCTCCCCCGAGATGAGCATTGTTGAAAGGTTGAGTGGGATGTTGCTGGGGCGTTTGTTGTGTCAGCTTGGAGTGATGTTTGCCTGTGCCAGCGTCGAGCGTGCCTCGGCAGCAGCAGAGCCTGGGGGCAAGTCCGGATCGCTGTACGTTGATTACGGGCCGTTTGTGGACTGGGTGGACCGCTCGACGGTGACGATCAGTTGGGAGATCGCCCGGCCGATGGTGGGCCGCGTGCACTGGTCGATGCCGGGTGGCAAGTCGGTGGAGATTTCAGACCAAACAAAAGATCGGCGTCACATTGTCACGGTGAGTGATTTGTCGCCCGACGGTGAGTACATCTACCACATCGCCGGTGTTGCCGACGGAGAGGCTGTCCAGAGTAAACAATACAAATTTGATTCTTCCTTCTATTACGGACTGCCGGGTGTACCCGCCAGTCTCCCGGCGTTTGGGAAGGGCAAGCTGGCTGGCTGGGTTGCACAAATTCTTGAGTTGGCTGATGCCCGTGCAGGGTACTGTCTGGTGCTTGGCGGTGCGGATGGCAGCCTGGCGCTGGAGGTGCTTCGCCAGTCCGACATGCAAGTGGTGGTGCTGGAGCAGGAGGTTGCTAGGGTGCAACAGATCCGCACGGCGCTTGATGAGGCCGGGATGTACGGCGTTCGTGCGTCGGTGTTGGAGGGGTCGTTGGACGATGGGATGCTTGGCCACATGCAGTTTAATTTGGTTGTCTCGGAGCGGCATTTGATTGAGGGGCGTCTGCCTGCCGGAACGGGCACTGAGGTTGTCCGTTGTCTCGTGCCGGGTGGTGGGATGGTGGTGCTTGGCCAGGCAGGTGAACTTGGCCAAGCACAGCGTTGGCTTGGTCAATCGGGGAGCCGGTTGGTTCGCTCCAGCAACGGGGAAAAGAGTTGGCTGGTATACGAACGACCAAGCTTGGCCGGGGGTGGCGAATGGACGCACCAGTATGGCAACGCGCAAAACACAGCGTGCAGCGGAGACGATCTTTTGAAGGGAGAGTTGGGTGTGAAATGGTGGGGCGAACCGGGGCCGCGCCCGATGCCGGACCGCGGTCCGCGCAATCCAGCGCCCCTTTCCACCAATGGCCTTCTCTTCATCCAGGGTGACCGCGTGTTGTTCGGGCTCGACGCTTACAACGGCACGGTTCGGTGGAGTTTTTCCAGCCCGGAGATGCGGCGGGCCAATGTTCCTCGGGACAGCAGCAACATGGTGGCGGCTGGAGATCGGCTGTACCTCGTACAGGGTCGCTACTGCATCGGCATTGACGGTGCCACCGGGCAGCGAGGCATGCGCTTCAGCGTGCCGGAAGGTGACACCGCCAAACACCAATGGGCCTATCTGTCGGCGACCACGGAAATGCTGATTGGCAGCCGCGTAAAGAAAGGGGAGGAGTACCTCGGGGACGATGGGGAGTGGTACGAGAAATACGAAACAAAATTCATCAGTCGGGTGACCAGTGATATGCTGTTCGGTATCGATCCCGGGACAGGTGTGCAAACTTGGGAATACAAGGGCGGTGCAATCATCAACTCCACCATCACCATCGGTGACGGTATGATTTACTTCATCGAGAGCCGGGCACCGGAGGCGGTGGAACGATCTGGTTCCATCCAGCCGATTGAGCGGTTGAGTGACCAGCAACTTGTGGCGCTCGATCTGCGGAGCGGTCAAACCAAGTGGGAAAAGGGATATGATTTCTCAAAACTCCAGTACATGAGTTATCTGGTCTTTTCCAAAGGCGTTCTTGTGGCAACCGGAACCGATAAGGACAAGCACTACCATACCTATGCCGTTGCCGCCAAGCAACAGACTCGCAAGGACAAGGATGGCAGCCCTGTCCTGATACCGGCCGGCAGTCAACTGTGGGAGGATCACCACAAGGAAGGAAAGGGTCACCACAGCGGACACCTGCAACATCCGGTTGTCATCGGCAACACATTTTACTCTGACCAATGGGCGTTTGACTTGACCACCGGCCGGCAGGTGCGTGATGACCTGCCCGAACGGCGCGGCTGCGGCACAATGTCCGCTAGCAATCACACCATGTTTTTCAGGCACTACTACCACGGCATGTGGGATATCGGAACCAACAAGCGAAGTCAATTCGAGGGCATCCGCAGCGGATGTTGGCTGAGTCTGATCTCGGCTGGCGGGATGCTGCTCGCGCCGGAAACCAGCGCCGGTTGCTCCTGCACCCACTCGATCCAGACGTCAGTTGGATTTATGCCTCGAGTGTTCGAATGACGGTTTTCCTTTTGAAAACTGGAAAAATGATGGCAATCAATAAAAAGTAAAAAAAATTTGACACGTGGAAAAAACGCCGTAGAATCCGCGGCCAATTCGCGTGGCGTGAGCTGGCAAGCGCTGTCGCGAATATCCACAAAAGGCTAACATTGACAGCTCGAATTATCCCCGGGGGGGTTGCAGGTTTCTTCAACCTGATCCCCCCGGATTCTTTTTAATGAGTCAACACGGAGTTATGACGCATATATCGGCATGGCTTGAACCGTTAACGCGGGCTGTTTACATTCGTCGGCTATTTTTAGAGTTTAGTTGCTGCATATTAGCAATGAAACGATTTTTAACTCGAACAGGGCTGGGCTGCACCTTGGCCTTTTGTCAGCAATTGACGGCGGATGATGTGGAGATTGTCGCCCACCGCGGCGCATCTTACGATGCGCCGGAGAACACGCTTGAATCGGTCAAGCTCGGCTGGGAACAGGGGGCTGACGCCGTGGAGGTGGACGTGTACCTCTCCAAAGACGGGTACATTGTTGTTCATCACGACTCCGACACGAAGAAGACTGCCGGAGTGAATCGAAAAGTTGTCGATCAAACGTTGGCCGAGTTGCAGCAACTCGATGTCGGTGCGAGGAAAGGGGCCAAGTGGAACGGCGTTCGAATTCCGGAACTCGACGACGTGCTCGTGACCATCCCCGAGGGCAAGCGGATGTTTGTTGAGGTAAAGTGCGGACCGGAAATCATCCCAAGCCTCGCCAAGGCGTTTGAAAAGAGCGGCAAGAAGGCAGAGCAGTTGGTGGTGATCTGCTTCGACTACGAAGTCGTCAAACAGGCTAAGGCCAGATTCCCGAGAATTGAGTGCTTTTACCTCTCCAGTCTCAAGGAAGACAAGAAAACAGGTGTACAAACACCCAGTGCAGAGAAACTCATCGCAATGGCAAAGGCGGCCAACATTGAGGGCATCAACGTCAGTTACAAGGGGCTTGGTGACAAGGCGTTTTTCGACAAGGTCAAGGCAGCAGGACTGGAGTTGTTCACATGGACGGTGAACTCGCCGGCCGAGGCCAAACGGTTGGCCAAGTTTGGCATCAACGGCATCACCACCGACCGCCCCGCTTGGCTGCGGGAGCGGATGAAGTGACCGGGTTGTGTGTTTTTGCGTAACTTTGGCCAAGCCCTCTGAGTATAAGGGCCATTGAGGATGGATGTAATTCTCCGTTGGTTGTTGTTCCTGTTGCTGCTGTGCGCTTGGCCAAGGGCTTCTGCGCAGGAGTCCCAGTTGAACAACCCCGACTACGAAAAGGAAATAGCTGCCATCGAAAAGGAGTTGATGCAGGGAATTTCCGTCTGGGACTTTTCCTCGAACCTGCGGCTTGGCGGCGGCTACAAGGAGAACGTCACACTGTCGGCGTTTACAGAGGAGTCTAGCCCGTTCATTGCGACTGGACTGGATTTCATGGCCATCCGGGTGCCGTTGGCGGAGGACGGTGTCGAGGTCACGATGTTCGGCGCGCTGGATGACCGGCGTTATCTCGACGCTGATGCAGTGGACAGTGAGCAATCAGGATTGTTTAACGTCAGCTTCGAGAAAAGTCTTGCGGAGAGTTGGCGACTGGAGACGGACTTTCGAGTCATCTACATCGACGAGATGTACGATGCATCGTTGACCGAGGACGATATTGGGACGGTGCAAGTGGTAGGGAAACAGGTCAGTCTTGAACCGGTGTTGCGCCGTGAACTTCCCGCGAACACATGGCTCGAGGTTGAGGCGGAAGTCACGCGGCAATATTTTGCCGAGCCATTGGATGACTATCTGGAAGTGGGTGCTCGTGTGTCTGGAGGAGTGGATTACGGGTACAGGTCTGAACTTAGCTTTTATGCAGCGATGTCGCGACGGAATTACGACACGCGAAGCCAGCGTGATGAGGTTGGATTTTATATGCCGGACACCGACCTAGGTTACGACCGGCCAGAGCGCGGTATAGAGTGGGTTCATTACTGGGACAACGAACGCCGGTTCCGCATGCGAACCCGCTATTCGATTCTCGAGAACGAGGATACTGGCTCGGGGTATTTTGATTACCGCCGTAATCGTATATCACATAACTGGCGTTTTCGCACCGCACCGTGGAGCATTTCCGCAACCGTGCGCAAGGCCTCTTACGAGTATGACCTCCAGCGTTCAGCCAACTTCTCCAATCTCCGACAGCGTGCCGATTTGTCGTGGGAGATCTCGGTCGGTTACGAGTACAATGAGCATCTGACGTTTCAGCTTGGCTATGAACAGGAAAGCATCAACTCCAACGTCCCCCAAGATGAATACCGTTACCGCATTTCCTCCGCTGTCATCGATTGGGAGTTTTGATGAGGGTTTGTTTGTGGAGCTAGGATTGAACCGGTGACCACTGAATCAAACCGCCGATTGGCCAAGCCCGGGCCGGATTGAGAATTGATTGCACCTTGACAGAGGTTATCGGCCTTGCTCAACTTTTCACCCCCGGATGAGCCCCGATGTTTTCATAAGTTATTCACGAGAAGACCAGCAGCAAGTGGTGA
>Ga0163108_10002150_pt1 | contig 14281 bp, 9 predicted proteins | sample Fk1155metaG_FD_109644 | JGI IMG/M metagenome (GOLD analysis project Ga0163108, IMG submission 109644) | Marine microbial communities from the Central Pacific Ocean - Fk160115 155m metaG | ecosystem: Environmental > Aquatic > Marine > Oceanic > Photic zone | place: The Central Pacific Ocean...
GGCTTCATGTGGGGCCAGACTAATCAAGGCATTCATAACGGAATCCGTAATGGAGGATTTCTTCACAGTGCGCACTGGGGAGCGGACTGGAACGCTTCGACAGTACTTGAAGCAGAGCAGTGGGTCCATGCCGCGTGGGTCTATGATGGAGTCACGGACACGGCGACGATGTATCTGAACGGAGAGATTGACGGAGGACCACAGGCCCAGAGGGCCGCTAACGGTGGAGGAACGTTCCTCTTCGGTGGCCGTAACAACGGTGAAATTCCTTTTGATGGATATGTTGATGACGTGACGATTTGGAGAGAAGCGCTTCCGCAGGGAAATATCATGGCTTTGGCTGAAGGAGCGAGCCCGATCGGGGTTGGTGGGCCAGGGGCTTCTTATTCACAGAACTTTGATGGATTTGATGATGGCACTACGGACCTAGAAGACGGCTCGGTTATGACGGGTGCAGCGGCATCAGTGCAGGACGGACGCCTTCAGTTGACCATTGACCAGCAGGGGCTCGGCTTTTCGAGTTTCTCGGTTCCGGCACTGCCAGGCTCTTCTCAGGGATTCACAGCGAGCTTTGATTACGAATTGTATGACTCACCAGGCGCCAATGATCCTGCTGATGGTTTCTCCTTCAACTACGGCGATGCACCACTGGGAGACCAAGGACAAGCTGAAGAAGGAATGGCCGGACGTCCGGGCGTGACAGAGAACATCTCCTGGGAAATTGATACCTGGCGTAACGGTGATGCTGAGCAAGGCGTTAACATCTCTGGCCTTGCCGGAGGAGCGGACCTCGGTCAGCTCGACTTTACTAACGGTGTCATTCTTGAGGATGACTCTAGAAAGACCGGAACCATAGAAATTAGCTGGAACCCAGCCACCGGAGCTTCCTTCACGACGACCGGTATGACTACTAACGCTGACTTTAGCAACGTGGACACTGGAGCCTTTGTTGCTGATGACGGACACACCTTCATTATTTCGGCCCGTGTAGGCGGTGCCAACGAGGACCTGTTCATTGATAATTTGGTGATTTCGGTCGATGGAACTGATGACGCGGATAGGGACGGGTTACCTGATTACTGGGAAGAGAAGTATGGAGTCGATGATCCTGAAGGGGACGATGATGAAGATGGGCTTACCAATATTGAAGAGCTCGAGGCGAGGACCAAGCCAGACACGGCAGATACAGATGAGGACGGAATCAATGATGGAGATGAACTCAACGTCACTGAAACTAATCCTAAAAAAGCTGACTCTGACAATGACGGGCTATTGGACGGGGTAGAGACGAATACCGGAACATTCGTCAGTAAGGACGATACTGGCACGGACCCTAATAATGCGGATACGGATGATGACGGATTCAGAGATAGTATTGAAGTGGCTCAGGGAAGTGATCCCAGTGATAAGAACAGTTTACCTGACGTTCCGGTAATCACTTTGCTAGGGGTAGGAACAGGAGCCCTATTACAGAATGATTTAACGGATCCGGAAAATGACGGTGTTGAGGGACCGACCGATCCTGGTCCTCCACAGACCGCTGGTACGGACTTCAACTGGATTAGTATCAATGCGAGTGATGAAAATTATTTCTCAGGTCAGGGTGCTGGAAATGAAGGGGCATTTGATCTTTTTGATAATACTACTGGAGGAGGACCTGCTAAGTGGTGCTGTGCAGGTGCTCCGCAATGGATCACTGTGGAATTTGAGGAGCCCGTTTCTATTTCTCATTTCGTCGTTGCTGCCAGTAACGATTCTATATCCCATAACAGGGCCCCGCTTGACTGGGGAATCTATGGGTCTAATGATGGGGAAATCTTTGAGCCAATCTTTGAGCAAAGTGATGATGAGCCGATCTGGAAAGCTGATGAGGAAGTTTATTTATTTAATCTTCCTAGATCATCCGATCCCTACACATTCATCAAATATGATGTGACCAGAACCAATGGAGGTAACCATGAGATTGGGGAAATCGAGTACTTTGGTGAAGTCGGAGCAGGGGCTCTGAATGAGATTGTCGAAATAAATTACGAGAAGGACACTGAAAACATTGAGCTGATCTGGAATTCAAGGCCAGGAAAAACCTATGGCATATTCTATTCTCTGAACCTTGAAGACTTTGATGCTGACGTTGATGATGGTATCATTGGTGAAGAAGGGGAAACGACATCCTATAGCTTTGAAAATCCTGAGCCGGGCGTTCCAAAAATATTTTTCCGCATCGTGGTAATGGATGAGTAATCAGATTTCAGATCCTTTCTGATAAGCATTCAATTTGTTTTCTTTAATTAATCAAAATTCAAAGATTAGGGGCACTAGGTTCAATGAGCCTAGTGCCTTTTCTTTAATCTTTTTCTTAGTTGGAACCTTAATTATTAACGGACACGCGGACGGTAAATATTCAGATCAGGTAAGAGAAGTTCAAATAAAGAGCTCAGTGGACGGAACTTTACAAAAGGCTCTATTCTTTGCTCCGGAATCTGAGAAAGAAGTGCCACTTTTAGTTGCTTTGCATACTTGGAGCAGTGGCTGGCAGAACACTTATAACGTTCCGCTTGCGGAAGGTTGTATTGAACGTCAATGGGCATTCATGCATCCTGATTTTCGGGGCCCTAATAAGAGGCCGGACGCTTGCGGATCCGATCTTGCAGTGAGTGACATTCTTGATGCTGTTAAATGGGCAAAGGAAAAGACGGGAATTGATACGGACAGGATCTATCTAGCTGGTGCTTCTGGCGGTGGGCACATGGCCTTGCAGATGGCGGGACGGGCCCCTGATATCTGGGCCGGTGTCAGTTCTTGGGTCCCGATCACGGACTGTGCTGCTTGGCACGCTGAGTGTAAGAGGTCCGGGCGCCGTTATTACAAGGACCTTGAAGTTTCATGCAAGGGGAAGCCGGGAGATAATTCTGAAGTGGACCTTGAATATCGCAAACGGTCACCACTCACCTGGCTCAGTAAGGCATCTAATGTTCCTTTAGATATTAATGCTGGTATCCGTGACGGGCATGAGGGGAGTGTCCCTATCAGTCACTCTCTAAAAGCATTTAACTTGCTCGCTGACAGCTCTCTCAAATTAACTCAAGAGCAGATCGATCGTTTCACAAAAGAATCTAAGGTTCCTGAATCCCTTAAGGGTGCGGACCCTGACCCATCATACGGAAAGGACCGGCAGCCTCTCTGGCGCGGCCAATCAAAGGCCACTCGTGTTACTATATTTGATGGTGGTCATGAGATGATACCTTCAGCAATTTTTGATTGGTTAGCCAAGCAGAAGAAGCCATAAACTTTTCCAATTAAAGAAGCTATTTTTTGAGGTGTTTGGATAAGTCGATGTCAGAAGAATCTGAAATCCAAAAGAACAAGGACTCAATTTTTCGTTGGGATCGTAGGTGTTGGTATCATTCCATCGTTAATTCTCTAGTCGCTAGTGGGGTAGTGGTTTTAGGTTATAACTTGAATCATGATTATGGTCCTGGACTCTTTATTATGGTTCCTTTCCTCACCGGATTCGTAGTTGCTTTCACTTCGAGGGGCCGAGGAATGCTGGCCATCATGTTATTAACTTCACTCCTCTGTTCGGTGCTTTTTTTGATCAGCGGGTGGGAGGCCATATTATGCATTCTGGTAACTTTTCCAATTGTCATGATTGCAATGGGTGCGGGAGCCTTTTTTGGATACCGCATTGCGAAAAAATTTATTCACCGCTATGGAAATCACATGGTCGTGCTAATTAGCCTGTCACTCATCACTCTTGTTGGGTGGACTGACCGTGAGGATAGGGAACCGCGACCACTTGAAGTGAGAACCGGTATGAAATTTATGCTCCTATGAAGGAGGTCTGGAACGTAGTTAGAGAATCGGGTCAGATCGATGGAAATGATTCTTTCTTGAAATTTATTGGTTTACCCGTGCCTAGGAACTGTGTCCTTTTACCTGATAATCAAAGGGTATGTCACTTTGATGAGGGAAGTATATTGCAGGAGATTACAGAGGAGAATTACGGGAAAAACATTGAGCTTAAAATTATTGATTCTTTTGAGGTCCGAGAATGGTTGGACTTAGACAGTGCCGGTTACCGTTTTGTGCAGCGCTCTGATCATGTTGAGGTTATCAGAACTGACCTTATTAGATCAGTTCTTCGGCCGCGTTGGTACTGGCATTGGTTCGAAGATAAGTGCATCGGAATAGAGCATCGTTACGTAATGTCTTCAATGAAGAGAAAAGTGGAAATTAAGTGAGTTTCTCATTTGATCGTGTACGTTTATAAAGAATGAAGTGCAGACAATTTAGTATTACTTTTTTACTCATTACCACAGGGTTTTCCCAATTTTTGATAGCTGACGAGCGCGCGGAATCGACTAGAGGATTTAAGAACTGGGATAAGAACGGTGATGGGTATCTAATTCCTAGTGAGGTTCCAGAGGGACCAAGAGAAAATTTTAAAAACGTCGATAGGAATAAGGACGGAAAAGTGACCCTTGAAGAGCATTTATTGGCTACAGTTGGTCCTGAAGAACCAGAGAAGAGAAAAGTTAGGAAACCTGATTCGGGTCAATTCAATCGCCACGTGATTCGTCAATCTTGGGACCAAGAGAAGGAAGGGTACGACCGTGAGTATTTTGTGAGTGTTCCAGAAAAAAGAAAATCAAAAATCCCTGTCCTTTTTGTTTTCCATGGTGGTGGCGGTCAGGCCAGTAATATGATTAGAGGATGGGCAAAACGTTTTAATGATTACCTTGTGGTCTCGCCTCAAGGATATCGAAGGGGTTGGAATATTTCGGACGAGGCAACCAAGGCTCCAGACACTGATTTTTTTAAAGAGATTATAAAAGCTCTCAAAATTAATTATCCAAAAGCCGATCTATCTAGTGTCTCAATGGTTGGTTTTTCTAATGGGGCTGGTTATATCTTCCGCTTACTTATTGAGATAGATGATGAGAACTTGATAAGAAATGTTGTGCCGATGGTTTCTTCCATGGAGGAGGGGCAATACCATGATGGATCGTTTTGGCAAAGATCAGATGATCAGAACGGAAATTATGATGTTAAGAAAAAGCCTGTAACAAAAAGCTCCATACTGACAGTTCATGGTACTGAGGATAGGATCGTTCCTTATGCTGGAGGCAAGAGGGGCAGAAATGCAATTCATTTATCAGCGCAGGACACTGCTTTCTATTGGGCTCAACAAAAAGGATTCAAAGGAAAGAAAATTGCAGATAATAAAGGCAAAGAAATTAGTGGCGGTATTATTTCCTACTCTTATAAAAAATCTAACGTCACACATCTCAAGATTATCGGAGCTGGTCACGGGCTTGGCCCAAAGGGTGAAAAAGTGAATCCGATGATCAATGACTTTATCCGAACTGGAAAAATAAAATCCAGATATTAGCATTAATGCATTCATTGATCCGCTATGCTCTTTAGGAATTTATTTGCGTGGTTCAGCTTCGTTTCTTTTCTGTCGTTATTATTTGTTGGCGGGAATTTACTATTCGCTGTTGACCCGGACAAAGAGACTCAGGATTTCCTTAAAAAACATACTCCTAAAATTCTTAAGATTATTTCCGAGGCAAAGGAGAAAGAATATTCTGAAATATTAATTGAGGCAGAACAGAGGATCGAAGAAATACAAGAAGAGTACAATGAGGCCGAGGAAGAAGAGGGTAAGGAATCAGCGCACTGGGTCGCTCGCCTCGCTGATAATTTCTCAGCGATGGAGTACCAGATGTGGAAAATAGAAGAAGGGAAAATATCAGAGACTGAGGGAGAGGAAATGATTGGTGAATTGCTCATTGAGCATTTGGAATTCAGGAACAAAATGGATACTGAATTAATTGATCGACTCATTAAAGAAGGAGAAGAGGAAGAGGCTGAATCAATTAAGGAAGAAATTGAGTGGCGTAAGGAGAGTTCTGAAGAGGCTGCTCGTGAGCTCTTTGAGGAGCTCTTCGGTGAGGGTGAAGAAGAAGAGGAAGAGAATGAGGAAGACGAACAGGATGAGGAAGATGGACCTTCCTATGAGGGTCCATCCACTGAAGGGTTACAAAAGGATGAGGAATTAAAAGGTGTATCCTATGAATACAAAAAACACATTTTCCCAACACTTAGTAAATATTGTCTGGATTGTCATGATGCTGAAACGGCTAAGGGGGACATCGATCTTGAGTCGGCACTTAGTAGGCGACCACTAGTACGAGATAGGTCTCTCTGGGAGAACGTCGCTGAACGGATCCGTAATGGTGATATGCCTCCTAAAGATAAGGACCAACCTCATGAAAAGGAAAGTCTTAGGCTTCGTAAATGGATTTCAAATGAGGTGGATTTATTTGATTATAGCCAGGTCAAGGTCCCGGGCCATGTCCCCGCTAGGCGCCTTTCCCGCGAAGAATATAATAGGACGATCCGTGATCTGGTCGGTCTTGATCTGCGTCCAGCGGACCAGTTCCCAATGGACTTTACCGGCACGAGTGGATTTTCAAATAGCGCTAACACGCTCTTTCTGCACACTGCTCATCTTGACCGATACATGAGCGCCGCTGAGACGGTCATCGATGCAGCGCAAAAAGACAAATCGGTTTGGGATAGGCTCACTGACAACGGCAATGTGAAGCAATCCTTAAGGCGCTTTGTCCGGTTGGCATTTCGTAGGCCTCCCACCGATAAAGAAATGAATTCTTATTTGAATCATTATCAAACACAGAAAGATAAAGGTAAGAATGATAAGGAGGCGATTGGCACTGTCATGAAAGTGATTCTGGTATCTCCTAACTTCCTATTAAAAGCGGAAGAACTTTCTTCGGTGGGCAAGGATACTAAGGTAACGCAATACGATATGGCATCCAGACTGTCCTATTTTTTGTGGGCTTCGGCCCCTGACCAGGATCTTCTCTCTTTAGCTGAAAAAGATCAGCTCCAGAATGACAAGAGAATTCGAGAGCAGATCTTAAGGATGCTAAAGGATCCGAGGAGCGAATCCCTGGGCCGTATCTTTGCCAGTGAGTGGTTGAGCACGGATGATGTGGGGCCGCGCATCCGCAAGGATCCGATCGATAATCCTTGGTGCACGGAAACTCTTATGGCTGCAATGAGGGAGGAAACATCACTGTTCTTTCATTCTTTGGTGATGGAGAATGAGCCGATCGAGCGTCTGATAGATTCGAATTATACGTTTCTGAATGCGGAATTGGCTGAATATTACAGGGTTCCTGGCATCGAAGGTAATAAGATGCGCCGAGTGAAAATTAATACTAGGCAGCGTGGAGGAATATTAGGACACGCTAGTGTTCTGGCAACGACTTCATTTCCTCACCGGACCAGCCCGGTCCTGAGAGGGACTTGGATCCTAACCACATTACTTGGGACACCACCACCACCACCACCACCTGATGTTCCTGAGATTGAAGTTGGCGGTGGACGACGGGCAGCTTCGACTCTTCGCGAGAAACTTGAAATTCACCGCGATTCGAAGCGTTGCGCTGGTTGCCATTCGCAGATTGATCCGCTCGGATTTGCTTTGGAAAATTATTCTGAATTTGGGCGTTGGCGTAATGGTGTTGATAACCGCGGTGAACTGCCGAACGGGGCTCGTTTCCGTGGCCCTCAAGGTTTAAAGAAAGCGCTCATTGATACGCGCCTAGATGATTTGGGTAAGCAGCTCATACGCAAGATGCTTTCATACGCACTGGGCCGACAGCTCGAGTATTATGATGAGGCCGTGGTCAGGGAGATTGCACAGAAGCTCAAAGGTTCTGGATATCCTCTCAAGGATATGGTAATAGAAATTGGCTTAAGTTACCCCTTTACCATCAAAAGAGTGCCGGCCGAATTTTCAAAGAAAACGAAGTCATAGATAAGATGATCAATTCAAACAGAAGGACATTTCTTCGCGGAGTCGGCGCCATGATGGCCCTGCCGACCCTCGAAAGTTTTGGAGCTGACTCATCTAATAAGGCATTCGGTCATCCGAATAACAGACTCGCCTATATTTATTTTCCTAATGGTTCGGCAACCGGTTCCTGGAAACCAAGGAAGGTCAGTGAGGATGGGAAACTACTGCGGTTGAATCAATGGATGGAACCTCTCGAGGAGCACCGATCTGATCTTATCATTACTGGTAAGTTGTGGACTCCACGAGGGAACGGCCATGCGGCGGGAACGGCGACCTGGCTCACTGGAGGCTCTTATAATGGGCACAAAAATGATGCGGGCGGTATTTCAGTGGACCAGATAGCGGCTCGTCATTTCGGAAAGGATACTCCGCTCCCATCACTTGAACTGAGCACTGCGGGTCAGGGAAGTTTTTCAGGAAGCTTGCCGAGGAACTGTCTTTCTTGGGTAGATAGGGATGTTCCCGCTGCTCGTGAAACTGTTCCGAGAGCAGTCTTTGATAAGCTCTTCCGCAGGGCTGAAGAGGGGTTTCTTGATAGGAGCGTTATTGATCTGGTCAATGACCAGTCCAAATCGCTAAAGCGTAGGGCCAGTATTGCTGATGGTCGCAAGATTGATGAGTACCTAGATGCGGTTCGTTCCATTGAGAGAAGATTTGAATTTGCCGAAAAAAACAGTCAAAGGATCGCAGCTGATAAGGCTTTAACGGATACACTCTCTAGACCCGATCCTGGGATCCCTTCAGATCACCAGGAGTATGTGCGACAAATGCTTGAACTGATGGCTCTGTCATTCTGGTCAGGTGCCACCAAGGTATCCTCATTCATGTTAGACCACGGTCAGAGTAACCGTTACTTTAATTTTATTTCTGGAGTCAAAGGGACCTGGCATGCTTTATCTCACTGGAAGGATTCCAGTGGTAAGACCGAGGACGATGACGGGATCACTTCCTGGGATGATGTCGGTACCAAGAAACAGATGTATAATGCGGTGACCCGTTGGCACCATGCCCAGTTAGCCTGGTTCCTTGGTAGGCTTAAAGGCCTCAAGGACAGTGACGGCGTCAGTGTCCTTGACCGTTCCATGATAATGTATGGATCAAGTATTGCTGATGGGCACGAACACGCGGAGAGGGACCTTCCTGTTCTGATGGCGGGAGGAGGAGCAGGACTCCTCAGGGCTGGGAACTATTTGCGCCCCTCAAGAGACACTTCGATGTCCAGTCTTCATCTTTCCTTATTAGAGAGAATGGGTGTTCCCGCGGATCGTTTCGCTGAGGCTAGGGAAGGCTTGGCAGGTATATAGAATAGAATTTATTCACTATCTGTTATCTCCAATATTACAATTTTGGCGAGAAATTGTAATTGGTTAAGTTGCTATTGGAATGTTAATGTTAGGTTATGAAAATATTTCTATATGTTCCATTGATTCTTTGTTTGGTGGGATGCTCGAAGGATTCTAAAACTTCTGATAAAGGCGGAGCCGCAAAAGATCAGAAAGTTAAAACAGAACCGCTCCCTGATTTTCCGGATCCAATGACTAAGGAATTTATCATGGCGATGTGGGAGGCGCCTAACAATGTCGAAGGCATCATTCCTGAAATGGAACAGGTTCGCTTAAAGGAGGGAGTTTGGAAAGTGGAGCGTAAAATAGGGCCTAATAAAAATGAACTCGAAGATGTTCCTGCTACTTCTATGACCCTTAAGTTTACCAAGCGTCGGTTTCATATCTGGAAATTTTCTTTTGAGGATTTTGTTCAGTTCTCTCTAATGACTTTTGACTATGGAAAAAAATCTTATAGGTGGTGGTATTTAATGCCTGATGATTTTATTGGTGAAAATTCCGGGAATATTGCCGAAGGTGAGAATTTTATTTGGGAATCGGTTGTTATGCCTGAGGAGAATGGGGAAGGGGCTAAGATGAAAAGTGTTGAGGATTTATCCTTAAGAAAAACGAATGAGGATCCCGTCACCATTGAAATACAAATGCTGCGGAAAGATGAGATTATCTGGGTTGCAGAGGATACTTTGACCTGGGCATCTGAACTTCTAAAAGAGGGTCAGATTAAATCTAAAGAAACAAGTCAGAGTGAGGTTATTTCTAGTCCCCTTGAGAAGAACAAACTTGATAAAGTCATCAAAACCGGTGAAAAAGCACGCGTTAAATCTGATCTTGGAGAGATAGAGATAGGGTTACTCAATTATAAGATTTCAGCGAGGAGTTATCCCACAACTGAACAGGGTCTGTCTGCTCTGATTAAAAAACCGGTAGATGTGCGCGTATGGGAAGGCCCGTACTTCAGAGAAAGCTCAATCAATGATCCATGGGGTAATGAGTATGGCTATCGTTTTCCTTCTCAGAAAGGACAAGATAAGCCGGATGTTTTTTCAAAAGGTGCCGATGGTCAGGAGAATACTGAAGATGATATTGGTAATTGGGAATTCGAAGAGGATAATTCGAAAGGCGTTTTTGAAGAAGGAGGCCTCGAGGAAATGTTACGTTCAGAAGGGGATCGCGAGAAACTGTTACGTTCTAACATTGTAGGTAAAGCATTCTCCTTGAAATCACCTGATGTTGATCGGATAGGTAAATTTATTTTTGGAGAGGATGGAAAAATTTCACTAAATGCTGATGGAGTAATAATACCTGTTGGTTCTTATGCTGTTGATGGTTTGAAAGTGAAAGTATTTGAAGGAGGAAGACAAAATGGAGGTCTTGAATTTTACTCGTTAAATCCTAAAGTTGGAGATCAGGTTTCAATGATTGACGAGACCAATGTCAAGTTGTCCATTGTTAAGATTGAATCGGCAAATAAGGTAGTTGCCGATCCCAAAAAACAGAAAACTTTTGCAAATCAGGCCAAGAGGGAAGAAGCAATGATCGAGGTCATTCAACTGAAGAATGCGATCCGTGTGTATGAGTTGGAATATACAAAGCTTCCCTTTCAGGCTAGAAATGCCGGTGATGCAGATCTTAGGACGGACACCTTTAAGGATAATTTAATCAGCGTTCTTTCTGGTTATAATGTTGATGGTTTGAATCCTAGGAAACAGGCTTTTTATCAAGGAAAGAGAGCCAAGGGTCGGGACTCACAGAAACCAACGAGTGGCGTTTTTGGCACTGATGAGAAATTAAAACTCGCTGACCCATGGGGCAATGCGTATTCGATCGTTTTCGACTCTAATAATGACCTTACCCTTAAGGGTCTTCCCGGTACCGAAGGTAAGGAGGTGCGGGCGAGCGTTGTAATTTGGTCGACTGGTGGGGTAGATGATCAAAAGAAATTTGATCCTGAGAAATGGATTAAGTCTTGGTAAATACAAAGAACCAGAGCCCTACCCACCTACCGCATTTCTCCATTCACCACTCCTGATTCGTTCTATCAGGATAGCGATGAGGATGACCATGCCAAGAACGATCATTTGAGTCTCACTGCCAAGAAGGAGTAAGTTCATTCCGTTTGTGATGACTGCGATAATGAAGGCTCCAATCAATGTGCCAAGTACTTTTCCTTTGCCTCCGAAAAGAGAAGTTCCTCCCACTACTACTGCAGCGATAACCATAAGTTCATAAGTGACTCCGTAATTTCCGGCTCCACTTTGCAGTTGAGAGGCCATTACTATTCCGCCCAAACCAGCCGTGGCCCCGCAAATCGCATAGACAATGAGTTTGATATTCTTAGGTGAAATTCCCGACATTCGTGAAGCTTCGGCGTTGGCACCGATCGCATAGATGTACCGCCCGAGTTGTGTCTTGTTCATCATGATGTGGGCAAGTGTATAGAGTATAATCATCAGGATAACGCAGTTAGGTATACCATAGCTGAGACCGTTTCCGAGCCATTGGAAGGTTGCCGGAACGTCACTAATTGTCTCGTTATTTGCGATCTTAAAGGCAATGCCTCTGAGTACTTGCATCATAGCGAGAGTTGCTATGAATGGCGGTATCGAGAACTGACTAACCATAATTCCAGTGAAGGCTCCTGATAAAGTGCAGACTAGGACACCCGCTAAAGAGGCAATCAGAAAAACTGAAGTGCCCGCTTCTGCCGCGCCTCCCATTTTCTCAATGATGCTGGCTGCGACGACTGCAGAAAGAGCGATCATACTACCCACGGACAAATCAATTCCTGCCGTGATGATGACCATAGTCATTCCGATTGCGAGAATAGCGATCACTGCGATTTGGCTGGTAATGTTCCTCAAATTAACGGGAGTTAGGAATACAGGCCAAAGAAAGGTTCGGGGTGCTATGAGTGTTGCTTTTTCTCCTTTGATGAGAGTATCATTAACAACCATTGATTTTGCTCCTAGGACTATTCTTTCTTCACCTAGAAAAGAATCAAAGACTGGTAAGTTTATCATCGAAGAGGTAGTTCCTATTAAATCGACTTCTCCTGCCCCTTGGATTGCTTTTCGAATCTGTGGAGGATTTCCGATTGCCTTACCAATGACGCTGATACCTTTAGTGCTGAGTCCTTTTTCAAGGGCATCTGCAAAGTCTTCTCCTGATTTCCCTTCTCCTGCAGCAATGAAAACTCTTATTTTCTTAGGAAAATTTACCGAATCCTGTTCAGTTAGCTGAACGATGTCATCGGTCAGTTTGTTACCGGCCTTTGTCCCTTCAGGGCTCTTCTCCTCGATAGTGAGGGCGCTAAAAAGAATACAAAGGAGCAACAGCACGGCAGCCATGCCGTATTCGCCAGAGACAAATTCTATTGGCTTCTTGAGTACTTTCCCGAGCGCTGACATTCTTCTGAGAAGGGCCGGGCCCGGAATGAATCTAATAAGTTCAATTCAGTGATGTGTCTTTATCTGCAGTCTCTTTAGTGTACAAAGAGGCAGGGATATCGACGTTAGCTGGTACCTCTTCTCCACTCAAGTGAGAGACGATGGCTCTTATGCACTCACGGCCGATCTTATCTGGATGTTGTACCGGATCTGCATAAATTTTTCCATCTTTAATGGCCTGCTTTCCTGCCGGCATTCCATCAAATGCGATTACGGTAACTTGTTCTAGCTTGCCGGCTTTTTCTAATGCGCCGACTGCACCAAGACCACTAGGATCATTAATTGCAAAAATTCCCCTCATATCGGGTACCTGTTGAAGGGCATCTTCGGCGGCCTTGAATCCCTTATCTCGTAATCCCTCACCAGATAGCTCGGCGGCAATCTCAATTTTTCCAGATTCTCTTTCCGCATTATAGGCATCGATAACTTTTTTGAATCCCTTAACCCTTTCAATGCATGATTCGGCGGCACGAAAATCAATGACCACGACTTTGCCTCCAGCTTCTCCGAGTGCCTTAATCATTGCCTCTCCGGCGAGTTCTCCTCCTTGAAAGTTATCCGTACCGACGTGAGAGACAACCTTAGCGTCAGGAGCTTGGACTCGAACGTCAAATGAGAAGACGGGAACATTAGCGTTATTACATTCTTTAACCGAGGTTCCGATTGCTTTCGAATCCTTTGGATTAACAGCAACGGCAACGACGCCCTTGGCTAGAAAATCCTGAATTTGTTTTTGCTGTTTGGAAATGTCCATTTCACAGCCAAGATAAATGAGGTCGTAGCCATGCTTGGCGGCCTCATCACGCATATTTTCTTCAATGACCTTGAAAAATGGATTGGCAATGTTCATGCAGGTAGCACCTATCAGGCCGCGGGATTTTTTCTCTGATCCGCCGCCCTGGGCTCCTTCCCCGTTATTTGCTTGTTTGCCGCAGCCGATCAAAGCAATCGTTAATATGAAGATGAATAATTGTCGGATGAATCTTTTCATGTCGTTACTAATGGGTTTAACCTTACATTTATCCTTGAGAGCTGGTGATAAGACAAACAAAAAGCGATCCTAATCCTACAGCCAATACTAATTAATTATGAGACTTTCAGTTTATTTTCTTCTTTTTTCTTTCTTTGTGGCCAGTTCCTATTCTGAGGGAAATGATATAAAAAAAAGCCAGTGGCATGGATTTGAGCGGCATGATTTTAGTCGTGCCGGCTTAAAATGTATTTTAGTCGTGCCGGCTTCCGCGGCAAAGGGTTCGCCTTGGGTGTGGCGTGCTCGTTTTTTCGGTCACCAGCCTCAGGCAGATATTGAACTGCTGAAAAAAGGTTTTCATATTGCCTATTGTGACGTGTCGGGCCTCTTCGGTAACAAAGTGGCCGTGGACCGGTGGGATCGATTTTATAATATTCTGACCGAGGGCAGGGGCCTTTCCAAGAGACCGGCGCTCGAGGGAATGAGTCGTGGAGGACTTATCATTTATAACTGGGCATCAAAGAATCCTAAAAAAGTTTCATGCATTTATGGTGATGCTCCTGTCTGTGATATTAGGAGCTGGCCAGGAGGCAAAGGGAAAGGAAAGGGAGGAGGAGGAACTTGGAAATCA
>Ga0163108_10002153_pt1 | contig 14277 bp, 10 predicted proteins | sample Fk1155metaG_FD_109644 | JGI IMG/M metagenome (GOLD analysis project Ga0163108, IMG submission 109644) | Marine microbial communities from the Central Pacific Ocean - Fk160115 155m metaG | ecosystem: Environmental > Aquatic > Marine > Oceanic > Photic zone | place: The Central Pacific Ocean...
CCTGCTAAGGATTGCTCTTCGTTGAGACCATATCGTTATCCTGAATTTTTAGATACTATGCGTCTTGACGTGTTTGGGTTAACGCAACTGTTAAAAGGGGACCCACGTTTGGCGGCACATTTAAGCCTCGAACTATCTAAGTTAGTTGTTGCGTATCTAAATGGCATAGAAGTGTGTGTTGGTACGCCAACGCATGTGCAAGTTATGTTGAGTGCGATTACGAATGTATTGGCAAAAGTAGAAAAAGCGCCAGAAGGAAGTACTGTTCGTAACCTTGCTTCTCGTGGACTTGTAAGACAAATAGAAGAACTTGTTGATCTTGCTGGTAGACTTGGTGTACCGGTGAGCGAAGCATATCAAAACAAACAACATTTCAACAATTTTCTGAAAGGGAAATAAAATGAAAAAATTTAGCATTTCTGCCAAATGGAAATCGCTCATGAATATCTTGAGCAGTAAGTTATATCAAAACTGGTTAGACACATTTGTTGAACTCATCAAAAACTCTTTGTCTGGGGCTGAAATTGCCAACAGAAGATTAAAGATGGAGATTTTTTTGACAAAAAAACTTCCGTTTTTAAAAGGGGGAGGAAAAACATTAATTTTTCTCGACAATGGATGCGGTATAAATACCAGTCAGCAATTATTGGAAAGATATTTTCAAATCGGCAAAGATGAAGATGATGATGATAACTGTCAGTCTGTTCATGGTATTGGTGCCTTTTCCGCATTATCTCTACTGGATACAAGACAGAGTGAGGATGGGTATTATATTCTGTGTCGACGTGAAGGAGAGAAAGATATTTTTTACTTTCGAGTGAGTCCAGAAACGCTGATTCCGTCAGATGGAAACAGTATGAAGAAGTTGGACCAAGAAAAAATGAATATCCCTCATATACCTGCTTCTGGTTCTTTTACCATGGTGGTAATTCCATTTGTAAAAAAAGTGGTAATAAAGAATTTGAGAGATTCTCAGTCACTGCAAGAAGTAAGAGAGAAATTTCAATTAGATTTTGATCTTTTTTTCAATGGTACACTTGTTGGGCTGCCAGCGTTTGTTCCTGAGTTAAGAATACCACAAACAACGTTGCCAGGAAAACCTTTGGTTTTTTCCGCAGAAGTGTCTCAAGAAGGTGGAATGTTAGCCATTTTTGATGGAGATAATAAGAAGTTTTGTGGGTATGTTGATCAAATGGCAGAGCTTATCAATGATCGTCGGTTGGAGTTTTTAAAAAGACATAGAGATATGTTTAGAGGAAACTTGTACTTTGGTGGTATTAATCTTTCTCAACACTCTTCTACTGACCATAGTGGTTTTGGTACCGGGTTCTTTGATGAAGAGAACGGGATAATGCTCATTCAGGCATTGTATGAAATATTAATACCGGAATTAAAAAACCTTTTACCAGAAGCGCAAGAAGTGGATAAAGAGGTGGTAGAAGTTCTTACATCAATCATGCAGAGATTTAATGAAACCTTTGACCCAGATGAGGATGCTCCAATACCTCCGCTGCCACCAAAAAATACCTGTCGTGAGTGTAATGAGGCGCCATGCATTTGCCCTTGTAAAAAGTGTGGTGAAGAAGAATGTGTTTGCGAAAAAGCAGAAAGAAAGATAAAGGCAAAAGAAGTTTGCTGTATCTGCGAAGCTGATGGAGACAGTGAGCCAAAAAATGTTGCGTATAAAATTAAGCAGCGTAATATTGATGAGGGGTTTGACTATTCCTTAGGCTCTCCTGTTTGTCGTCAGCATTATATTGAATTCTTTAAAAAAGACAAGGTTGCAACCATTTGTGTAGATGGGAAAGTATATCTTATTGCAGCCAACGCTCTTTCAGCTCAACACAAAGTGTTTCCTGTAGAAGTTGACAAAAAGCGAAGAATACTTGAAGTGTTTGTTAATCATGAGGTTTTGACCAAGGTGTATAAAGGTAATAATAAAGCCCTACGAAACCACGTAATAGAGACATCACTCGTCGATGCGCATCTCCGATTTCAAGCAGAAAATGGCACTCAGGAAGACAAGGATCAGTTCGAGTACGATACTGCACACTTTAATAGGGAGCAGTTACGGCTGAAGGGGTTGCTTGAAAAGTAACACACGGTGTAGGATTGGGTCGGTGATTGGGTGTTAGAGATCTTTGTTCGTTCTTACAGAGAGTTGGTATTATACTAACTCTCTTTTTTATTTACTCATTTTTTGTGTTATTGACTTTTCCTCCTTTTGTGATACGATATATATACAATTATAGAGACGTCATACCTGTTATCAGCAGGAAATTGCTTATGCAATGCGTCGAAGAAAGAACAGTAATGTATTACTTAGTAGACTCTTCCGGATAAGCCCGTAAACGCTGTAATAAAGCGCCGCAATGGAATCGAGATGGTACCGCCCAAATTTGGGTTCTCGAACTGTGTGGTTTTTTTTATTTAACTCTATTTTTATGGCATATAATGCACACAAAAACGAAGAAAATATTGCTGATTTTTGGGAAAAGCACAATATATTTCAACAATCTATTAACATGCGTCCGGAAAACAAACCGTATGTATTTTATGATGGGCCACCGTTTGCCACGGGTTTGCCGCATTATGGACATATTATTGGGAGTATATTAAAAGATGCAATTCCACGATATATGACTATGAACGGGTATCGTGTTGAGCGAAAATGGGGTTGGGATTGTCACGGACTTCCTATTGAAAATATTGTAGAAAAAGAATTACACACAAAAAGTAAAAAAGACATTGAAGCACTAGGTGTGGATGTGTTTAATCAAAAATGCCGCACAAAAATTGCTGATTTTGCTGATGGGTGGAAACAAACCATGCGCGCACTTGGAAGGTGGGCCGACATGGAAAATGCCTACAAAACAATGGATCTGAACTATATGGAAAGTGTGTGGTGGGTATTTAAAACACTTCATGAAAATGGATATATTTACAAAGGACATCGGTCAATGCATGTGTGTCCACGTTGTGAAACAACACTTTCGCAGCAAGAGGTAAGCGAAGGATATAAAACCATTAAAGATATTAGTGTTACAGCAAAATTCAAGATTACTTCTTCTACAAAAGATATTATTGACGAAGACGCAGAAGTTTATTTTCTTGCATGGACCACAACACCTTGGACACTTCCAGGAAATGTATTGCTTGCGCTTGGAGAACATATTACGTATTGCGTAGTAAAAAGTGAAGATTCATATTATATTATTGCAAAAGATTTGGTTGAAGATAGTTTTGCCGAAAAAGAATTTGAAGTGGTTGGCGAACATAATGGAAAAACATTTGAAGGGTTTACTTATGAACCACTCTTCCCATATTACAAAGAAACACAGAATGCATTTACCACGATTCTTGCAGATTTTGTGACAGCAGAAGAAGGAACTGGTGTTGTGCATGTTGCGCCAGGTTTTGGCGATGACGATTACAAAGTAGCAAAAGAAATTGGTGTGCCATTTGTACAACACGTATCAATGGGCGGTGAATTTGCCGAAGCAGTAACGGACTTTGCCGGTGTGCAGGTAAAACCAATTGACGATCACATGGCAACAGATATTTTAATTGTAAAGTGGCTTGCCCATAATGAAAAACTGTTTTCAAAAAAGAAGTACGAACATAGTTATCCGCACTGCTGGCGATGCGATACGCCGCTGCTGAATTACGCAACCGATTCTTGGTTTGTTGCCGTAACAAAAATAAAAGCACAGGCACTAGAAACAGCAAAAAATATTTCATGGATGCCAGAACATGTAAAAGAAGGGCGATTTGGTAATTGGCTTGCCGGTGCACGTGACTGGTCTATTTCGCGGCAACGATTTTGGGCATCATGTATTCCTGTTTGGGAATGTGTGTGTGGTGAGCAAGTGGTGATTGGCTCAGTAGCCGAACTGGAAAAACTTTCTGGAGAAACTATTACCGACCTGCACAAAGATGTGCTTGATCCTATTACATTTCCATGTGTGACATGTGAAAAGCAGATGAAACGTGTACCAGATGTGCTTGATTGCTGGTTTGATGCTGGTTCTATGCCATATGCACAAGCGCATTATCCATTTGAAAATAAGGAGTCTTTTGACGCTGCATTTCCGGCGCAATTTATTGCAGAAGGGGTAGATCAAACACGTGCATGGTTTTATTATCTGCATATTTTGGCTAATGGTGTTATGAATAAAAATGCCGTAGAAAATATTGTAGCAAATGGTATGGTCTTGGCAGAAGATGGAAAAAAGATGTCTAAAAAACTGCAAAATTACCCTGACCCAATGGAGGTTATGAAAAAATATGGTGCCGATGCTTTGCGATGTTATATGTTAAGTTCTCCGGTAGTTCATGCAGAAGATTTGAATTTTTCCGAACACGGGGTTCGTGATATGTTTAATAAAACAACTAATTCGCTGGCAAATGTATTGTCATTTTACACCATGTATTATGTTGATACTTCTGCCGTATCACACACTGACGCAACACATGTTTTGGATAAATGGATTTTGGCACGACTAGAAGAAACAAAAACAGATGTGACAGCATCATTTGATGCATATGATCTGTCTTCTCAGATGCGAACCGTGGTTGCGTTTATTAGCGATCTGTCGCAATGGTATGTGCGCAGAAGCAGGGATAGATTTAAAGGATTAACAAGTAAAGAAGATGCGCAGTTTGCGCTTGCAACACTTAAACATGTGTTACTTGAAACAAGTAAACTTATTGCGCCATCAATACCTTTTATTGCAGAACATATATATCAGGAAATGAAAAAATTAGACAATGCAGAACATATGTGTGAGTCTGTACATCTTGAATTGTGGTCAGAGTTTAATAGCACTTTAGAAAATAAAGAACTGTTAGCACAAATGAATCATGCACGGCAAGCGGTGGAATTGGTGTTGTCACTCAGAAAAGAAGCAAAGATAAAAGTACGACAGCCACTTGCGCAAATCAGTATTTCTGGAATTAGTCTTTCTAAAGATTTGCAGTTCATTATTTTAGAAGAAGTGAATGTACATGATTGTGTTGAAGATATATCTTCTGAAGGTGTGGTAACAAAAACAGAGTATGGAATAACAGTATCACTCGATACAAAAATTACAGAAACATTAAAAAAAGAAGGACTACTTCGAGAAATTGTTCGTGCTATTAACTTAATAAGAAAAGAACAAGGATTTACTGTTGAAGATAAAATTGTAGTCGAATATTTTACAGAAGACAAAAATATTTCTGCAGTTTTTGCAGAATATACTCAAGAATTACAAAACCAAGTACTTGCTGAAAGTATCACAGAGAACAAAAGTGGGAAAGTGGTGGAAATAGAAAAAATCCCAGTGTATCTCACAATTAAGAAAGTGTAAGAATTGCAGAAACTAGAAAAAATATAAAACACACCTTTTGGGTGTGTTTTTTACCTAAGGTTTTTTTTGGAAAGCCTCTCGTTTTTGTGTATATTCTTCTATTTTTTCTTGTATCAGTTTTTGATATTCTTTACCTGCATATCTTGGGAGTATATAATTGTAGAGCTCAATTATTACATCAAACATGCCTTTGTTTTCTAATTTGTACGAGAGGCCAAAGATTGACACTACATCAAAAAATTCTTTTTCTAAATCTAACGATTTTTTGTACGCTTTAATTGCATCATCATGTTTACCTAATTCGCTAGATATGTTCCCAATCTCTATAAAAGTGCGTTTATTTTGAGGGTCTAACATTGCTGCTTTTTGAAAAAGATTTAATGCTTCTTTTTGATACCCCTTCCTTAAAAGATTGCTTGCAGCAGAAATATATTCTTCTGGCTTGTCTTTTTTTGTGTTTATAATTTCAATTTCTTCGTTTATTTTCTTTTTCCACTCTTCATCAGCTTCTTCTTTATGTAATAAATTGTGCAACTTATCCAGTGCTTCTTCGAATTCACCAGTGTCTTTTAATATGTTGATAATTTCAAAACGACCATACAGTGAGTCATTTAGTTCTAATGCTTTTTCAAAATACCACCTTGCTCTTATGGGGTCTTCTTCTGCTAATAAATCACCATATATAGAGTAAAGCCAATTATTGTCTTTGTTGTTTTTTATGGCTTTGGTTAATACTTCTTCTGCTTTTTCTATTTTCCCGGTTTCTTTTAGGAATTTAGTGTATACAATATATATATTTGTAAATCTGTGGTTTAGGTGAATCGCCTGGTCAAACATTTCCATTGTCTTTTTGTTGCTTCCTCTGTGTGCAAGAATTTGTGCATATTGAAAATAGTCAAAAAAATCTAAATATTGACCATCTTTTATTTTTAATTCAAATATCTTCTCACTGATACGATCTTTGTTTTGAGCAACACGAAGCCCTTTTTCAAAAGAAGTAATTCCTTTACTCAACTCACCAGAATCGATAAGTCGTTCACCCAACATGGTATAGATTTTTGGATTATCTGGGGCATTATTTTGTAAATTTTCAAATAGTTCTAACAACTTTTTTGTTGAAGCCTCTTTTTTTCCAATCAGACTTAAATAATCTACAGATGTAATATGTGCTTGTGTGTCTTTATCCTCTTCCTCTAAACCTTCTAAAGTGCTTTGTGTTTCTTGTTTTTTAACCTCATCTTGGTTTGAGGTCTCTAGGAATCTTTTGTACACTTCTTTTGCTCTTTTAAAATTTCCATATTTTCTTAATTTTTCTGCAATAAAAATATACGCTTCTGCCATTTCTTTGTTCAAAGAAACAGCGGTTGCACACTCTTTTAGTGCCAAATCAAATTTTCCTTGTTCAGATAAGATGATGGAAAAATGTTTATGGAGTATAGGAATGTTAGGGTTTTCATTAACTAGCTCTTTGTATGTTTTTTCCTTATCTTCTGGTGTGTTCATTTTTTCTGTCTCTATTAATTTTTCCAAGACTTTTTGGTCTAGAGCTACTTCAGTGCTATTAAATTCGAGCACTTTGTTTAGGGCTGCTTTATTTTTTTGCTCCAAAAAACGTTTTACGGTTTTGGACCAATCTTTTAGTGGTTTATCTGTAAGTAGGTGAATTGCCTTACTGTTTGAACCTTCTTCTTTGGCAAGTACGTCGTAGGTCTTTAATGATTTTTGGATAATCTTTTCATATTCAGTAACAAGAATTCTTTCCGAGGCTTCAGTGTATAAATCATTATTTTCTAGATTTCTTGTGTACTGAAGGTAGTCATATGAGTTTTTTGAGTCATAGAAATTAAAAAATTCATCAAAATAGCCTGATTGACCATCTTTTTTCATGGCAATAATCTCATCCTTTGCCCGTGTTAACCCTCGACCTCTTTCGTGAATTAAATATTTCTCTAGTAGTATTTTTTTTATTTGTGGATCTGCTTCTTTAAAATAATCATTATAAGAAACGTCCATATCATTTTTGGAGGTTTCTAGGTATTTTGCAAATAACTTATTAATTGAGTGTTGCTTTTCGTGTATAACTATCTCTACGTAGTCTTGTTCTCCCATGTCAATAACATTAAACAAGACATTTGGGTGACCAAAGCTTTGTGTGGCGAATCCTCCTGGGGTCCATGATTGTCCACCGTGAAGTTTTTTAATGGTTTCTTTGTTACAATATATAACAATAATCATTTCGTTTACCTCGATTTTAATATTAACATCTTTTTCTAGTTTTTTTCCTGTTAACTCAAATACCAAATCAGTATCACTCGGAAAATTCTTTCTTAATTCTACCGCAGCTTTTCTGTGCGTATAGTACTCATCAATAATATTATTTGAAATTTCCTTTTGTGATTGAGAAAAACCATAATTTGCTGAAAATTTATCGAGCCATTCTAATAAATTTTTTTTTGGTACATCATTATTTTCTTCCACTATTTTTTGTAAAAAATTACTACATTCAGCAATAGCTTTTTTTTGTATAATAAGCTTGGTTTTAAATTCAGTTAGTGCAATTTTTTTGTTTTCGCCACGAGCCTGTTGTCGTATTTTTTCTATTTCGGCTTCGGGATCAAACACATCTGAAATGGTAAGATTTTTTTGTTGGAATTGTGTAAACTCTTCTTCGAGCAATGTGCCCAACTCTTTTTGTGTATTATCTAACTCATTGCTGTGTTCTGGTATAGTGTTTTGTGATCCCCTGTCTTTTCGTGGTTTATTTTCCAGATTGTTCATATATTTAATTAAAGTATATTATATATATTATATCATTTTTTTTGCACCACATGTGAGAAAAAATATAAAACACACCTTTTGGGTGTGTTTTTTGGTGGAACAGCAAACAGCTGTTTATTGAGACGAAATTGTCATATAAAGAGCGGGAAATTCTACTTCAACTTATTTATTTCTATATACTCCAAAGAACGTGGTAGGAAAAGGAAATAACACTTCATCCACATATAATAGACATACGAAGGAATTTTATACATTATTTCAGTATTCTTCGAATATGGCGCTCATACCCTTCAGCGATAACATATCCTACGCCAGATCTGTGATAGGAAAAACATGGTGTACCTTTTACAAACTCCAGCCTTTTTTCTGAAAGATTCATTAACCCAGGTCTAAATCTATCTAGGCCACCTTCAGTTATTTTTTTGAAAACGTGAATATCGTGGACCTGACCTGCTTCATGTACTTCATTGTAAACGTCGTGAGGTAATTCGATTGATTGTTGGGACAATTGGACAAACTGCGCATTGCCAAGTTCTGCATGAAAACCGAGAATAAAAAACAGTACGGCATGGTGTGCATCTGAGCCAACTTTTTTCTGAAGTGCGTAAGATAGACGTGGTTTACTTTCGATAATGTCCTTATAAAAATAATACTTTGTCGCTGCACCTTCTTGTCTTAAACGACTAAAAAGATCTTTTTTGTGACCGCTAAAATAGTGGTCGTGAGGATCATATTTGCAGACAGATTGTTGTTCGTGTGCATTATCCATAGCTTTAGAGCATAAACCTACAAGCCGAGAGAGTTTTTGGTCAAACGGAAGACTTCTTAACCCTTGAGCTTGAGAAATGAAGGTTTCAAGAATAGCACAAGAGGAAACCAGAATCCCTACTGGCATAAGATTGAGATATGTTTGGTATGTTTGCATACCACCCCTTTCTTTTAGTTGTGAAAAAGAACAAAAAACATGTATATACGGTATCATGTTGCATTCATCTGGGCAAGGCGCTATGTGTAATAAAGAATATGATGACTAGGGGTGCACTATACCAATGATATGCACATAACAGGCTTTTTTACCTGTTTTTTGTGTAAAAAAACACACATAATAGTATGTGCGCGTAGTTTTCCTCATCTTGTTACTTCTCAGAACCCCCTTTCTTGTTCTGTATTATCCTCCCATACCTCAAAGAACGTATTTTGGATATTGTGCATACTCACTTGCTCTTCTTCTCGAAGAAGTCGGAGAAATAATTTCATCTCCTCGGGGTTGTTAAACTGTGCAATCTTTTTCTGGACAATATCAAGTATTGTCCGTGCCCCATCGCGACTGTTTCTGTACATTGGAACAAGTTCCATAAGAAGTGCACCCTCATCTTCGGTAAACCACCGAACAACAGGTGCTTTGTGTTTGCTTCTTGTAAGAAATCCGAACATAGATACCCACTTTCATTTTTTGTTGAGTAACTACACACCATACCACAATTATTTGTCTTTGTCAAGTATTTTTTTGGTATTTCTCTATAATTTGGCTATTGTATTGACTTTGTGTGGTGTATATGATACCGTACTTCTGTCTATTTGTTTTCAAAAAGAAAGGGTTTGTTATGAGAGAGAGGGTTGTGGAGATAAGTGAGTTAGCAGAGGAATTGTTTGATGATGCTCGACAGCGCACAAAAAGGAAGGTTCTTTTGGAGCATGCCTTTTTGGCTGCTTCCATTGTGATCTTTGGTGTTTTTATGTGGTTTACAGAGTGTGGTCTATATATTTGTGTTAAAACTGTTTTTTTTCTTCTGTCTGTTGTTGCGCTTAGGGCGTTGCTTACTCTTCGGAAGGAATATGGAAATATACGTCAGCTATGCACACACCCTGATTTGGTTGAATTGTTTAATAAAGAATTGGACAGGAGGATTCACTTGCTTGAGCTTTATGCTGGGTCGCGTGGAAATAATAACGAAGAATCTGAGGATTAAAAATCTTTTTAGTTAGAAGGTTCTTTGTTTTTATGTGGTGGAAGTTATTAACTCCACCTTTTTTTTATAAAATAAATTAAAAAAAGACCAATAAAGGTCTTTGGGCTTGTCTGTGCTAACCAACTCGCATGTTCCATTCGTAAAACGGTTCAAGAAGTTTGTGTTGTGCACCAGACTTTACGTCTTGAAGCGCGTCGCGTAATTTTTGAGTTACCGGACCAACTGCTCCATCATGGTATACACTTTCTACATCTTGGTACACAATACTACCAACTGATGTAACTCCTGCTGCTGTACCTGTACAAAAACATTCATCAGCGGCAAAAACATCAGAAACTTCCAGTGGACAAATCTCGGTTGGTATACCCAACACCTCGGCTATCCCTAAGACACTTCTTCTTGTAATGCCTGGGAGTATCGTTCCGCCAAGAGGTGGGGTGTATAAGACACCACTTTTAACGGCAAAAAAATTAGCTGCACCACACTCTTCAATATATTTATTGTTGCGAGCATCAAGATAGAGTAATTCATCAAAACCTTCTTCTTTTGCTTTACATACATGGTACATACCTGGCGCGTAGTTGCCAATAGCTTTTATACAACCAGTCCCTCCTAATGTGGCACGGTGAATATCTTCTGGTATTTTAAGTCGGATTGACTTAGTACCGTCCTTAAAATATGGGCCAACCGGGGAAACGAAGATAATAAAAGAGTATGAGGGTGCCGGGCCAATGCCCAGTTTAGGCCCAGAACCAAGAAGTAGTGGTCTAATATATAATGAGCCTTTACCAAACGGTGGCACAAACATGTGGTTTTCTTGAACAACCAGTTTTATTGCATTAATAAACTGTTTTTGTACAACTTTTTGCATGCACATTCTTTTTGCTCCATCTTGGAGCCTTGCTGCATTAAGTTCTGGTCGGAAAACCATCACCGTGCCTTCTTTGTTTCGCTGTGCTTTTAGTCCTTCAAATATACCTTGACCATAGTTTATTGCACTTGCTGCTTGGTGAATTCTATGATCACTTGATTGGGATAGTGTATAATCTTCCCAACATCCTTTGTATTCTTGGACATAGGTATACCCTGTTGGTCTGTACGAAAAGTCAAGAGAATCCCACTGGGGCACCTGTATAGTTCTTGCTGCCATTTTTTACCTCCTTTTTTGGGAAATATATATTATGACACAATTGCCATAGTATTACCGTAACACGCGCACCTTGTTTAGTCAATATTAAGCAAAAAAAAACCTCAGCTTTTGCTGAGGGCGTGATGGAAACAATTGGATTATCTAGTTTTTTTCTCCTGAACTTCTAAATCAGGTGCGATTTCTAGGGAGCCAAAGTAGGCTGTCTTTATTTCACAGACAGTGTTTGCATTTTTATTTGCCTCTGATCCCCACAGCGTTCGCAGGGTTGGAAAGGTGCTACTTTTTACTCTCGGTTCCCGTAGTCTTCGTAGGAACAGTTTTTTGTGTTCATTATCACGAAATTTGGAAATCGTGTTCTCGGCCATACAAAGCACGTTTTGTGCAAGTTGTGGGTCTCGGCCCACTCGATATTTTATGACGTTGGACACAAGAATATCTACACTGTCATTGTTTAGGTCATCAATAGGATAGCGAACAATTCCGCCAGACACGTTTCTCGGCTCAAAACTAGGTTTAGATGTAACCATTCTGAAAAGATTCATATTTGCAGGTTCCTCCTTTGCAAATTTCAATAAATACGAAGTCTCTATTCTAGCATAAACCACATTTAGTGTCAAGTGATTATTTTATTTTAAATTTTTTACACTTGCGTACTGTACCTTAGTTTACTATTATATGATATACTTAGGGCTATATGAAAATAGCTATTATTGGTACACATTCTACCGGAAAGACTTCAATAATACGTCAGCTTTCTTTGGTGTTACAAGCGCGTGGAGAGCGCGTTTTTGTTGTGTCTGAGTTGTCTCGTTTGGCTCCTGGAGAGATTAACGAGGGTGCAAAACTTGCAACACAATTATGGATTCAGGAAAAACAAAAAGAAGAGGAGCTGCGATGCGCACAACACAACGGGACCATTGTGTGTGATAGATCTACATTAGATAATTTTGCGTATTTACAACGTGTTGCTGGTGAAAAAGATGTTTCAGTAATGGAAAAGGATGCAGTGAAACACATGAAGACATATGATTTTGTGTTTAAAACAAAAAAGCTTGCAATGCAAGCGGAGGAAGATGGGGTGAGGAGTGTTGACGGTGGGTTTAGAGACGATATTGAAGCACGGATTGTTGGGTTATTACATAAACATAGTATTGAGCACCACACACTTCCGGGCACTCTTGATTATGCATATATTGTATCGTATATACAACACATTATTGCACCAAAACCACATTCGGTGCAATTTGCCACGGCCCAAGCATGATAATAGTTCTAGCGCTGCATCAATTGCAGTGCTTTTTTTAGTAATGTAGCGGTTGTCTCCTCTACAGAGAAAATGGTTTTTACACACGTTGTTGCTTCTTGTTTGCTGTAGCCAAGTGCAACAAGTCCGTCGACTGTTTCATAAAATACTGATTCTTGTGTTTCTGACATTGGCTCTTTGCACGAAATGGTGTCTATTTTTGTGTGCAACTCTACCACTAGTCGTTCGGCGGTTTTTTTGCCCATACCTTGTACGGCACAAAGATGGGCCGCGTCTTTTCGGGCAATAGCATCTCGTGTTTCGTCTATTGGTCCGAGTCCCAAAATATGCATGGCACTTTTGGGTCCAACGGATTTTACACTTAACAAGAGGCAAAAAAAATCTTTTTGTTTTTGTGTTGCAAAACCAAAGAGTTCCATGGATTTTTCTGACACTTTCAGATAGGTAAAAACATGAACAGACTGATTGATAGAATAGTGTTCAATTTGTGTTTTAGGGATATTGATTTCATAGCCAATACCACCTGGTGTAAGTAGTACCAGGTTTTTTGACGTGAGCGATATAATCTTCCCCTCTAAGAATGCTATCATATGGTGTGTTTATTCTAGAGTTTGTAGATAGGTGATTATTGTTTGTACACCAAACCCATTTGCACCACCACGAATCCACGGTTTTCCTTTTTCACCATAACTCGAACAAGACAAATCTATGTGAGTCCAAGGATAGTCGGTAAAGTATTCTAAAAATGCCGCAGCAGTGCTTGCACCGGCATAACGTGCACCACCAACACCGCCAATGTTTTTTACATCAGCCACTTCGCATTTTACCGCTTCTGTATATTCTTTGCCAAGTGGAAGGCGCCACAGTTTTTCTCCAGATTTTTCAGCCGCCGCCTGCAAGTCTGATGACATGGTGTCATCTTTGGTAAAAATCCCAGATCGTTCGTTGCCTAACGCTACCACACACGCACCGGTAAGTGTAGCAAAATCAACAACATGTTTTGGGGTGTATTTACTCGCGTAACTCAGTGCGTCTGCCAAGATAAGCCGTCCTTCTGCGTCGGTATTTTGAATCAGTACGGTTTTACCATTCATTGCACGCAAAATATCATCTGGTCTGTATGAGCTCCCACTTGGCATGTTTTCGCATGTGGGAACAAGTCCTATAATATTTTGTTTTAGCCCAAGTGCTGCGGCAGCGCGCATAATACCAAGTACGGTTGCAGCACCAAGCATATCAAACTTCATATCACGAATATATGGATCTGGCTTGAGCGAAAGACCGCCAGAATCAAATGTAATACCTTTTCCAACAAAAACAATTGGTTTATCTTCTTTATTTCCCTGAAGATACTCCATAATAATAAATTTTGGTTCAAGCACAGAACCTTGGGATACGCCAAGTAAACACCCCATGCCAAGTTTTTCGATTTCACTTTTTTCTAGCACTTTTACCAAAAGAGAGGGGAATGTCTCGCCTAATTTTTGGGCTTCTTGTGCGAGTGACGCAGGTGTCATTTCGCTTGGTGGTGTATTACCAAGGTGTCGGGCGAGATTGACTGATTCTGCAACATGAATACCAGTGTCTATTCCTATCTGCCATCCTGCTTCATCGGTGGTATTTTTTTTATACAAATATATGGTTTCAACACGCGTGGTTTGTGCATCTGCTTCTTTGTGTGTGTCAAAACTGTATGTCGCGGTATGTGCAGCTATGACGGTTTCCTTTGCGGTGTTTGAGTCCCCAAAGCTTGCGATAATATGC
>Ga0163108_10002154_pt1 | contig 14276 bp, 9 predicted proteins | sample Fk1155metaG_FD_109644 | JGI IMG/M metagenome (GOLD analysis project Ga0163108, IMG submission 109644) | Marine microbial communities from the Central Pacific Ocean - Fk160115 155m metaG | ecosystem: Environmental > Aquatic > Marine > Oceanic > Photic zone | place: The Central Pacific Ocean...
CCCATTTCGGCCTCTGGTTTCGTCCAGCCGAGGTCTTCCGAATGGAGCTGACCATCCGGCGGCTGTCACAAAACATCGACCGCTACGATGCGGAAGGCCTCATGGAGCGGCTGCGGCTGTCCCTTCAGAAGATCGAGACCATGGTTGCCAGGGATATCCAATCCGACATCCAGTCCGGAGCGGATGCGCTCTTCACCAGGAAGAAGGAAAGAAATTCGCGTCGTATCTTTTACAGACGAGGACATCTCCTGGCTTCCAACATCAGCCTCGACTCGGTATCCAGGATTGAATACAACCCGGACCTCTTCCCAGGCATCCGCATCGTTGACTCATCCAGGCGAGTCTATCCTCACGGAGAAGTCTTCGGGGCCCTCACAGGCCATCTGCGCCAACTCAACAATCGAGACCTTGATATCCTCGAAAAATCCGGCCGTCTTCTTGACCGCTATCCGAAGGTGTCGAGCGCCGAAGCTTTCGCGGTCCTTCGCCAGGAGGCGCTGCGCCCGAACGATGTCGTGGGAGAAGGAGGCCTTGAGGAACAATACGACCTTTCTTTGCGCGGGGAATACGGAATGAGACTCCAGCAGGTAGGGAAAAAAGGTCGCGGGGGGAAGCTTCTGGCCTCTCTCTCTTCTACCCGTGGAAACGACATCCACACCACCATTGACAGCAAGCTCCAGACGCTTCTGTACAGGCAACTCTGGGCTGAATGTGCCCACCATGGACACGCGGCTGCCAGCGCCGCGCTCATGGAGATCCCCAGTGGAGCCATCCTTGCCTCAGCCGCCTACCCCGGATACGACCCCAACCGAATCCGCGAAGCGAGCTACCACACGGAAATGAATGCCAGCCTTGGCCGCCAGACATCTGACTGGCTGCTTGACCGCCCCCGCAGCAAGGCTCTCTACCCCGGCTCTATTTTCAAAATTGTCACAACGATAGCCGCGCTGGAAAATGGCGTCGATTGGGAGGGAGCGGTCGACCCTCTTCGTAAATACGAGTGCCTGGTTGGAGAACAGAAACCCTTCTCAATGCGCTGCGCCAGCCGTTACGGCCACGGCCATCTCAATCTTTACGAAGCGTTCGAAGCTTCCTGCAACAACTACTTCTACTACCTTGCCGCCAGGCACCTGGGCGCTGAAAGCTTTAACCGATGGGCCCGAATGCTTGGCTGTGGAGACCTGAGCGGGATCGACCTTCCGGCGATGGGGGGATCTTACGATCGCGGTTTTCTTCAAAACCCGGGAAAAGTAAAAGGGGAGAAGGCCCTCTGCATGTATGGAATCGGCCAGGTCCAGGTCCAGATGACCCCCCTCCAGGCTCTGCGGATGGTAGGGGCTGTCGCTACGGGGCTCAAAACGGCGCCCCGGCCCTGGCTGGTCAAAAAGAAGGCGCCAGACAAAATCTACACCCGCAATAAACGCACCGCGGCAATTATCCAGGAGTGCATGAAACGAGTCGTCAGCGATCCCCAGGGGACCGTGCATGGAAAATTCGGGCTTGAAGATTTCAGTTTCGCGGCCAAGACCGGGACGGCTCAATACAAGTCCAACAACCCGCGCTATCATTCCTGGCTGGTCGGCTACGGCCCCCTCCCCAACCCCTCGATTGCCTTCGTGGTGGTCTGCGAAAAAAGCCGACTGGGGGGAGGAGATGCCTGCGCTCCAATCGTAAGGGAACTCATGGAGTATCTTGCGGGAGGAGATCCCCGCTTCCACGCGAACCGGGAGGCGCGTTTCAACTCCAGCAGCGAACCCGGAGATGAGAGATGAAGACAAGCCTGTTCAGCAACCGCATGATCCGCTGGCACCTGGCGATCATCAGCCTCTGTCTTTGCGGTATCGGGATCCTTTTCGTTCACAGCACAATGCGACTTGACGGCGAAACCTTCCCTGGGAAAGTGGCCTGGAGCCAGGCTATCAAAGCGTGCATCGCATTTGGCGGATTCATCGTCGTAAGCCGAATCAATTACCGATTCTTTGAACGAAAATCTTACACGCTCTACGGCCTGGTTCTTTTCGGCCTTTGCGTCCTCCTCTGCCTGAAATTTCTCCGGGGAGACCCCTCGGCCTCCAGATGGTTCCGCCTGGCGCTATTCGATGTGCAGCCCAGCGAGCTGATGAAGCTCGGGTTGATCCTTTGCCTTGCCCGGTACCTCAGATACCGCAAGGACCAGGGCGGACTCAAGGGGCTCCTGATGCCCTGCCTGCTTACCGTGGTTCCCATGGGGCTGGTCATTCTCCAGCCAGACCTGGGCACCGCCCTGGTGCTCCCCTGTATCCTGCTCGCGATGGTCTTCGTTGCCGGCGCGCCCTGGAAGTATGTAATTGCCGTTATCGCCCTTGCCGCCCTTTCGATACCCGCGGTTGGAGTTTTCGGCGACAGGATCCCGCTGCTGAAGCCCTACCAACTCAGTCGAATTACCGGCTGGCTCAACCAGGACCAGCCCTCCGTCCGCCTTCGCGAGGCCTACCAGCTGGATCAATCCAAGGTGGCCATCGGCAGCGGGGGCCTCACCGGCCGGGGCTATGCCCGGGGCAACCAGAATGTTCTCGGCAACCTGCCGGCGAGACATACCGACTTTATCTTCAGCGTCGTGGCCGAAGAATGGGGGTTCCTCGGCGCCGCGCTCCTCATTCTTCTCCTGACGGGCCTGGTGCTTCTCTGTTTTAGCGTCGCCATGAATACGGAAGATCCCTACGGAAAACTCCTGGCCGTTGGGGTCGGGGCCTCCTTCGCCGTCCAGAGCTATCAGAACATCGGCATGACCATGGGCCTGACTCCCATCACCGGCCTGCCCCTCCCCTTCGTAAGCTATGGAGGATCAAGCCTGGTCAGTTCCTATGCGGCTCTGGCCCTTGTCGCCCGCGTGGCGACGCAGAGAGTCAGGGTCCTCTCCTCCCAGGAGCTCGAACCCGCAGCCTCCCCATCTCCCGTTCCCTCGGCTGAACCTCACCGGGCAAAAAGGCTGGTTGCCCTTTGGCGGGATTGATCCCCGACCCATAAAAAAATACCCCTCCGCAATGAGGGTGCGGAGAGGTAAAACGAGGAGAAAAAATGCTGCTTGTGCTTTCGTCGCCCAGTTCAGGGAGGAGAAAGGCTTACCTGAAGAGGGCAGGATGTCCTGTCCGCCCAAGACCTCACTTTCGATGATCCCTTCGGAAATCGAACCGAGGGCCTCAAGGTTCCCGCTCGAAAGAGGGCGCCTTCGGCTATGTCTTCAGATCCTGCAAGGCAGGCGATATTACGCAGCCACCCCGGTCTGAACAAGCCTATTTTCGGTAAATGTTTGTATCCCGGGCCTGGCTACACAAAAAAAAAGAGCGCCAGCAAGCTGACGCCCTTCCGTAAGAAATGAAGCAAGTTTTAAGGAGAAGTGTGGTGTTGAACCTGCCTCCTTCGACCCTACAGAGCCAATTGGAATTATCCATTAGCTCAAAAGGAGGCTTCCTCCCTAAACTCTCAGGCTCCTTCCTATCTCACACCTGACGGTGCAAATTCCGTATTTTTAATCTGTTCCACGGGCCAGGCCCAACGCATTCCTTCGAACGCAAGGTTACATAAAGCAAGCCGCATTCCAATGGCTACAGGAAAGTTATATTTTACGTAAATCTTTTCATTTAAAGACCCTATGGCTTTTTCAGCCAGGGGTTTGACATGGATCTGGGCTTCTGTAACGGCTAATCTTTACCCACTTTCAGGGAAAAACGTCCCCCACTCTCATAACCATTTACTTCTTATCATCTTAGAGTCGTGGCCATCTTTTGGCTGAATTGATCAGATGGCTAAATTTATACCGTTTAACCGTCAAGCCCGTCACTAAATGATGAGCTTTTCTTCTTCATTCGGGCACCGTTTCATAGATAATTCGGACCCTTGTGAGAAATTAAGAGAAGGTCGCCCCTTCATTCACCCATCACTGGAGAATTAAATTGGCGAACATCAACGGCAACGCGGTTATCGGTCAGTCCGGCGGCCCCACCTGCGTTATCAATGAAAGCCTGGTTGGAGCAATCCTTGAATCTGCAAAGCATGAAGCGATCGGGCACATGTACGGAGCCCGCCACGGCCTTGAGGGCCTCCTTACAAACGATTTAATTGATCTTACGCAAGAGACCCCGGAGACACTCGAAAGAGTCGCCAGGACGCCCTCAGCCGCCCTTGGCTCTGTCAGGAAAAAGGCCAGCGAAGAAGACTGCAAAAAGCTGATCAATGTCTTCAAAGAAAATGACATCCGCTATTTCTTCTACATTGGCGGAAACGACACTGCTGAGACGGCCAACATTGTTGATGAACTGGCTCGAGGTGAGGATTACGAGTTCAGGGTCTGCCATATCCCCAAGACCATCGACAACGACCTCCGCGAAACAGATCATTGCCCCGGCTACGGAAGCGCTGCCCGTTTTGTGGCCCTCGCCCTCATGGGCGACAACCTCGACAACACCGCGCTCAAGGGCGTTAAAATCGATGTCATCATGGGCCGTCACGCAGGATTCCTGACAGGCGCGGCCGCCCTGGCCCGCCAGAACGAAACCGATGGCCCCCACCTGATCTACCTTCCAGAGGTAGCCTTTGATGAAGATAGATTTGCCGACGATGTAGCCGGTTGCCTTGACCGCCTCGGCCGCTGCGTTATCGCCGTATCCGAGGGAATCACCAGGGAGGATGGCAGCCCGGTTTACACCAGCGGCGAAAAGGACTCCCATGGCAATGTCCAGTTGTCAGGCACTGGCGCGCTGGGCGACTACCTTTCCGGCATCGTCAAGGAAAAGGTCCCTGCGGCGTCCAGGGTTCGGGCTGACACTCTTGGCTATATGCAGCGCTGCTTCCCCAGCATTCGCTCAGAGGTCGATGCCTCGGAAGCGCGCGCGGCCGGAGCTTTTGCGGTTCGATCCATGGTAGAGGGCGAGCTCTCCAGCGGCACAGTGTGCATCCGGCGAACCGAAACCGATGGACACTACGATTCCGAAATGTTCATCACGGAGCTCAACAAGGTAGCCAAGCACACCAAGGAGATGCCGGCTGAGTTCATCAGCGAATCGGGCAATGATGTAACCCAGGCATTCCTTGATTACGCCCGGCCCCTCGCGGACGACCTGCCCGTAATCGGGCGGCTTGGAACCGGGAGTTAACCGGATCGTTGAGCGCAGCCCATCACAGATGAAGGCCATTTAATGAGTTCCCTTCCACGAGGAATCTTCCCTCCACTCGTCACCCCCTTCAGGGGTGAAGTCTTCGATGGAGAGGCCTATGCCGCCAACATAGAATCGTTGAACGGCACCCGGCTGGCGGGATATGTGGTTCTCGGGTCCAACGGAGAGAGCGTCTATCTGGATGAAGACGAGGCGGTTCGCGTAATTGAAACCGCGGCCGCAGCAAGGACGCCTGAAAAAGCCCTGGTCGTCGGCACTGGACGAGAATCGACCCGGGCAACCATTGAAGCGACCGGCAGGGCTGCGGCGGCGGGAGCCGATGCGGCCCTCGTGGTCCCGCCCTCCTATTACAGAGGCGCCATGACTCCCGCTGTCCTCGAAGCCCACTACCTGGCGGTAGCCGAGGCGGCGGAGATCCCGATTCTTCTCTACCATGTCCCCAAGTTCTCACCCATCGTATTCCAGGCGGAGATGGTGCGGCGGCTGAGTTCTCATCCGGGGATCGTCGGAATGAAAGACACATCGCAGGACCTTGTGTTCCTCACAAGCTGCCTCGCTGACTGCCCGCAGGATTTCCTGATCTATGTTGGCACAGCCAACGTCCTGCTGGCCGGCCTGACCCTCGGCGCAGCCGGAGGAGTCCTGGCCCTGGCCAATATCGCCCCGGACGAATGCGTCGAGCTTTCTGATCTCTTCGCCGAGGGCGACACCACGGCTGCCAGGGCCCTCCAGCAGAGGCTTCTTCCTGTCAACCAGGCCCTCACCGCGGGCTATGGCATCCCAGGTCTTAAATACGCCCATGACCTGCTTGGTCTCGCCGGAGGTGAAACCAGGAGGCCCCTGCTCCCCCTGTGTGAAGAAGACAAGGCTGCCCTGAAAGAAATACTCAGGAAGGGCCTCGGCCGGCCCTGAATTAATTCCGCTCGACCAACCTCGTGGCCGCCTCCACGGCGCCATCGGATTCTCTGATGCGATAGATCATTCCTGAGGCAAGCTCCTTGAGGATCGACCTCTTTCCGGACGGCCAGTTGATCTCCAGGGAATCCAGCCGGGTTGACTCCCCAAGGCCAAAATGCGCCCGGACATCCCTGGCCGAAAGATAGCCTCCCCCTCGCCCTACGCGCCTGAGGATCTTCCGCTCCCCGACCACCCCAACAAGCATCGCCCCAATCCCTTCACGGTTACTCTCGGTGCCCGACAGCTCGACAAGAAGCGAATGGGCTTCGCCTCGAGACTGGTTTTCCAGGAAAACAGGCCGCCCATCCTGGACGGTTACGATAATGTCGATGTCACCATCGCCATCAATATCGCCCTGGGCTGCGCCTCGGTGCGCCCTGGCCTCCACGGCCCCCGGCCCGACCGAGGACGGGGCCAGGCGAAAATCGCCCTTGCCGTCATTCAGGTAAAACAGGCATGGCTGCAGATAGCTCAGGGCAGAGTTAAGCTCAGCCGCCCCGGGATGCACATGCCCGTTTGCGATGAAAAGATCGTCATCTGAATCATTGTCAAGGTCCGCGAAAAATGTGCTCCACCCGAGTGAAATGAAGGACTCTCTCCCAAACCCTGAACCGGCCGAGGCGTCGCGAAATTCGGCGCCGCCTACACAGCGATAGAGCGCGTTTTGCTCCTGGGAGTAATTCGTCACGAAGATGTCAGCTCGGCAATCGCCATCGACATCGCCGATGGCGACCCCCATCCCTGCCTGCCCCTGCCCCTCCGGGCCGAGTGATGCGCCGGCGGAAAGAGCCTCATTAACAAAGCCTTTGCCCGCGACATTCATCCACAGAAAGTTCTCCGTCGTGTCATTGGCGACGTAAATGTCAGGTCTTCCATCTCGATTGAAATCATCTACCGCGACGCCAAGCCCGTAACCTCCAGGGGCCGCATCAAGCCCGGCTTCATCCGAAACCAGCCTGAAATGTCCGCCCCCCTCGTTGTGATAGAGCCGGTCGGTTGCGGGCTCGTAAAAATCCGGGCCGCAGGCCACCCTGGCCGCCCCTTCAATACAGGGCTCCCCCGAATTCGGAAGGTCAGCCAGGTCGAGCTCGACATAACAGGCAACATAGAGATCGAGTTTCCCATCCAGGTCATAATCGAGAAAGACCGCGCTGGTGCTGAGGCCGGGGTGATCAACTCCAGCCCCGGCGCTCACCTCAAAAAACTTCCCCTGCCTGTTTTCCCACAATCGATCAGGCCCCCAGCAGGAGAGAAAGATGTCCGGATCTCCATCGTTATCGTAATCCCCTACAGCAACCCCCGTCCCCCAGCCATTGAATTCAATTCCCAGATGGCTCGTGAGATCCTGGAATGTCCCGGCGGAATTCTGCCTGAAAAGAGCCACTCCCGGCCCCGGAAGAACCCGGCCGTCTGTGAGAGTTCCGGCGTTTGAAAAAAACAGGTCCAGCCTCCCGTCGCTGTCCACATCGAGCACCCCGACCCCTGTCCCGATATTCTCGACAATCACCAGCTTTTCGGGTCCGCCGGAAACCAGGCTCCTGTTCAGCCCTCGCCCGATCGCTACATCGACAAAATGGACCCCCTCCGGGCCCGCCGCCGGCTCCTGGCGAGAGCAGGCCGCCAGAAAGCCGCAAAGAACGACAGCCGCCAGGCGCCTTCCGGAGATCAATATCGACAGGTTACTTCCGGGCATGTTTCCGTATTAATTCTCTGAGTTCTGAAACAGCTGATTGATTGTCAGGCGACTGGGTGATGACCTTTCGATAGTGAAGGGCGGACTGGGCGTAGGCGCCCGCGTTTCGCAGGGCCCTTGCAAGCAGCAACCTTCCCCGGACAGACCCCCTGTCCAACACAAGAGCTTGCCAGGAGTGACTCACCGCCTGGCCTGTATCCCCTGTGGAGAGGTAAAATTCTCCCGCATCGAGCCAGGCAATCGCATCGCCCGGCTCCCGCCTGCATCTCTGCGATAGCAGGTTTGCCTTCCGTGTACGGACTTTCTCCACTTGCTGCAGCTCTTTGAATTTTTTCATGGCTGCCGCCGCGCCCGCCTTGTCTCCTTCCTGACCCAGGCACCTGGCAAGTGAGAATGCGGCCTCCAGGTAATCGCTGTTTGCGGCAAGGGCGAGGCGAAACTGCTCGGCCGCCAACCCGGGCTTGCGCAAAAGAAGGAAAGCCCTCCCAGCCAGGTAACGAACCTCCGGGGTGCCGTGATTCTTGCCCAGCGAGGCGAGGGCCACCGAAGCCTCGGAGGCTCTGTCGAGAGCAAGCAATGCTCTCGCGCGGTAAATTTCACCGTAATAATCCAGGCCTCCCGACCCTGCCAGGGCTGCAAGGAACTCCTCTGCTTTCTTGTAATCGCCCCGCTCAAACGAGAGAACGGAGAGCCTGAAGGTCGCTCCCGGGAAATCTTCTTCCTCCGACAACGAGGCCAGGATCTTTTCCGCCTCAGCGGTCTTGCCCCTGGAAGCGAGGACCTCCGCCAGGACATAGCGGCGGCGCGAGGACTCGCTGGTCCTGGGGGCGAGCAGCTCGAGAGCTTCGCCAGCCCTTGTGAAAAGTCCCATTGAGAGGTAGCACTCGGCGAGAGTAAGAGCCGCCTCCTCGTGCATCCTCCCCTTTTCCCCGCGCTGGAGCGTCTTCTCAAGAGTCGAGATGGCGGCTTCGTAATCGCCTGAACTGATCAGGGCCTCGACGCCCACAGGGCCTCCCTGCCCGGCAAAGCTGAACAGGCACGCCAGGGTCGCGACTGCTATCATCGTTTGCTCTTTACCCGCGACATCGGGGGCCGAGCAGCCGCGTCTTTCTCTGCCGCTTCGGTGTACTTAAGCAATCGCTGCGACATCTCTTCCCGAAGCGGCCCGCCTTCATCTCCGAGAAAATGTATCGCCATCTCCTGCGCATCGACGGCCTCCTCATGCTTTCCAATAAGGTGAAAAGCCTGGGCCATCGAATCGTACATCCTTGGACTCTTTTCGGCGGACATGGCTGGTGCCTTGAAATGTGAGGCTGGCTGTAGTGTTAATATACATCGAAACTCATCCGGTTTGACAACCCTGGACCTTTTTCGCCGCGGCAACAAGGTTCCGTCCTTCTTCTTTTCCTCTTCCCCGCCGGCCTGTAAACTGATCCTGTTATGAGCAAGCAGCACAAACTCAGCGTACTGGCCGAACTGGTCAATGGGAGCCTTGACGGAGACCCCGATTACTCCATCACCTCCCTGGCATCGATTGCCGGGGCGGGACCCGGCGACCTCAGCTTCCTGGACAATCCCAGGCTTGCGGCGGAGCTCGGCACGACCAAAGCCGGCTGTGTGATTGTCTCGACGGAGCAGGAGTCTCCCGACGCCCTGAATGTCATTCGCGTTGACCAGCCAGTCGTAGCCTGGGCTGTGATCCTGGAGCTCCTCCATAAGAGAAAACGAATATTCGAAACAGTCTCCAGCGCCGCCTTTATGGGCGAAGGAGCGTCGACGGCAGAAGGCGTCGGGGTTGGCCCGGGAGCCTGGATAGGAGATGGCGCCAGCATCGGCGCCCGCACCGAGATCTTCCCCGGAGCGACCATTGGGCCCGGTTCCTCCATTGGCGAGGACTGCATTATCTATCCCGGAGCACATATCTACCATGATTGCTCCATCGCCAACCGTGTCATCGTTCACAGCGGAGCGGTCATTGGCGCGGATGGATATGGTTTTGCCCAGGAAGAGACCGGAGATCCCGCTGAACCAGTCGTTCACCGGAAGATCCAGCAGGTAGGCACTGTTGTCATTGAAGATGATGTGGAGATTGGAGCGAACACAACCATCGATCGGGCGGCCCTGGACTCTACCGTTATCGGCAAGGGCACCAAGATCGATAACCAGGTCGTCATCGCACACAACGTCACCACCGGCCGACACTGCCTCCTCATCTCCCAGGTAGGAATCGCTGGCAGCTCAACCCTTGGCAACTATGTCACCCTGGCCGGACAGAGCGGAGTGAACGGCCATACAACCATCGGTGACGGGGTCATTGTCGGCGGCAAGAGCGGGGTCATGAAGGACATCGAGGGCGGCCAGGGGCGAGTCTATCTCGGTATTCCTGCCCGTCCCGCGCTCACCACCAAGAAAATCTATGCCCTGATTGACAGGCTCCCTGAATATTCGAAGAAGATAAGAAACCTCGAAAAGCGGATCGCTGAACTCGAGGGAGGCCAGGGCGAAGCCACCTGATCAGGCCATTCCTTCCAGGATAGCGTCAAGCCGCGGGGCGAGATCGCGCCAGTGATATCGCCCCGCGACCTCCCGCATCTCTTCAGCCAGGCCTTCAGGCCGCTCACGAAGAAACCCCTCCAGCATCTCTCGCAGTTCATCGAAGTCACGATAGAGACAGCTGGAATGGAATTTTTCAGGAAGGATCTCGGGATAGCTCAGCTCCCTTGGCAGCACAGGGATGCAGCCGAGATAAAGAGCCTCGACAACCGATATGCCGAAAAACTCGTGGGCGGCCGTTGAAACGACAATGCTGGAGCTCGCCACGGCTGAATAATACTCCTCCTTGCTTTCGAAGAAGCCAAGATGCAGCAGCCGCTCCCCAAGAAGGGTTCCGATCTCTTTGAAGGCCGGGCAGGCCCCGTCAAAAGACTCCCCGCAGATAACCACGCCAAAATCAACGTCAGCATCGACAAGGGCTCCGAGAGCTTCAACGAAGACCTCAGGCCTCTTGTCATATTCCCACCTGTGATTCCAGAGTATCACAGGCGGCCCAGATGGCTTTGCGGCAGATGTGTTTCTCGCCAGGTCGTGGCCAGCGAAATCGATTCCGACGGGAAACACCTCGGAATTGCCATGGACCCTGTCTGCAAGATCGAGTGGAACCCCGTCAGACATCAGGGAGAGCGCCTCCCTGATTGAGCCAAGAAACTGGCTTCGGTGGAATTCCGAGTTAAACAACACCCTGTCAGCCGCAAGGCAGGAGCTGAGGTTGATCCAACCGTAATCGTGATCCCCGCTGGCGTGCTTGCTCAGGGGATAGCTGGCCTGGTTTTCATGGAAATACAGAACAGCGGGAATGTCTCGAAAGGGCTTCGGGCAGATCGCCTTCCAGTCGGCAAGGTTGAGAAAATCCGTAGCGAAGATGACATCAGGGTAATCTTCAGGATCCATCCGAGCCGCGAGGTCCGCGAAATGATACGCCGACCCCCTCATTCGCCACTTCCACTTCCTTCCCGGAAGAGACCAGGTTTTTACGTTGTGCCGGGAGTATTTAGAGAAACCCTTCAGGAAGACGCTGTGAGAAATATTGTAGTAGGGTTCAAGGGCGAGTATTTTCAACGTTTCAGGCATATTGATCACCTGGCCTCACAGAATGTTGTCGTGGCCGGAATTTTGGCCCATGATATATCCAGAATCATGACTGACTCCAATAAAACGCCCAAGAGTCCGGAGGAACTCCAGAAGGAGATCCAGGACTTCATCAAAGATAAGTTCGGCGGAGATGTCGTCACCTTCCCCGTCGGCCCGGACGCCATGGAGAATCCTCCCCAGGCGGAGGGCCAGGAGGAGGTCCTCGAAATCCCCGAGGCCGTCCTCGACTTTGACATGACCCCCGCCCAGGTAAAGGCCTACCTCGATCGATTCGTCATTGGCCAGGACGAAGCGAAGAGAACTCTCTCTGTGGCGGTCTGCGATCATTACAATCACGTAAAGAGGGCTCTTGGCGGCCGGGAAGAAGACCCGGGAGACGCCCTTGAAAAGACCTCCTCCGCCCGCGGGCCTGTATCGGATTACGTAAAACAGAACGTCATCCTTCTCGGCCCCACGGGAGTCGGAAAGACCTACCTCATCAGAATACTGGCCCAGCTCATCGGCGTGCCATTCGTCAAGGCCGATGTCACCAAGTTCTCCGAGACGGGCTACGTTGGAGGAGATGTAGATGACCTTGTCAGGGAGCTCGTACGCTCCGCCGATGGAAATGCCGCCGTCGCCTCGCACGGAATCGTTTTCCTTGACGAGATCGACAAGATCGCTGGCGCCCAGAATCCACAGGGACGAGACCCAAGCGGCAGGGGCGTCCAGGTCGGTCTCCTGAAGCTGATGGAAGAGACCGAGGTGAACCTCAAGAACCCCATGGACATCTCTGCCCACCTGCAGGGAATGATGCAGGGAGGCGGCCCGCAGGGCCCAAGCACGATCAACACACGCCACATTCTCTTCGTGGTCAGCGGCGCGTTCTCGGGCATAGACGAGGTCATCGAGAAAAGGCTCAGTGAGCACAACATCGGCTTCGGAGCCCCCGCACAGAAGGCCGAAGCGGACGAAGAAAGCTCGATCCTCCAGAGTGTGAACACCCGCGACTTTGTCGAGTACGGCTTTGAGCCCGAGTTTATTGGCCGCCTTCCTGTCAGGGTGGCTCTCGACGAACTCACCGACAACGACCTCTACAGAATCCTCCTGACCTCGGAGGGATCCATCCTCAAGCAATACCGCCAGAGCTTTGAGGACTACGGCATCGATATTGCGTTTGAAGACTCAGCCCTCCAGGCGGTGGCAAGAAAAGCGGCCGACGAAAAGACCGGCGCCCGGGGCCTGATGAGTGTTCTCGAATCCTGCCTGAGGAATTTCAAGTTCAACCTCCCGGGCACCCGCATCGACAAGCTGGCCATGACTGCCCACCTGGTGGAAGATCCTGGCCGGGTACTCGAGGAGGTCCTTGAAAATCCCGCGGCAGCGGCCACCAGCTACTACATCTATGTCGCCCGGGAATTCGAGGCGGAGTTCGCCAGGCGTCATGGGGTCATGCTGTCGCTTGACGACAACGCTGTCCAGATGGCGGCCGGAAAATCGACAGAGCAGGGCCTCTCCGTTAAGGATTACCTCTGGAGCGTTTTCAGCGACCAAGCTGACTTCCTCCAGAAGATCTGCGAAAAAACAGGGAAATTCGAGCTGCCTGTCACTGAACAAATCCTCGCGAGCCCCGGAAGCGGAGCTGAGTCCTGGTTCGACAGCTAAGCGCGAAAAAGGACGCCCCCGGCTCAGACACACCGAGTCTTCCATTTCCCCCGGCGAAACCAGACTATCAGCAGCACGCCCTTGATCGCTGCAGTCGAAGCGATGACCCACCAGATGTCCGAGACCTCGGCTTTTTCTCCCAGGGTCACCCAGGCTGCCAGCGGGACCCGGGTAGCGGTAATCGAGGCGCTCAGGAGCATTGGAGAGAGGGTGAGCCCTGCCCCGCTGAAAGCTCCTCCGAGAACAAGATCGCAGGACTGAAAGACAAGGCTCCATGAGGTGATCTTGAAATATAAGGCCGCCTCCCGCACCACCTGCTCATGGTCTGCAGCCTTGCTGTCTATGAACCAGGCGGCGACCTGCTCTCCGAAAAAAAACAGGCTCCCACCCCAGACCAAGCTCAGAGCCGCGCACTGAAAAACCGCTCTCCAGGCGAGTTTTTCAGCAAGGTCTATCCGGCCCTCGCCCATATACCGCGCGACAAGACTGGATGCGGCCGCGGAATAGCCGGTGTAAAAGACCCAGGCAAGCCCCTCGCCCCGATGCCCAATGGACAGGGCCGCAACGGATGTAGGGCCGCCTGTAACGGAAACGATGCGTGCAAGAAGGAGATAGACAAGCGAGAAAAAGATTCCTGCCATGGCTACCGGCTGGCCTATTCGAACAAGCCGCCGCAACACCGCAAAATCGAGGCCGAGCCGCCCCGGCCTTGAAAGGAGAGTATCCTCCCGGAGCCGAAGCTCCTCGTCTGAAGGCCTGGCCGGCGCGAGCAACCCTCTCTTTTGAAGAACCCACAGCATGAGAGTCGTGCTTGCCCCGGAACAAATCACAGTTGCCCAGGCCGCGCCCCCGACCCCCATCGCCGGAAGCGGCCCCAGGCCGAATATAAACACGGGGTCAAGAACAGCGTTCAAGGCTAGCCCGACCAGGCCCATCAGGAAAGGAGTACGAGTGTCTCCATGACCACGAAAGATTCCGGTGGCCGCGTAGCCCAGCAGGACAGGAAGCCCCGCGCCCCAATATATCCGGACATAAGGCGTGCCCACCTCCAGGAGCCCATCTCCGGCTCCAGCCAGCTGGAAAAACAATGGAGCGAGAAAATAACCGGCCACGGAACAAAGCCCAGCCAGCCAGATAGCACCTCGAAGCCCCTGGCTTCCAGTATAGCAGGCGCCAGCGAA
>Ga0163108_10002155_pt1 | contig 14276 bp, 10 predicted proteins | sample Fk1155metaG_FD_109644 | JGI IMG/M metagenome (GOLD analysis project Ga0163108, IMG submission 109644) | Marine microbial communities from the Central Pacific Ocean - Fk160115 155m metaG | ecosystem: Environmental > Aquatic > Marine > Oceanic > Photic zone | place: The Central Pacific Ocean...
GAGTCAGATAAAATAGAAGTTGTTATATCATTTTTACTTTCTGAAAAAAAATCTAAATCATCTAAACTGTCTGCGATTTTCTTCATTTTTTCAAAATCCAAACCTTCTATTGCGGTAAATTTATATGATCTAAATGCAATAATTCCATTAAAAAACTTAGTATTTATACTAATACGAAAATCTGCAGGCACAGAAACGCGGCCTTTATTGTCAACTTTGTATGTGTATTGCGATAAAAACAAGCTAATTTCCCAATAAAAGTTATAAAAAAAGTGTTTGGTATTATATGGGATATCATGGTATAGTATGGGAAATCAAGTAAAATGTTTAGTTTTTATAAAAAAAAGAACTTTAGGAAGATTTATACGCTTTTAGGAATTTCAATAACATTTTTCCTATGTCTGTTTTTAAATCAAAATTTATCTATCAAAAACGCAATGAATGAAATTAACAAAGATTTATTTTCTAGAAAATTACTAGATGACTACAATAGTTTCTTTGAAATTAAAAAGATTACTTTAAATGGGAGATCAAAATCTAATCTCGATTCAATAAAAAACATTGTTAATTCCAGCCTAGATAAAAACACAAATATAATTAATTATGATGTAGGCAATATTAAAAATTCTTTAGAAGAAATAAATTGGATTAACAAAGTTTTTATTAGAAAAGTTTTTCCAAACAAAATAAATATAGATATAGAAGAACATAAGGAATTTGCAATATTTAATAAAAATGAAAAGAATTTTCTTTTAAGTCAAGAAGGAAAAATCATTCATGAAATTCGAAATCCCAAAGCATATAAATTAATTAATATCGAAGGTAAATTTGCAGCACAAAGTATAGATGAAGTTAAAAAATTTCTTTCAAATAATACAGAACTTAAAGAACAAATTTCAAAAATTATTGTTCATTCTGATAATAGATTAGATTTAATTATAAATAACGTTTTGTTTAAATTACCGAATAAAAATACAAAAAAAGCAGTTAATCAAATAAACAGGTTTACAAATTTAAAAAATTTAAAAATGGTTGATTTAAGATTTTTCGAAAAAAAAATATTTTTAAGAATTGATACAAAAAAAATTGCATTAAAAAATAAAAAATGATAATTGGCATACTTGACATAGGCACTGATAAAATATCTTGTTTTATAGCAAATATAACAAAAGATAAAACCCCTGAAATATTAGGCATAGGACATCATAAATCTAATGGAATATCTTCAGGCATGATTATAGATATGGAATCAGCTTGTAGTTCAATAAGAAATTCTATTCAGTCAGCAGAAAAAATGTTTGGGAGTACAGTAGAAGAATTTGTTGTAAATTTTACTTCAAATACAATTCAGTCTCAAACTATAAATCTAAATATGTCTTTAGGTAATAACGAAGTAACAGAAGAAGATGTTATAAAAATGTATAAAAAAATAGATAATTTAAATCATGGAGAAAACAGGCAACTTTTACATAAAATTAGAACTTCATACAGTATAGATAGAAATATTGGAATAGAAAAACCAATTGGTATGAAAGGAAATGAATTAATCGGAGGATTTAACTTGATAACTGCAGATAAAAATATCGTGAATAATTTTGTTAAATGTTTATCAATGGCTAAAGTAAGAATTAGCGATTTAGTTGCAACTCCATATGCTTCTGGTTTAGGATCTTTAAATAATGATGATTTATATATAGGAACAACGGTAATAGATATTGGAGCGGGTTGTACTTCTATAGCAACTTTTTATAAAAACAAACTGGCATACGTAGGTGTAATTAATATTGGAGGTTTTCATATTTCATCTGATATCGCTAGAGGTTTATCAACCTCAATTTCAGCGGCAGAAAGATTGAAAATTTTACATGGTAGTAATATTCAATCTGATGAAGAAAATGATTTAATTGATGTTCCTTTAACTAGTAATGATCAATCTAATGAAACTCACAAAATATATAAAAAAGAATTAAGCAATATTATCATGTCAAGAATTCAGGAAATTCTTGAGAATATTAGATCAAAAACTGATAAATCTATTATTGAAAGAAATATAACCAGTAATATTGTACTAACAGGTAAGTCGTCAGAATTAAAAGGTTTTTGTAATTTAACTTCTGATTTTTTTGGAGTTAAGACCAGAATAGGAAAACCAATTCAAATTAAAGGTCTTGCAGAAAATTCATCTGGCCCTGGATTTACTGTTTGCGGTGGTTTAATAAAATACAAAATTCTTAATGGAGAAGAAAATTTACAAACTAAGTTCCCAGTGGAAAACAGTTTTTTATGGAGGAAATTTGGAACATGGATAAAAGAAAGTTTCTTTTAAAAAAAGATTGCATTTTTATTACGAATCGATATATTATACTATATATAGTGGATTTTTTTTGTAAATATACATTATTTAGTAATAATCAAGTATTTTTTTTTTACAAAAGGATAGATAAATGTCAGTAAATTTAGGGGTTCCGGAAGCAACAAAATCCAAGTTAAAACCAAGAGTTCTTGTATTAGGAGTTGGTGGAGGAGGATGTAATGCATTAAACACCATGATAGCTAGTGGTTTAAAAGGCGTTGAGTTTGTTGCGTGTAACACTGACTCACAATCTTTGGAATTTTGCAATGCCAAACAAAAAATACAATTAGGTGTACAATCTACTCAAGGCTTGGGAGCTGGTTCGGATCCAACAATTGGTAAATCTGCTGCTGAAGAATCTTATAATGACATATGCGAATATATAGATGGCGCTCATATGGCTTTTATTGCTGCTGGAATGGGTGGTGGAACGGGTACAGGTGCCGTTTCTACTATAGCTAAAGCATGTAAAGAAAAGGGCATTTTAACAGTTGCTGTTGTAACTAAACCTTTTTCTTTTGAAGGAAAAATAAGAATGGATAATGCTGAAAAAGGCATTGAAGAATTAAGAAGTATTGTAGATACAATAATAGTTATACCTAACCAAAACTTGTACATAGTGTGTGACGATAAAACTTCCTTTGCGGAAGCTTTTTGCATGGCAGATCAAGTTTTACATGCAGGTGTAAGAGCCGTGACAGATTTGATTATGATGCCTGGTCTTATTAACCTTGATTTTGCAGACGTAAGAACAGTGATGTCTGAAATGGGTAGGGCTGTTTTTGGAAATGGAGAAGCTGCTGGAGAAAGAAGAGCTATAGAAGCTGCTGAAGCAGCAATCTCAAATCCTCTTTTAGAAAGAGTATCTTTAGAAGGTGCGAAAGGTTTATTGCTTAATATTACAGGTGGATCTGATATGAGTTTAACAGAAGTAAGTGAAGCAGCAGACAGAATAAAACAAGAGGTAGAGGATAATGCAAAGATTATTTTTGGTTCATCAATTAATAAAGAATTAGATGGTATGATGAGAGTTTCAATAATTGCAACTGGAATTGGTAATATTGTAGATATGCATAATCCAAAAACTAATAAAGCTCAAGAAAAAAGTGAAGATCTTCTTCAAAATATAACTAGTACAATGAAACCAAAAATTACTGAACAAACAGACTTGGAAGATTTTACAGACCCAATAGTTGGAATAAATAAAAACACAACAACTAAAGTTAATACAGAGAAAAAAATGGATGATTTTGAAAGAGAAAATCAACAAGAAAAACCAAGTAATATTGTTTTGGATTTCATAAAAAAATTATCCCCATTAAAAATTTTTAATCGTAATAAAAAAACAGAAGAGGAGGATGACAATCCGTTTGATAATAATCATTCGATAATTACCAAAGAAGATACTGTTAAAGAAAAAGAAGAAACAATAATAAATAATGAAGAAGGAGAAAAACAAGAAATTAGAAGTGAAAATCCCGATCCTAAACCGTTAGAAAAACAAGAAATTAGAAGTGAAAATTCTGATCCTAAACCGTTAGAAAAAGACAAAAAAATAGAAATTACAATTAAAGAAAACGAGCTGAAACCGCAAGAAAATAAATCTGATTTAGAAACTAAAAAAGAAAAAAAGACTGTTCAAATACAATCTGAAATGTCCGGATTAGATGAAAAAATATCTGAAGATTCTAATGATGAAAAAGAGGGAAAAGAAGACTTAGAAATCCCATCTTTTCTAAGAAATCAATCAAATTAGTTCTTTTTTCAAGTTACAAACTGTAACAAACAGTTAATTGCGTAAATTAAATTCAATAATTATTTTAATTACGTATATGACTTCCTTAATTAAACAAAAAACTATCCGAAATGAAATATTGTTTCAAGGTCGTGCAATTCATACTGGGGTAAAATCAAAACTAAAGCTTATTCCATCAGAAAGTAATAAAGGAATAGTGTTTATTAGAAAAGATAAAAATATAAATAATATTGTTAGAGCAAATTGGAAAAATGTTACCAATACAAAGTTATGTACAACAATATCTAATAAATTTGGTGTAACTGTTTCCACAATAGAACATTTAATGTCTGCAATCTCTGCTTTACAAATAGATAATTTAAAAATTGAAATTTCTGGTCCTGAAGTTCCTATATTTGATGGTAGTTCAAAAATTTATTTTGAAAAAATTTCTAATACTGGCATTGTATCTCAAGAAAAAAATAAACAATTTATAAAGATTCTAAAAAAAGTTAATTTTACAAATTGCTCCTCTCAAGCATCTCTATCGCCTTCAAAAAACAACTTCGATATATCATATAAATTAAATTACAATCATCCGTTAATCAAAAAAGAGAAATATTCAATAAATATAAATAAAAAAAATTATAAAAATGAAATTGCTCCGGCTAGAACTTTCGGTTTTATTGAAGAATATAAAAAATTGAAAAAAAAAGGCCTGGCAAAAGGTGCTTCTCTAAATAATTGTATAGTTTTAAATGGAAAAAAAATACTAAATAAAACTGGTTTAAGATATAAAAATGAGTTTATTCGCCATAAAATTCTTGACGTTATTGGCGACTTACATCTTTCTGGTTATTCTATTTTAGGTCATTTTGAAGGAAAAAAATCTGGACATAATACTAATAACGAACTTCTAAAAAAAGTTTTCTCTGATAGATCATCTTACACATTGGTCAACATGAGCAAAGCTAGCAAAAAAGAAAATAATGTAATTGCTCTGCAAATACCTAGTCGAATAGCTTCTTAAATATAAAAAAATTTTTTTAATTTGGTTTTTGAATACTGTTTTTTTTGTTCAATTTCTGTTATTTTTTAATAAATAATAATAAATATGTTTTTTATAGAACTAAAAAAAAAGAGATTATTTATTTTTTTAATTTTTATCTTTTTTATATCTAGTTGTGGAATTAGAGAAAGATTAAAAGAAAAACCAGTGGTAACCTATGTTGAAAAACCTCCTGAATTAATAATGCAAGATGCTCAAAAAGAGATGCGAAGACAAAATTATCTACAAGCTGCTGAAACCTTTGAAGAAATAGATAAACAACATCCTTATTCAAAATTAGCGAAAAAAAGTAAGATTTTAGCGGCATACGCTTATTATTTAGATAAAAGTTATGAAAATAGTATTTTTGCTATTGATAGATTTATTAGTTTACATCCTGCTGATAAATCCATGCCATATGTATTATATCTCAAAGGATTGTGTTATTTTGAGCAAATCGATCGTGTTTATTTAGATCAAAATCCATCTAAAAACACAAAAAAAGTATTTGAAGAATTAATAAAAAAATTTCCTAACAGTACTTATAGTAAAGATGCAAAAAAAAAGATTTTAATTGCAAATGATCAATTAGCTGCAAAAGAAATGACTATTGGAAGATATTATCAGCAAAAAAATAAACATTTAGCTGCAATTGAAAGATTTAAAGTTGTTATTAATAATTATAATACTACTGCTCAAATACCAGAAGCCTTATATAGATTAACAGAATCTTATTTGTCTCTTGGAATAATTACAGAAGCAAAGAAAACAACTGCAGTATTAAGTTATAATTTTAAAGAAAGTGACTGGTATAAACTCAGTTACGATTTATACAGGAAATATGGATACAAAAAAAATGGAAAACAAGGATAAAAAAGAAAAAGATGTCAAAAAAATTAAAAAAAAATATTTAAAACTTAAAAAAGAAATAAATATACATAATAAGTTATACTACGATAAAAATAATCCTAAAATTAGTGATGACGAATATGACAAGTTGTGGAAAGAACTAAAAAGTTTAGAAGAAACATTTCCTTTTTTAAAAACTAAAGATTCTCCGATTACAAAAATTGGTCACAAGCCTAACCAAAAATTTTCTAAAGTAAAACACAATCAGCCAATGCTATCTTTGGAAAACGCTTTAAACCTCGATGAAATAAAAAAATATATTGAAAAAATAATGAGATATTTAAATATAAAAAATCAATTTATAGAACTAATAGCTGAGCCCAAAATAGACGGTCTTTCAATTGCTTTAAAATATGAAAAAGGTAAATTTGTATCAGGTGCTACTAGAGGAGATGGGCAAGCAGGAGAGGATGTAACATCAAGTTTAGAAACAATTCAAGACATACCTCGGGAAATATCAGAACTTAAAAATATAGATCTTTTTGAAGTGCGAGGTGAAATATATATGAATAAGGAAGATTTCTTAATTTTAAACAATACAAGAAAAAAAAGAGGTGAAGATTTGTTTGCTAACCCAAGAAATGCTGCATCAGGATCATTAAGGCAGCTAGATAAAAAAATTGTAGAAGAAAGAAAACTTAAATTCTTTGCATATACATATGGAGAGTTGTCAAAAAAAATAATTTTTAAAAATCAAAGTGATTTTTTAAATAAAATAAAAAATTACGGTTTTCCCACAAGTGATCTTTTTAAAATATGTAATAATTTTGATGATATAGAACTTTTCTATAATAAAATTGAAAAAAATAGAGATAATTTAAAATATGATATTGATGGCATTGTTTACAAAATAAACAATATCGATCTTCAAAAAAGATTAGGTCTTGTTGGTAGAGCTCCACGTTGGGCAATAGCTAGAAAATTTCCAGCTGAAAAGACAGAAACTAGAATAAAAAATATAACTATACAAGTGGGAAGAACTGGGATTTTAACTCCTGTAGCTGAATTAGAACCTGTTTTTGTAGGAGGAGTAAAAGTATCAAGAGTTTCGCTGCATAATCAAGATGAGATAGATAGAAAAGATATAAGAATTGGAGATACAATTAAACTTCAGCGTGCCGGAGATGTAATACCCCAAGTAATATCTGTTAATAAAAACAAAAGAATTAAAAACTCAAAAAAATTCTTTATTCCCTCGATTTGTCCGTGCTGTAAATCAAAAACATATAGGAAAAAAGGTGAAGTGGGTATTAAATGTACAGGTGGATTATCAAAATGTGAAGATCAACAATTAGGATCTTTAGAGTATTTTGTTTCTAGAAATGCTTTTAATATCGAAGGTCTAGGAGGAAAAAATTTAAAAAAATTTTGGAAAGAAAAGTTTATAAAATATCAATATGACATTTTTTATTTAGATAAATATAAAAATGATATTATTAATAAAGAAGGGTTTGGAGAAAAATCATATTCAAATCTAATAAATTCTATAAATCTAAAAAAAACAATATCTTTAGAAAAATTTATTTATTCTCTAGGTATTCCTCAAATTGGACAAAGGACATCTAATTTATTATCTAAACATTTTAAAAATTTCAAAGATTGGTTTGATTCTATTAAAAATCTCAATAATAAAAAAATGTATGAACATTATATTAATATTGATGGAATTGGACCTGATGTAGTTGATGATATAAAAAATTTTTTTGATGAAGAAAAAATTGAAATTGTTAAAAAGTTAAGTCAAGCGCTTAATAAAATAGAAGAATATAAATTTTCTACACAATTAAATACAAAATTATCTGAAAAAATAATTGTGTTTACAGGTACATTAGAAAATATGAGCAGAAGTGAAGCTAAATCAAAAGCAGAAGAATTAGGGGCTAAAGTTACAAATTCGGTTTCAAATAATACAGATTATGTAATTGTTGGCAAAGACTCGGGTTCTAAAGAAAAAAAGGCAAGAGAATTAAATGTTAAAGTATTAAATGAAAATGAGTGGATGAAACTCTTAATTTAAATTGGTAAAGTTTTTTCTTTTAACCATTCAACTTCTTTTTTATTTAAAAATTTATTAATTTTATGAAAAACTTTACTATGATAGCTGTTAATCCATTTTTTCTCCTGTATATTCAATAACTTAATATCTATTAATTTAGTATCTATTGGTACAAAAGTCAGAACTTCAAATCCTAAATTTTTATTTTTCTTTACAACTAATAACACATTCTCGATACGTACTCCATATTGATTAATTTTATAAAAACCTGGTTCATTTGTTAAAATCATTCCTTTCTTAAATTTTGTTTTTGATTTCTTTGATATTGAAATCGGGCCCTCATGGACAGATAAGTAATTCCCAATGCCATGACCGGTACCATGTGGGTAATCATACTTTTTTTTTTGTAAATATTTTCTTGCTATTCTATCAAGTACCTTACCTGTAGTACTTTCATTAAAGTTATAATTATTTAATCCTATGTTACCCTTCAAAACTCTAGTAAACGTATCTCTTTGTTCATGCGTTGGATTTTCACCAATACTAATAGTTCTTGTAACATCAGTAGTTCCATCTAAATATTGCGCACCTGAATCAAATAAATACAAATTGTTCTTTTTTAAAATTTTATTTGTTTTTTTCGAAACTCTGTAATGAATAATTGAACCGTTTGAACCAAAACCAGAAATTGTCTCAAAACTAAGTCCGCGGAATAATTTGTTTTTTTTTCTACAGTCAAACAATTTTTTTGAAGTAATAAGTTCAGTAACTTTTTTATTTTTTTTAATTATTTCATCTAACCAAAACAAAAACTTACAAATTGAGGTTCCGTCTCTGATATGAGAATCTTTCGATCCTTTTATTTCAATAGAATTCTTTATTATCTTTAAATTTACGCATGGATCTTCACTATATTTAACATCAACACCAATAGTTTTAAAAAAATCTTCAATAAAATATGCAGTTTCATTGGGATCTAAATAAATTTCTTTATTTGTGATCGAAAAATTAATCAGAATTTCTTTTAAATCATTAATATCAAAAATACAAAAATTAGGCCCTAAATATTTTTTTAGGTCTATATTTTTTTTTTCAAAAAAATAACTTTTGTCGTCTTGATTTAATAATAAAAAAGATAAAGCAACCGGCGTATACTTGATACGATTGCTTCTAATATTTAAAAGCCACGAAATAGATTCTGGTGACGAGAAAAAAAAATTATTAATTTTTTTTTTCTTTAATATTTTTTTTACATCTTTGATTTTACTTTTAGATGAAACTCCTGAATATTTCTCTTCTCTTATAAAAATTTTGTTATTAATTTTATTTTTTTTTTTCCAGATCTTATCTATAAATATTTCTTTACTTAAAAGAATTTCACATCTTTTTTTTTGCATTACTTTTTTCATGTAATTAAAATTGTTAGATGTAAATAACCAGCTATCTATAAGAATTTTTTGTTTTGCTTTAATTTTTTCTTTTAACCATGAAATTGGATCTTTATCATTAATATTAAAAATTTTAAAACTTTTTTGATCTACTTCTTCTTTAATTTGATTAATGTATCTTCCATCAGTAAATACAACGTTGTGTTTTAAAGATACTATAACAAAGGCAAATGAACCTGAAAAACCTGTTAACCATTTAACTCTTTCATCTTCCTCTGAAATAAATTCATTCAAAAACTTATCTGTTCTGGGAAGTAAGTAATAATTACAATCTTCTTTTTTTAAAAGATTTCTTAATAATTTTATTTTTTTATTTTGAGACAAAGTTTATTTTAATTTAATAAATTTTATGCATGTTTAATAAAATTTTCTAAAACAATTTTTGTTTCACTTAATTTATCAAAAACAATTTCATATTTACCATCTATAATATATTTAATTGTTCCATATCCATATTTCTCATGAAAAATATCATCTCCTATCTTGAACTTGTATTCAGAATTATATGAATCTCTATTTTCTAGTAAATTTTTTTTATTTTTAAATAATAAACGGTTAGGATTCTTGATCCTATTTTCATATTCGCCCTGGTCAACTATAAAACTATCTTCTTCTTGAAAAAAATCTTCATTTGAATCTATATTTTCTTTTGGTAATTCAGACAAAAATCTTGATGGCTGACTAAAGTTCCATGTTCCATGAATAAACCTTCTCTTTGCAAATGAAATATAAACATTATTTTTACCTCTAGTAATACCAACATAAGCAAGTCTTCTTTCCTCTTCTAAAGCTTTATTGCCTTTTTCTTCTAAAGATTTTTGATGAGGAAATAATCCTTCATCCCACCCGGCAAGAAATACGTTTTCAAATTCTAATCCTTTAGCTGCGTGCATTGTCATTATGTTAACCATATCAGAATCATAATTTCTCTCATTTTCAAAAACTAAAGATATATGTTCTAAAAATTCATTCATATTAGAAAACTCTTTAAGTGCGCTTATTAATTCTTTTAGATTTTCTAGTCTACCTGGTGCTTCAATAGATTTATCATTTAACCACATTTTTGTATATCCAGATTCTTCCAATATAACTTTTGCCAGTTCAATATGATTAATTTTTTTAATTTTACTTTTCCATCTATCTATATCTTCTATAAATTTTTTAATAGTACTTCTTGAATTAGATGTTAATTCATCAGTTTCTACAATTTTCCTTGATGCATCTAATAAAGTCATATTTGAATCACGGGAAAATGTATAGATTTTTTGAAGAGTCGCCGTACCAAGACCTCTTTTTGGAGTATTGAATATTCTTTCAAAAGCTAGATCGTCATAATTTTTATAAACAATTCTAAAATACGAAATTGCATCTCTTATTTCTAATCTTTCATAAAATCTGAATGCTCCGATAACTCTATAGGGGATACGTATTTTAAGCAATCTGTCTTCAAATAATCTTGTTTGGAAGCTAGCTCTAACTAAAATTGCAATTTCATTTAGTTTTGTTTTTTTTAATTTTAATTTTTCAATTTCAAAAGAAACATTTTTTGCCTCATCTTTTCCATCTTCAAAAAAATAAAGTTTTAATTTTTCTCCATTTAATGCGTTTGTCCATAAAGTTTTTCCTAGTCTGTCTTTATTGTTCTCAATTAACTTGCTAGCTGCTGCTAATATATGATCTGTGGATCTATAGTTTTGTTCTAATCTAATTATTTTTACATTTTTAAAAGCATCTGGAAAATTAAGTATATTTTTTACATCTGCGCCCCTCCAACTATAAATCGCTTGATCATCATCTCCAACACAGCAGATATTTTTGTGTTTCTGTGATAATAATTTTAAAAAAGTATCCTGACAAGTATCAGTATCTTGATACTCGTCAACCAAAATATATTTAAATTGATTTTGGTATTTTTTTAGAATTTCTAAATTTTCACGAAAAATTTTAACGGGTAATAATAATAAGTCGCCAAAATCTGCAGCATTTAAAATTTTTAGTCTTTCTTGGTATTCAATGTACAATTTGCTTATATTCAAAGTTTTTCCGAATTTAAATTTATATTTTTTAGATTCTTCTGGTAATATTGATTTATCTTTAAACCACTGAATCATCCATAAAACATTAGAAGGAGTATATTTTTTAATATCAATTTTATTTGACTCTAAAATCTGTTTTACCACTCTTGCTTGATCATCAGTATCAATAACTGTGAAATCATTCTTAAGAAAACAGAGTTCTGCGTGCCTTCTGAGAATTTTTAGACCTGATGAATGAAAGGTGCCAATCCACATTCTTTCAATATCTATTTTTAAAAGATTTTGTACTCTTTCTTTCATCTCATTTGCAGCTTTATTAGTAAAAGTAACAGCAAGAATTTCCCATGGTTTCGCAAGTTTTTTATTTAGTAAATGAGCAAGACGGGTTGTTAAAACTCTAGTTTTTCCTGTACCAGCACCAGCCAAAACTAAAACAGGGCCATTTAATGTTTCTACAGCTTTTTTTTGTTTATCGTTAAGTTTATCTAAATAAAAAAGTTTATTCATTTTTTAACTCCAAAAAGCATCGTAAGGTTTTTTAATTAATTTCTTTTTTGTCAAATTAGAACATATTTTACCTGTTAAATCAGCTCGATTAAGAGTGTAAAAATGTAGATCACCAAAACCATTTTTTATTAAATCTAGGCATTGTTTTGTTGCGATGTCGACAGATAAATTAAATTCATATTCTTTCTTTCCTTTATATAATTTTTTTAGTCTTTTTGGTATAGATGCATTACAGTTATTTGCTAATTTGATCAATTTGTTAAAATTAATGATTGGTAATATGCCTGGTATTATAGGTATTTTTATATTTTTCTTTTTAAGAATGTTTATAAAATCATAAAATTTATTATTATCAAAAAAAAATTGGGTAATAGCTTTTGTTGCGCCTAAATCAATTTTCCTTTTCAAATTATCAATATCCTCTTGAATATCTTTAGATTCAGGATGTTTCTCCGGAAAAATTGGGATAATTATCTTAAAATCTCTTATTTTTTTTAAATCTTTAATAAGTTCACTAGAATAAGTGTAACCATTAGGAAAAGTAACAAATTTCCTTTTTTTACTTAATTTTATGTTTTCTGGATCCCCTCTTATTACCACAATCGACTTAATTCCCAGCTTCCAATAATCAATAGCTAATTTTTTGATAGAATCTTTTGTATCCCCAATGCAGGTTAAATGAGGAATAGGTTTTATTGATGGTCTATAAGTGAATTTTTTAATTGTATCATGAGTCCTTTGCCTTGTTGAGCCTCCCGCTCCATAAGTAATTGAAACAAAGTCTGGATAGAAAATCTTTAATTTATTTAATGTATTCCATAAACTTTGATACATTTTTAAATTTTTTGGTGGAAAAAACTCGAATGAAATTTTTAGATTTGTATTCATTTAATATAATAAACTGTGGATAACTTTTTATTTAATATGTTTTTAATAAAAAATAAATAGTATATTATTATTACTTAGAAAATTTGGGGGTTTTTTTTTTATTAAAATGCATATATATAGATTTTTTTTAATTATAGCATTCCTGTTTTCATTTAATTTAAATTCTAATGCGGAGCATCATGAAGGAAATGTAGTAGTTGAAGATGCAATTATAGTAGAATCTGATTTTGATCTTAATGAAACTTATGAAACAAAAGATTATAGTACTATTGACCCTATAGAAGGTTTTAATAGAGGGGTTTGGGATTTTAATCTTGGATTAGATAAAGCATTAGTAAGACCTGTAACAAGAGGGTATGTAAATGTAGTTCCAGATCCGTTTAGAAGAGGTTTGGGTAACGCGGTTGATAATTTCTTTACTACCCCTCAGTATTTTGTAAATAATTTATTACAAGGAAAAATAGGCGGTGCTTTTAATACAGTATCAAGGCTGGTAATTAACTCAACAATAGGTTTAGGTGGATTTATTGATGTTGCAAGTAAAATGGGTATTCAAGAAAGGCCTGAAACCTTTGGAGATACATTAGGGGTTTGGGGCTGGAAAGAAAGTAATTATGTCCAACTTCCATTTAAAGGACCTCAGACATCTAGAGATATTGTTGGTTTTATAGGTGATATTTTTACTGATCCATTAATTTTTATTGGTGTGCCATTATGGGGAAATTTAGTAAAAACTGCAGGTTCAGCTGTTGATGACAGACAAGAAACTCTTGGCGTCCTTGAAGAAATAGAAAAAACTTCTTTAGATTTTTATTCTTCTATTCGTTCAATGTATATACAAAAAAGAGCTGACGAAATAGAGAATGATAAAATAACAAATTACCAACAGTATTTAGAAAAATAAATAAATGTTTTCTAATAGGTTTGTCTTAATAATATTTACAGCTTTTTTGTTTATATTTTCACCAAAACAACATTATGCCATAGCTGGAGATGATCCAGGTGTGTATGTGATGGAAATGACTAAAAATGCTATAGATACTCTTACAAACCAATCTACAAGTCAGGAAGAAAAAGAAATTGAATTTGGAGAACTTTTCGATAAAAATTTTGATGTACCTTCAATATCTAGATTTGTTTTAGGAAAATACTGGAAACAAGCCTCTATAGATCAAAAAAAAAAATTTATAAAATCTTTTAGAAATTATATTGTTAAAACATATTCCTCAAGATTTAATGAATATTCAGGCGAACAGCTAAAATTATTAAATACAGAAAATGAGTCTAACCCCAAAATATTTTTGGTACATACAGCTCTTGAAAGACAAGATGCACCAATGATAAAAGTAGATTGGA
>Ga0163108_10002157_pt1 | contig 14270 bp, 17 predicted proteins | sample Fk1155metaG_FD_109644 | JGI IMG/M metagenome (GOLD analysis project Ga0163108, IMG submission 109644) | Marine microbial communities from the Central Pacific Ocean - Fk160115 155m metaG | ecosystem: Environmental > Aquatic > Marine > Oceanic > Photic zone | place: The Central Pacific Ocean...
GTGTTTTACAAATTACTATGGATCTTAACATATTGGGGCAAAGACATGCGGATATTAGAAATGGTCTATCTGCACCTCCAAAATTTAATTTGTCACATATTAGTCAAATTGCTTCTCGACCAGGCTGGGCTTTAGGTATGTTAAGAGCGAAAAGGCATTATTTTGCTAATGTTGTAGGACACGCTAAGGGAGTGACAGATAATGCCACTCTTTTTTCATGGATTGCGGAGCAATTTGATGCAAGTTTTTCATGGAAGGATTTGGATTGGATTAGAAATCAGTGGAAAGGAAAGATTGTCTTAAAAGGAATATTGGACCCTGAAGATGCTTTAATGGCTGTTAAATTAGGCTATGATGGGATAGTAGTGTCTAATCATGGCGGCAGACAATTAGATGGAGCGCTTTCTTCTATTATGGCTCTTCCGGAAATTGTAGACAAAGTAGACAATAAATTAGAAGTGTACATGGATGGAGGAGTGATGTCAGGCCAAGACCTTTGTAAAGCTTTATGTATGGGGGCAAAAGGAGCATTAATAGGCAGGGCTTTTTTATATGGCTTGGGCGCCTATGGAAAAGAAGGTGTTGTGAAATGTTTAGAAATTATAAGAGATTCGTTAGACGAAACTATAGCGTTTTTAGGAGAAACGGATGTTCAGAAATTAAATAGAGATAATATAATTTTAAAAACTTTTTATGGCGATTAATCATGACAGAGAATAAAAACAAACAGCTTAGCAATGAAGATAGCGATTTATGGGAGCTAATTACAAAAAAAGATAAGAAGTACTCAAGCTCAAATAAATTTGTACCTAAAAAAAAGAGCACTAAAAAAAACAATGTAACTTTTAATAAAAGCAAACCTGATTTAACAACTAGAAATATAAAAGAAAACAAACCAACCAAAAAGGGGTTAATAGAAAGAAAAATTGTTCATAAAGAGCAAGACTTAGACCCTGCTAAAATCCCTTCCGGCATCTCTTTAAGCCAAGCAGAAAGGCTTTCAAGAGGAGAAACAAGACCGGAAGAACAAATTGATTTGCATGGCTTTACTCAATCTGGGGCACATAAGTATTTAAAGGAAAAATTGACGGAGTTATATAAAAAAAATATAAGATGTGTTTTAATAATTACGGGAAAAAAAACAGGAAAATATGGGGCAGAAGGTGTTTTAAGAAAAGAAGTACCTAAATGGTTAAATATTGAGCCTTTAAGGCAAATGGTTTTAATGACAAGTTGGGCTCAGCCAAGAGATGGCGGAGAGGGAGCTCTCTATGTTTTGTTAAAAAAAAAACGATAAGCTTTTAAGTATTATTTAATTATGAATAAGTGTAATATATATATGTTTATAATAAAGTGTTAGGGCGTAATATGCGCAAAGCAAAAGTAGAAAGAAACACTAAAGAAACCAAAATAAAAGCAAGTATTAATTTAGACGGAACAGGAGCCTCTAAAATTAATACAGGCATAGGGTTTCTTGATCATATGGTGGAGCAAATTTCTAGACATGGGCTGATAGACATTGACTTAAAGACTAAGGGAGATTTACATATAGACGATCACCATACAGCGGAAGATTCTGGCTATGTCTTGGGCGCGGCTATATCAAAAGCTTTAGACAAAAGACAAGGAATCAATAGATATGGCAAGGCTTTAATACCAATGGACGAAACTTTGTCTCGGGTAGTAATAGATTTGTCAGGCAGGCCCTATTTAGTATGGAAAGTGGCTTTTACACAGAAAAAATTAGGAGAAATGGATACCGAGCTTTTTAAGGAATGGTTTCAAGCTTTTTCTCAAGCCATAGGAGCAAACATTCATGTAGAAAATTTATATGGTATTAATAATCATCATATAATTGAATCTTGTTTTAAAGGGTTAGCAAGATCCTTACGCGAGGCTATTATAATAATAGATAGAGCCGCGAAGCAAGTCCCTTCAACAAAAGGAGTCTTAAGACAAGACGGTTAAGAGGTTTAATAGTAATGATTGTGGGAATTATAGATTATGGTTCGGGCAACATTCGTTCCGTTTGTAAATCTTTTGAAAGAGCGGCGACCTTAACAGATTTAAACATAAGGGTAAAGATTGTGTGTAGGGCAGATGAATTAATAGAATTGGATAAATTGGTTTTGCCGGGGCAGGGGGCTTTCGCAGATTGTATGGAAGGGTTAAAAAAAATTAAAGGCATGGAGGCGATGCTCAATAAAAAAGTTATGCAAGAAAAAAAAGATTTTTTAGGAATTTGTGTAGGCATGCAACTTCTTGCAGGAGAAAGTTCGGAACATGGCAACCATGAAGGACTGTCTTGGCTAAAAGGGAAAGTTGTAAAAATGAAAAACCATGCAAACACACTTAAAATTCCACATATGGGGTGGAATTCTGTTATGCATAAAGAAGGGCACCCGTTATTTCAAAACATTAAAATGCAAGAAGACTTTTATTTTGTTCACTCATATGAATTTTTTACTGAAGAAAAAGAAACGATAATTGCTAAAACTATTTATGGGGAAGATATTGTTGCTGTAATAGGAAAGAACAATGTAATAGGAACGCAATTTCATCCAGAAAAAAGTCAAAAAGCAGGTATTCAATTTATTAAAAATTTTTTAGAGTGGAAATCATGAAAAACAATCATGAACTAAAAGTAAGCTTTATAAAAAAGTTTAATGCAGGAGAACTACAAGAATTATGCAAGGCTACGGAAGAGGCAATTCTGCAGGGAATAGGTTTTAGTTGGGTTAAACCTCCCCCCAGACAAAATTTAGAAAATTATTGGAAAGGAGTATTGGCAATGCCACAGCGCAATTTGTTTGTTGGCACTTTTAATGGAGCTATAGCAGCATCTCTTCAGGTTGTTTTCCCAAACAAAAGCAATGAAGCGTCTTCTTTTTCTGCATCTATAGACACGCATTTTGTTTCTCCTTGGGCAAGAGGCCATGGGCTAGCAAGGCTATTATTAGAAGCGGGAGAGGAATTGGTATTAAAAAAAGGATTTGGCCAAATATTATTAGAAGTTAGACGGTCTCAAAAACGAGCAATAAAATTATATGAATCTTCTGGGTATATAAAATGGGGAACTTTACCAGCATACCACAATGTAAAAACAAAACTTCTTGCAGGAAGTTTTTATTACAAACCTTTAAAACCGAAGATTAAAAAATGATATTTTTTCCAGCTATAGACCTAAAAGAGGGAAAGTGTGTAAGATTAATACAAGGAGCCATGTCTACTTCTAAGGTTTTTGATGAAAGCCCTACTAGTAGAGCGAAAGTATTTTTAAAAGAAGGCTGTTCTTGGCTTCACATTGTTGATTTAAACGGGGCGTTTAAAGGAAAGCCCATTAACACCAAACCCGTAAGAGAAATTATTAAAAATGTTAATATTAATATTCAGTTAGGCGGAGGAATAAGAGACATTGAAACAATTGATTTTTGGATAGGCTTAGGGATTAATAGAATTATTTTAGGCACGGCTGCTTTAAAGAATCCAGAAATAGTAAAAGAAGCATGTAAAAAACATTATGGAAAGATTGCGGTAGGGCTAGATACACGAAAAGGTCTTGTTGCTGTAGAAGGTTGGGCAGAACAGTCAAAAACTAAAGCATTAGATGTGGTTAAGCAGTATGAGGATTATGGAGTGTCAGCTATTATTTATACTGATATAAAAAGAGATGGAGTATTAGAGGGCCCAGCAGCAGAGGAGACGGCAGAATTTGCAGAGAAAATTAATATTCCTGTTATCATCTCAGGAGGAGTTTCGTCAATTGAAGACTTAATAAAGATTAAAGGCTATGAAGAGTCGGGAATTATAGGCGTGATTAGTGGTAGAGCTATTTATGACAATCGCTTAAATATTAGAGACAGCATTAAGGTGTTAGAAAACAATGTTAAAAACTAGAATTATTCCATGCTTAGACGTTAAGGATGGCCGCGTTGTAAAAGGGATAAATTTTGTAGGCTTAAAAGATGCGGGAGACCCTGTTGAGCAAGCAAAAATATATGATTCACAAGGCGCGGATGAGCTTTGTTTTTTGGATATAACAGCGAGCTCGGATAATAGAAATATTTTATTAGATATTGTTAGCAAAACGGCAGAGCAATGTTTTATGCCCTTAACCGTAGGAGGCGGAGTAAGATCTTTAGAAGACATAAGAAATTTATTGCTTGCCGGGGCTGACAAAGTAGGTATGAACACAAGCGCTGTATTGAACCCTTCATTGATTTCAGATGCGGCAAACAAATGTGGTTCACAGTGTATAGTAGTTGCAATTGATGCAAAAAAAACAGAAAAAAAATGGAACGTTTTTACACATGGAGGCAGGACAAACACAGAAATTGATGCAGTAAAATGGGCTCAAGAGGCAGCAGAAAGAGGAGCAGGAGAACTGTTAATTACTTCTATGGATAGAGACGGAACAGGAAAAGGTTTTGATTTAGATCTTTTAAAATTTATTACAAAAAATGTTTCTATTCCTGTGGTGGCTTCGGGAGGAGTAGGAAATTTAAACCATTTGGTTGATGGGGTAAAAATAGGAGGAGCTAGCGCAGTTTTGGCCGCATCAATATTTCATTTTGGACAATACAATATTAGAGAAGCTAAAACGGCAATGAGAGATTCAGATATCTCTATTAGAATATAATTTAAAAGGACATAGCTCGAAAAAAATATTATAATTTAGTAACTTTTTATATTACAGGAATTTTATGAAAAATATTTCTTCTTTTAATGAGCTGCAAAAACTCTGGAAAACAATAGAGTTAAGAGCAAAAAATAAAAACTCTAAAGACTCGTATGTTGCTTTTTTATTAGAAAAAGGCGTCAAAGAATGTGCAAAAAAATTAGGAGAAGAAGCGGTAGAAGCTTCAATTTCTGCTGTTAAAGAAGACAAAAAAGAAACAATAAAAGAATCTGCAGACTTAATATTTCATCTGTTTGTTTTGTGGAAGTCTTTAGGTCTTTTTCCTCAAGAAGTTATGGAAGAGATAGAAAAGAGAAGCAATATATCAGGACTTGACGAAAAAAAGCATAGAAATAATAAATAAAACCATGTCTGAAAAATACGATTCAAACAATATATTTGCTAAAATTTTAAGAAAGGAAATTGCGTGTAACAAAGTCTATGAAACTAATTATAGCATTGCCTTTAGAGATATTAATGCTCGAGCCAAATGCCATATTTTAATAGTGCCTAAAAAAGCATATATAAGTTTAAATGACTTTTCCATAAAGGCGAGTAACGAGGAAAAAGCAGACATTTTTAGTGTTATTTCATGGGTGGCAGAAAATGAAAATATAAAAGAATCTGGATATAGAGTTTTAACCAATGTTGGTGAACATGGACATCAAGAAGTTAAACACTTACATTTTCATTTATTAGGAGGGCAACCTTTAGGAGGCATGATAAAAAAATTAGAAATTATATAATTTTTTCAAGCTTGTCCCAAAACAATCCGCTTACATTTATATTATTAAATTTAGAAATTTCTTGTATTCCTGTAGGAGAGGTAACATTAATTTCTGTAAGGTAATTTCCAATGATATCTAAACCAACTAAAATTAATTCTCTTTTTTGTAATTCTGGTTTTAGTTCTTCACAAATTTCTTGCTCTTTTTTTGTAAGGGCTTTTTTTTCTGCTTTTCCTCCTACATGCAGGTTAGAGCGTGCTTGGCCTTTAGGCGGGATTCTATTGATGGCCCCAGCTATTTCTCCATTTATGAGAACTATTCTTGTGTCCCCTTGTCTAACTTCGGGCAAATATTGTTGTATAATAATGGGCTCTTTAGAAAGCTCAAAAAACATTTCTAAATGAGAAAACAAATTAGGGTCATTTTCTGTAATATGAAAGATTTGTTTGCCTCCATTACCATATAGAGGCTTAATAATAATTTCTTTAAAATTATTTTTGAACTTAATAATTTCGTCTATATTTCTTGTTATTAAGGTTTCAGGGATAAATTCTTTATATTTGTTTACTAAAATTTTTTCTGGAGCATTTCTAACTTCTGTCGGATTATTTACTACGAAAGTGTTTGGGTGTAAATTTTCTAGCATATGTGTGTTAGTTATGTAAGACATGTCAAAAGGAGGGTCTTGTCTAAGAAGGATTATGTCTTGCGACGAAAGGTCAATTGTTTTTTGTTTATCGAGAGAAACGTGTTTGTTTTTAATTTTTTGTAAGTTTATTATTTTTTGTCCTTTTGTTGTTATTTTTCCATTATGAAAAGATAAATTTAAAGGGTTATAATAAAACAATTCATGACCCCTTTTAAAAGCCTCTAATGCTAAAGCAAAAGTGGTGTCTGCTTCAATGTCTATTGAGGTAATGGGGTCCATTTGCAAAGCAATTTTAGACATTTTATTTCTTTCTTTTGTTGTCGTTTTTTAAGATAATATGGCTTATTACTTTTTTAGCCCCTTGTATAGCTCTTGCATGATTAATTACTTTGTTTAATTCTTCTTCATTTTGCGCAATTCCTATTATGTATACTATTTGATTTGAAACAGAGTGACTAAAATTTATATCTGAAATATCTATGTCGCCTATTAAAAGAGTGGTTAAATTTATGGAAATTCTAGCATCTTTTGCTTCTGATATTAGGCCAAGGTTTTTGTTTATGGTGATTTCATTTAAGACTTCTCTAACTTCGGGAGTATTCCATGCAATGCTAGCTACTATATCTTTATATTTTGTGTTTTCTACGCTTCCTACTAACAAAACTCTTTGTTCTATCACTATCACGTCAACTGCAGCGAATATTTTTTCTGTGTTGGCCCTAAATAGCTCATCTTGAATTCGAATGTCTATTTCAAGGTCCATGGCGGCGTCTTTCAGGGACCTTTCTTGAACTGTTGCAAGCCCAAGGGTGGCCGCTCCTCCTACTAAAGCGGTTCCACAACCGGAGAGAACAAAAAGGGAGAAAAATAAAACTAAATAATTTTGTAATTTTTTATACATTATTTTTTCCTTATTAAGTTAGAGAAAATACAAAACATTATTTTTTCATATTAAGAGCTATTTTATAAATATAGTCTCTTTTTGTCATAGTTGTTTTTGCTATTTTTTTTGATGCCTCGGCAATTCCTAATTTTTTAATATTGTTTTTTAAAAGTGTTTTTATTTCTTCTTCAGAATATGTATTAACTCTCAGTTCTGACTTTTCTATTATAATAACATATTCTCCTTTTAAATTATGTTTTTTAATTTTTTTAATTATATCTAGCACAGAACCATTAATGTTTTCTTCATAAATTTTTGTTAATTCTTTTAAGATGCTTATTTTTCTGTTTCCCAAATGCTTGTAAATTTCTTCCATTAAAGAGAAAACTCTATATGCAGATTCAAAGATAATAATTGAAGAAGGAAGATCTTTTAATTTAAGAAGTTTTTCAGACCTAAGACTTTTCTTTTTAGGAAGAAATCCTGTAAAAAAAAATTGATCAGAGCTTATTCCTGATATTGAAAGGGCAGCAGTTATTGCGCTTGGGCCAGGAATAGTTTTTACTAATAAATTTTCGGCCAAGGCGGTTTTTACTAATTTATAGCCGGGGTCTGAAATCAAAGGAGTTCCAGCATCAGATATTAGACCAATATTATTTCCTAAAGTAAGTTTTTTTATTATTGCTGGGATCATTTTTTTTGCATTATGTTCATGATAAGACATTAGTCTTCCTTTACAGGGTATTTTGTGTAAATTGCAAAGTTTTGCTGTAATTCTTGTGTCTTCGCAAGCAATTAAATCTAGCGTTCGCAACTTGTCCAATGCCCGCAAGGTTATATCATTTGCGTTCCCTATGGGTGTTGCTATTATATACAACGATCCTTGATTCTTGTTTTTCATTATGTCTTATTTATAAATTTAATATATTTATTAATCATATTTGTATTATTATATTAATAAAAGGATGGTTTTGTGAAATATCTTTTATTTATTTTTAATATATTATTTCTCTTTTTATTATATTCTTGTTCGCCCATATATTTAGATATGCCAGGGTCTGATGAAAAAGGTGATGTAGAGGTTGAAGCAGATGATCAAGAAAAAGAAATACAAATGCGACAAAAAGAAAAAATCACTTCTGTCATAAAAGAGCCAAAAGAGAGCGTTTCTGAAGCACCTAAGGAAAAAATAATAATAAATAAAGAGAGCTTTGAAGAGCCTAGTAATATTGAAAACAAATTAGATGGAGAGGCTTTAATTAGTGACGAAGAGGAGTTTCGAAAAGGAGGGCCATTTAATAAAAAAGTTAAAGTAGGTTTGTTAATTCCACTTAGTGGAAAGGAGGCTTATTTAGGAGAATCAATATATAAATCTTCTGAAATGGCATTATTTGAAACAAAATCTAATCATATTGAATTAATATTGGATGATTCTGGAAGCACAATAGAAACGGCAGTGAATGCTGCCAAGAATTTAGAAAAAGCGGGCGTTTCAATGATTATTGGGCCTATATTTTCTTCTCAAGCTAAGGCGGTAAGAAATAGTATAAGCAGAACTATACCTATATTTTCTTTTACTAATGATGAAGCTTCTGCAGAAAAAGGTTTGTGGGCATTTGGTTTTAGTCCACAGCAAGAAATTAAAGCCATATTTAAGGAAATAAAATCTCATTTAATTGCTAATATGGCTATAATAATTCCTAATTCAGCATATGGAAATGTCGCCTTAGAAACTATATTAAAAGAAAGCTCTTTTTATAATATAAAAATCAAAAATATTTATAGATATTCGATAGTTTCTGAAAATTTTTCAGCTTTAGGGGAAGAGTTAAAAAGAAGTAAAAGTTTAGATTTTGATGCGTTATTAATTTTAGCAGGAGGAAAACAGTTAAGAGAGATGTCTTCTAGGGCACAATATAGGGGAATAAGCCCCAAAAACACTAAATTTTTTGGCATTTCTAGTTGGAACGACCCGGACATATTAGGAGAGCCGGCTTTACTTGGAGGAATATTTATAGCCCCTCAGCAATCTTCTTATGAGTCATTTGTTTCCCGTTACTATAAAGTTTATGGAATTAATCCGACAGAAATTAGCGCTTTGAGCTATGATATCTTATCTTTATGTTCTGCAGGCCTAAAAGAAGTTAAAGATATAAAAGCTTTTCTTAATTTTTTAACTAAGAAAACAGGCTTCAATGGTATATTTGGGTATTTTTCTTTAAAAGAAAACGGAAAAATAAATAGAAAATTTATTTCATATAAAGTTTTAAAAAGAAGTTTTGTAAAAAGAAAATTAAATAATTAGTTTTCTAATAATAGAATTTAAAACAGGAAATCCTTTCTTTGTAACAGAAATTGTGTTGTCATTATTATTAATAAATTTATTTTTGATTAAGGTTTGGAGGAAGTTTTTATCTATAATTTTTTCAAAATTATTTATATTACATAGCTTTTTAACTTCTGATAATTTTATGCCACTAGTGAGCCGTAAACCGGTAAGTAAAATTTCTTTAGCTCTTTGAGTGCCTGTAATGCTCTCATGTTTTAGAAGAGAATTTTTATAATTTGATGTTTTGTCAAACCATATAACGGGAGAAGGGTATCTTTGGGTGGCGCGCCATTTATTGTTTACAATCATTCTTCCGTGTGCTCCTGGGCCAAAGCCAAAATATTGATGCCCTTTCCAAATATTTGTGTTGTGTATACTTATTGCATTTTTTTTACAATAATTAGAAACCTCATATTTAAGAAACTTATTTTTATTAAGAATTTCTTCCGTCATTGTATATAAGTTTAATAATATTTTTTCAGAAGGAAGCTTAAATTGCTTATTTCTAAATTGTTGGTTAAAAGAAGTGCCCTTTTCAATGGTTAATTGATAGGCGGAAATATGCTCACCAGAAAAATAAATAGCTTTTAAAAGCTCTTCTTTCCATATTTTTTCTGTTTGATCAGGAAGTCCATAAATTAAATCAAAAGAAACTCGACTAAAACAATTTTTTGCATATTCAAGAGCTTTTAAACCTTCTTTTGCACTATGGCTTCTTCCTAAAAAGTTGAGAGAATTGTCGTTTAAGGATTGCAGCCCTAAAGAGAGCCTATTTATTCCTAATTTTGAAAAGGTTTTAAATTTAAGCATTTCAGAACTTGAAGGGTTTGCTTCAAGAGTGATTTCAGCATTAGGGGCAATGACCCATTTTTTTTGTATATGATTTAACAGAAATTCAATTAAATTATTATGCATCAGGCTAGGAGTGCCGCCACCAAAAAATATGCTTGTTATATATATTTTTCCTACATTTTCAGCTTCTCTGTCTATTTCTTTTTGGTAAGCTTTTTTCCAGGCTGATAGCTCTAAAGAGTTTTTTGAAACATGACTGTTGAAATCACAGTAAGGGCATTTAGAAATACAAAACGGCCAATGAATATAAATTGATGCGTTATTGTTATCTAACAATGATAGACTCTTTAAGTTTATGAAATGCAAGGGCTCGATGACTAATTAGCTCTTTTTGGTTAGGGAGCATTTCGCCAAATGTTTTGTCGAAATTTTTGGGTATAAATATTGGGTCATATCCAAAGCCATTATGCCCTTTGGCAGGAAACATTATATTGCCGTGAATTTTTCCTGTAAAGCAAAATTCATTTTTATCTTTAGTTATTAGCGCCAGGACACATATAAAATATGCATTCGTATTTGTTTCGTTTTTAAGTTTTTTTTTAATTATATTCATTGCTTTTGAAAAATTTTTTTCTTTTCCAGCCCAGCGCGCAGAAAAAACGCCTGGTTGTCCTTCTAGCGCTTCTATACATAAACCAGAATCGTCGGATAAAGAATTTAAGCCTGATAATTTGTGTGCGCCTCTTGCTTTAATTAAAGCATTTTCTTTGAAGTCAGCGCCATTTTCTTTTGGCTCAATAATCGAGAATTTAGACACAGATACCGCTTTAAGCGCCAAAGGTTCTAGTAAATCTTTTATTTCTTTTACTTTTCCTTTGTTATGGCTAGCAATAACTATTTTTTCATTTTTATTAATTTTTATTTTATTTTTCATTTTTTAGATATTTATCAGCTCGAAGACCTTATTGTAGGATTATTCCTTTCTAAAGTCCAAATATTAAATGTATATTTAATTGTATATTAAATATTTTTAAAGTGAGTAATTTTATTGAAAAATCTTGATAAAAAAAATGCATTATTATCATCTTTAGATAATCGTTCACGAAAAATTTTACAGCATGTGATTGAATCGTATATAGAAACAGGTACACCAGTGGCGTCCAAAACAATTTCAGAAAAGATTATGCCTTCTCTTGCGTCAGCTACAATTAGAAATGTTATGGCCAATTTAGAAAATTTAGGATTGTTAAAAGCCCCTCATATTTCAGCGGGAAGAATTCCAACAGAATCAGGATTGCAATTATTTGTAGATGGATTATTAAAAATCGGAGATATAACAACTGAAGAAAAAACTAATATTGAATCTTTATGTGCAGCAACAGGAAAAAGCCTTAAAGACATTCTTCACGAGACATCTAATGCCTTATCTGGTTTATCAAATTGTGTAAGCTTAGTTTTAGCTCCTAAATTTGAGAGATCGATAAAGCATATAGAGTTTGTTCCTATAGATGAAAATCGGGCTTTAGTTGTAATAGTAGATTCTATAGGCTTGGTTGAAAATAGACTGATACAAATTCCTAGAGGCACTACAGTATCAAGTTTGACAGAAGCAACTAATTTTTTAAATAAAAAAATTGGAGGGATGACACTATTAGAAGCGAAAGAAAATATTGAGGAAGAATTAAATTTACATAAAGACGAAATGAACAAACTTTCTGAGAAAATTATAAAAGCAGGATTGGCACAGAGAACGGGAAGCATGGAAAAGCCTTCCCTTATTCTTACTGGGAAAACCAATATTTTTAATGACAACAATAAAAATGATTTTAAAAGGATTAATGATTTATTTGAGCAGATAGAACAAGGGAAAAATCTATATGAATTATTAGAGAATTCTCTTTCAGGGGCAGGCGTCCATGTATTTATAGGTTCAGATAATAAATTATTTGATTATTCAGGCTGTTCTATGATATTAGCCCCTTTAAAAGGGAGGGAAGATTCAAAAGCTAATAAAGGGAAAACCCTAGGAGCTATTGGGGTTATAGGGCCTACAAGAGTTAATTATGGAAGAATTATTCCAATGGTAGATTTTACAGCAAAAGCTATATCAAAAATTTTTAAATAAAGAAAGCTTGTAAGAAGTATTTTAAAGCACAATATTCTCTATATATATTTTTAGGAGAACATATGACAAAAGAGAAAAAAAATAAAAAAGAAAATAAAAACAAATCTAATGGCAAAGAAAGTGTTTCTAAAATAAAAGAGAGGGAAGAGTTAGAATTATTAAAGGAAAGTTTAGAAAGCGCGGAAGATGCAAAACTAAGAGCGCTAGCTGAAACAGAAAATATGCGAAGAAGAATGGATAAAGAGAGACAGGAAAATGCAAGATATGGGGCCACATCAATAGCAAAGGGTTTACTTACGGTAATTGATAATTTTGAAAGAGCATTAACAGCTTATCCGAAAAACGTAGAAAATAAAAAAGATATAGAAAAAAACTATATTTCTCTTCATGAAGGGGTGGAACTAACTTTAAAAGAGATAATTTCTATATTTGATCGTAATGGAATTGAAATTATTGATCCGAAAAAAGGAGATGTTTTTGACCATAATATACACCAAGCTATGTTAGAAGTTGCTACAAGTGATTATAAACCTGGAAGCATTTGTGAAGTTTTGCAACCAGGCTATAAAATTTATGATAGATTGCTTAGGCCTGCCATGGTAGGAGTTAGCAAAGAAAAATAAGAAAGTTAGTAAATGAACACTTTATCTTTAGGCGCCGAATCTTTTGAAATGCCCCTTAATGAAAAGTGGGCGGTTACATATTTTAAAGAAGATATATCTAGAGCAGAAATTCGTTTTGAAACAGGAGAGTATCCTGTTTTAGGTGTGAAAATTGTAAGTTTAGACGATCCAAAATTAGACATTAACGATAAATTAAAACCTCATTTATTTGATCCTATTTTACTAGAAACAAATCCAAATTTAGAAATTAAGAACATTAATAACAATATATTTTGGCTGGAATATGAAGCTAATTTAGAATCTGGAGAAAAAGCTAAAGTATGGAGAATTGCTACACTTCTTGGGTCAAGAACTGTTAGGGTTGTTACTATAGCATTATCTTGGATGAGCGGGGGAGAAGCAGATATAGAAGTTAAAAAAATTTTAAATGAACTAAGCGGAAACATTCTCAAATGTACATTTAGTAAAGACAATACTGATTTAGATAAAGAGGCGCTTGCTTTAGCAAAAATAGCACGATTAAAATTTAAATTAGCAACTCCTTGGGATGGCTTAAGTTTTAGGCTGCCTAATTCCTGGCCATTAGAAATTAATAAAAAGGACAAAACTATGGCTTGTAAGGTTACAGGTTATGATGATGCCATGTTTTTTTTGAATTTTGATGAAATTTTATTAACTAATAATATGACTATAAGCATGGAATATATGCAAAAAATAGCCGCTAATTTGGGGTCTGATATAAATGTTAAAAATATTTCTCTCCATGCAACAGAAAATAATATGTATTTAATATCTTGTCACAAAAATGATGAAATTAAAGAAGAGAATCTTGTTATGAAAAATTATTTTTGGCATTTTTTTGCACCAAGAAAAGAAAAACTTTTTAGGTTAAATTTTACATATGCTTTTCCTGAGAATAAGGATTTCTTTTTAGATAATTTAGTAGGTGTCCTAGACGCTAATATAAAAACTTTAACTTTTTTATAATATATTTTGCTAAAAGCCTTGTGATTTTGTTTTTTAATTCCCATATATCGTCTGTGAACATTATAAAACATATGAAAGAAGGAAAGCATGGGTAAAGTAATTGGTATCGATTTAGGAACTACTAATAGTTGTGTTGCTGTTATGGAAGGAGGCAACGCTAAAGTAATAGAAAATTCAGAGGGGGCAAGAACAACTCCTTCTATTGTTGCTTTTACAGATAATGGAGAAACCTTAGTAGGTCAGGCTGCGAAAAGGCAAGCAGTAACCAATCCTGAAAATACGTTGTTTGCGATAAAACGTTTAATAGGAAGACCTTTTTCTGATGAAAAAGTTACTAAAGATAAGGATATGGTTCCTTATAGCATAGTAAAATCTGATAGTGGAGACGCTTGGGTAAAAGCAGGAGGAAAAGATTATGCTCCGAGTCAAGTCAGCGCTTTTATTTTGCAAAAAATGAAAGAAACAGCAGAAGCCCA
>Ga0163108_10002158_pt1 | contig 14269 bp, 17 predicted proteins | sample Fk1155metaG_FD_109644 | JGI IMG/M metagenome (GOLD analysis project Ga0163108, IMG submission 109644) | Marine microbial communities from the Central Pacific Ocean - Fk160115 155m metaG | ecosystem: Environmental > Aquatic > Marine > Oceanic > Photic zone | place: The Central Pacific Ocean...
ACCGTGGCTTATGCCAATTCAGGACAACCTACAGTTTCTTATGGGTGATGACAAATCTACGCTTGAAATGTATGTAGATAAAGGTATAATAGAAATAGAGGCATTAACTTATATTAGAGGTCGATCAATTTCTAATGCATTCATAATTATCGATGAAGCACAAAACCTTACCACTCATGAAATTAAGACAATAATTACAAGAGTTGGAGAAGGAACAAAAATAGTTTTTACTGGAGATATCGATCAAATCGATAATGTTTATGTAGATGCTACAACAAATGGCTTAACCTATACAATTGAAAAAATTAAAGATTATGATGTTGCTGGACACGTTACACTACAGAGGGGAGAACGAAGCAAGGTCGCGACCCTCGGTGCAAACATACTTTAAAGGATAAAAAAATGGAAGATATTACACAAGGATTAAAAGAAACAGTTAATACGGACACTGTTATGAAAAGTTGGTTAGTTGATTACGTAGGTAACCAGCTTAATCCAGAGGACGAAGCGGTAACCGTTGAAATGATTGTAGAAACGATGGCAAACGAATTTCCAGAATTTTTAATGGCAGTTGCAGAGGAAAACTGGATTCGTGGATATCACCAAGCTTTAGAAGACGTAGAAATTGGTCGAGAAGCAGCGGAGATAGAAGCACAAAATGAAGAATAATCTACTTGAATATATTCGGGCTAGCAAAAACAATTCAGGTATATATTACTTAAATGATATACCCGTTTGGACAGAGGATCCCCTCCCAGATTCTATTGATTTAAGACAGGTTCTTCTAGATGTTGCAAAGCTACTTCCAAATGTATATTTGAAATATGTACAAGCCGTTCGAATTGGCGTCTTTGAGGAAATGTATGAAAAAGAACTGAATGCTATGTATAAAGATGGAGTATTATATATATCCAATATGCAAGACAACAATGAAGATATGCTTGATGATATAGTCCACGAAGTTGCTCATGCTGTTGAAGAACATAACCGTGATTCAATATATGGAGATGAAAGATTGTTGTTGGAATTTCTCGGAAAAAGAAAAAGATTACACGATTTATTGAAAAGTGAAGGATATAATGTTACAATAGAACAGTTCTTAGTTGCAAAATATGATTATGATTTTGATATGTTTTTATTTCAAGATATTGGATATCCTGTTTTAAAAACTCTTACTCTTGGATTATTTTTAAGCCCATATGCTGCGACTTCTATAAATGAATATTTTGCAACGGGTTTTGAGAGTTTTTACATGGGCGAAACTAATTATGTTAAGAAAATTTGCCCAAGCTTGGCAGACAAATTATACTATTTGGATGAGTTAACTTATGAATATTGATGAAAAATGCGAATATATTGACAAATATGTCAACGTTGAAGTGGCGACCAAATGGATTACGGTTACACTAGACGTGCCTTTGGTAACAAATACCACCGTTGAAGAACCTCAAGTCGTAATATACAGTGAAGATATACGTTATTTTTTAAAAAGCAAAAATATTACGTGGGACAGACTTGAACATGGTTCTTCGGTGGTAAATACCCACCCCGAAGGAACTTCAGGAATTTGGGTTTTTAGGCATTCAAAAAAAATACCGGGTGCTAAAAAAAAACGCACAGGCGTTAGTATGAAAAACGAAACACTACCTAAAAAGAAAACTAACAAAGAGGTGTAGGTTGCCACATATTTCCTATTCGGAATTAAAAAATTGGTGTCACTGTCCTTATTATCACAAACTTGTCAATATTGACAAAGTGAGGGGATTTGAAGGTAACGAATATACCGCATTTGGCACTGCTTTGCATTCTGTTTGTGAAAATTTGCTTAATGAGCAGGTTGATGCTGATGACGATAGTTTCTTTGTCAAAGAACTTCGACAAGAACTTAAAAAGCTCGATCATGACTTAAATAAAGAACTTGTAGTTTCTATGTTCAAACAAGGTAAAAAAATCATTCCAGAGTTACTTCCTGCGTTAAAAGCTCATTTTGGAGATTATGACGTAGTTAAAACAGAGGAAAAACTATATGAACCCATGAGTGGGCTGGATGACTATTTGTTTAAAGGATTTGTTGATTTGGTTTTAAGAACGAAAGACGACAAATATCACATAATTGACTGGAAGACATGTTCCTGGGGCTGGGATACTAAAAAGAGATCTGATAAGATGATTGTATATCAATTGGTGCTTTATAAGTATTACTTTTGTAAAAAACACAATATTGACCCAAACAACGTAGAAACTCATTTTGCGCTCTTGAAAAGAACCGCAAAAAAGAATATAGTAGAAATATTCAGTACTACAAGCGGTCCAAAGCGCATGCAAAATGCGCTGGATCTAATAGACAGAGCAGTAACTGCGATAAAAAACAATGTTCATATTAAAAACAGACTTTCTTGTACTTCAGGATATGGTTGTGAATTTTATAAAACAAAACATTGCACATAGGAAAAAAAAGTGAGTGAAAAAAAGAAGATTTTTACAATATCGGATCATCCGTTTACACCATCAGGCGTTGGTACACAAACAAAATATGTCATTGAAGCACTATTAAAAACAGGCAGATACCAGTTCGTTTGTTTCGGCGGCGCGATTAAGCATCCATCATATCAACCAATGAAAACAGAAGAATGGGGAGACGATTGGATTGTCTATCCTGTAGATGGCTATGGTAATCAAGATATGGTCCGATCAATGTTGAGGGTTCACCGACCAGATATGCTTTGGTTTATGACAGATCCTCGTTTTTGGCCATGGTTATGGGCAATTGATAATGAGATAAGAGTACATATGCCAATGGTATATTATCATGTTTGGGACAACAAACCATATCCATATTTTAATAAACCATTTTATGAATCAAATGATCATATTGCTACAATTTCAAAAATCACCGACGATATTGTTAAAACAGTGGTGCCAAATACGCCAAGTACATATGTGCCCCATGCTGTAGATAGTAAAGTATTTCATAAGATCCCACAGGTTGAAATGGAAAAATTTAAGAAAGAAAGCGGAGTGCCAACAGATAAATTTGTATTTTTTTGGAATAATCGAAATGCTCGTAGAAAACAAAGTGGTACTTTGATTTTTTGGTTTAAAGAATTTTTAGACAAAGTGGGTCATGACAAAGCTGTGCTCGTAATGCACACGGAGCCCACTGATCCAAATGGTCAGGATTTAAACGCAATAATCAAAACCCTTGGTTTGGGTAATGGAGAAGTTATGATATCTACAGAGAAAATACCACCGCAAAATCTTAATATAATCTATAATTTGGCTGATTGCACTATCAACATCTCCGATGCAGAGGGGTTTGGGTTGGCAACCCTAGAATCTTTATCTGCCGAAACTCCGATAATAGTCAACATGACAGGCGGACTACAAGAACAGGTTACTGACGGAACAAATTGGTTTGGTGTTGGAATAGAGCCAGCATCTAAGGCTGTTATTGGTTCACAAGATGTTCCTTATATTTTCGAGGATAGATTAAATAAAGAAGATTTTGTAAATGCATTGTTACAAATCTATAATATGTCAGAGGAAGAAAGAGGCGAACTTGGTAGAATGGGAAAACAACATGTAGAAACAAATTACAATTTTACTGATTTTGAAGAACGTTGGGTTACTCTTGTTGATCAAATTATTGAGGAACATGGCTCTTGGGATAATAGAAAAGTCTATAAGCCTTATTCTTTTACAGAGGTTAAATAATGAAAACTATATTAGTTAAAGGTCCAGCGCTTTCGAGATCTGGATATGGCGAGCAAACAAGATTTGCATTACGATCACTGAGACAAGCACCGGATCGATTTAATATTTTACTTATGAATATCCCCTGGGGTCAGACCGGTTGGTATAATCGAGATGACGAAGAAAGACAATGGCTTGATTACTTGATTGGTAGAACACCGAATCATATTAGTCACAACGCACCAATTGACATATCATTACAAGTTACTATTCCAAATGAATGGGAGAAGATCGCGCCTATAAACATTGGATATACCGCAGGTATAGAAACAACTAGAATCTCTCCTCAATGGATTGAAAAAGCCCGTTTAATGGACAAAATAATTACCATTTCCAATCATTCTAAAAATGTATTTAATAGCACTATATATGATGCTCTAAATCAGCAAACGGGTGAAAAGTTTAAAATACAGAATCAAGTTCCTATTGAGGTTGTAAATTATCCTGTTCGAACATTAGAGCAAGAGTCCTTTGATCTTGATTTGAAATACGACTTTAATTTTTTAAACGTGGCTCAATTTGGTCCAAGAAAAAATATTGAAAATACATTAAATTGGTTTGTGGAAGAATTTCACGACGATGAAGTGGGGCTCGTATTAAAAATAAATTTAGCTAATTGCAGTACTGCCGATAGACTTATGTGTACTTCAAAATTGCAAGAGGCTTTAGCTCAGTCTCCAGATAGAAAATGCAAGGTTTATCTTTTACATGGGGATTTAAGCCTAGAACAAATGAATTATTTATATGCACATCCAAAAATTAAGAGCTATCTTACCTTAACTCATGGAGAAGGATTTGGTATCCCAATTTTTGAAGCAGCTTATCATGGTGTTCCTGTAATTGCACCTCCCTGGAGCGGACAATGTGACTTTTTATATGCGCCTGTCATGTCTGGGAAAAGAAAAAAGGCTAAGATAAGACCGCTTTTTCGCAGAGTAGATTATACTTTAGGCGCAATTCCTCAAGAAGTAGTATGGGATGGCGTCTTAGAGGCTGGAACTCAATGGTGCTATCCAACGAAAAAGAGTTCTAAAGAAAGTATGAGAGATGTATATACCAACTATACACGATATTTTGGTATGGCGAAGAAACTAAAGAAGCATATTATTGAAAATTTTACGGAAAAGGAGCAATATACACGGTTTGCAAATGCAGTTATAGGCGAAGAAGAATCGGAATTGGAAGATTGGCTAACCAGCTTCGCGGACGAACTACAAGTTCATGAATAATATAATATTCATAGCCGATTTTTTTGTTGAAGAAACAGGCGGCGGTGGCGAGCTTAATAATGATGAATTAGTAACGCTATTAACACAGAAAAAGTATAATGTTACAAAATATAAAAGCAGAGCGGTAAAGCCATCATTGTTAAATAGCTGGGATCAAGATACTAAGTTTATAATATCTAACTTCGTCCAACTGTCAGAGGAAAGCAAAAGGATACTTGAAGACAATAAATCGTATATTATTTATGAACATGATCACAAATATGTAAAAACACGGAATCCAGCAGATTATAAAAATTTTATTGCCCCAAAAGAAGAAATCATAAACTATCGGTTTTATGAAAATGCTGTAGCGGTTCTGTGCCAAAGCGAGTTTCATGCCAATATTGTTAGAACCAATCTAAATTTAGATAATATTAAAAGCTTGGGAGGAAATCTGTGGTCGCTTGAATCATTAAATTTGATGCAGGATATTTCTACTAAAGAAAAAGTACCAAAATATGCTATAATGGATAGTAATAACTGGCATAAAAACACTCAAGGTGCAATTGTGGCTTGCAATAGTAACAACTGGGAGTATGATTTAATACCACCCAGTCAGTATAATGATTTTTTAACGAGAATGGGAAGAAACGAGAAATTTATCTTTCTGCCTAAGACACCTGAAACTTTATCTCGTATTATTGTTGAGGCACGAATGATGGGGATGTCTGTTATTACTAACAAACTAGTAGGCGCTACCAAAGAAGACTGGTTTGAACTTAAAGGATCAGCACTTATTGATGTTATCAGAAGTAAAAGACAAGAGATTCCACAAATCATTGAGGAGATTTTTGAAAATGGATAATCATTTTAAGATAATAGTTCCATTTTATAACGTTGAACAGTGGATCAAGCTTACTACAAGAAGCATTCGGGCACAAGACTATAAAAATTTTGAGTGTATTCTTATAGACGATATGTCCACTGATAATTCAATAGATATTGTCAAAGAAGAGGTAGGGGACGATAAGAGATTTCGCATTGTAGAAAACAAAAATAAAAAATATGTTTTAAAAAATATATCTGACGCAATATCACTATCCAAACCGAATAACGAAGACATCATAGTTATTTTGGACGGCGATGATTGGTTTGCTAAAAAAGATGTGTTAACCCTTTTAAATGAAACATATAATAAAGAAGGATGTTGGTTAACGTATGGCAGTTATATGGAATATCCATCTAAGGCAAGAGGAAAGTTTGCAAAACAAGTACCAAAAGAAATTATCGATGGCAATTTATTTCGAGCATCCCCGTGGATGACTAGCCATCTTAGAACTTGGAAGTATGGCTTATGGAAACATATAGACCAACAAAAAGCCTTTGTTGAATCATCTCCGCGAGATGATAATAATCATTTTGCTTTTTGTTGGGACTTGGCTTATATGTTTCCTTTATTAGAATTGGCGGGATGTAGGGCTCACTACATCTCAGATATTTTATATGTTTATAATAGACAAAATCCATTGTGCTGTGATAAAATTAAACACCAAATACAACTTGAAATGGAGCATAAAATTAGAAATATGCAAAGATATACCCCACTAGAGAAGCTTTAGCAAAGGACAGTACGCCATGAAAAGAATATTGGTTACAGGCGGCACGGGCTTTTTAGGTTCTAGCATAGTACAAAATTTATTAGACAAATATGATGTTGAATATGTCGTTGTACCAACAACAAATATTAGAAATCAAACATCTCTTAGCACATTAAACATTAATTCTAATAAACTTAAACTAATCAAAGGCGATATTCGAGATTATGATTTTATACAGAGAGTATTTAACGAATATGAATTTGATACTATTTTTCATCTCGGAGCGCTTTCGGAAGTTAGAAAGTGCCAGGATAATGCAAAATTAGCATATGATACAAATATTGGTGGTACTATTAACCTACTGGAAACAGCAAGATTGTTCGGAAGCGTAAAAGCCGTTGTTGTTAGTAGTTCTGACAAGGCTTACGGTCGTTGTAAATTACCATATACAGAGGATGCGCCATTGGATGGGAAGGGTATATACGAGGTTTCTAAGTCGTGTCAAGATTTAGTGGCTAGATCTTATTTCTATAATTATGGTTTACCCGTTGTTGTTACACGGTGTTCTAATCTATATGGCGGAACAGATTTAAATTTTTCAAGAATTATACCAAATACAATAAGATCCATTTTCAACAATAAATCTCCTTTAATTTGGACTGGTGCGGAAAACTTCATTAGAGAATTTTTATATGTTGAGGATGCCGCAAGTGCTTATTTATCCATTGCAGAGAATATTAACATTACTAAAGGAAATGCTTATAATATCGGAAGTGGAGAAAAAATTACAATAGGAGAATTGGTCAATAAAATTTTAAACAAGATAGCTACCACTGTAAAAATAGAATATAGAGAAAGAACATTTCCAGAAATTGATAATCAATATTTAGATTCTTCAAAGATTAAGGAAGATATTGGCTGGGAAGCTAAGATGGGAATAGATGAAGGGCTTAACAAAACAATAGAATCTTATAAACATATATTTTATAAAGATTAAGAGATAGGAGAACGAAATGGTGCTCTTTCAAACCGTATCAAGATGACGACGAAAAATGAAATTAACGTATGACAATATTGTTGATAAACATAAGAACGCTCCTTGTGTTGTAGCTCTTCATGGTCCAAGTCTAAACCCTTATAGACAAGAAATTCAAAGATTACAAAAAGACAAAAACTTATTACGTTTTTCTGTTAATGAGTGGTATGATTATTTTGATTTAAAGCCAGATTACTGGATTGTTGGAAATCAAGAGTTTACGATTAAGTCTTCTATTATCAGAGATCAGTTGTGGTCTGAAAGAAGATATATACATGACGCTTTTAACAAATTTAATGTTCCTCTTTTATATTGTGCTACAGCAGATTTAACGGATTTAGATTTTGTAGATAAAAATTTACATTGTGATTACCTACCTTTTGATGCTAAACACTTTAAAGGTCATAAGTGTGCTGATATATTAAAGAATGTTAAAAAATATTATGAAGAAAATGGAAATTTAAATTTTACAGATTACGGTAATAATGCAAAATTATGGGATCGACCGAATATTAAAGGATTCCCCGCTTGGAAACAAAAATTATATGGAAGAATCGGCGCGGGTTGGGATTTGTCTGGAAAGTGTTGTAAATTTATTGGCGATATCACAATCCAAGAAAAGGTACAACTGCATACAGGGTATAACCAACATATGGGCACGGGACAAACTATTGGTCTGGCCGTTATCGCGTTTGCAATATTAATGGGATGTAACCCAATATATGTGACAGGGCTGGATTTAGATTGTTCCCTTGGGCACGCGGACGGCAAAACAACATTAGGTGCCTACAACGAGGGACACATGGATCATTGGAAAATAATTTTTAAAGATTTTCTTCTTGATGACATGCGTATATTAGATGAAAGCGCGAAAAGGCTTGGCATTCAAATAGTAAATTTAAACAAAAATTCTTGGCACGATGTATTTGCGAAAGGTGAATTGAGTTTATGATAAACAAACAATGGAGAATATAAAACATGAAAGAAACATTTATTATTGCAGAAATTGGTATTAATCACAATGGTGATATAAATTTGGCTAAAAAATTAATAGACAGTGCAGCTTATGCTGGATGTAGTTTAGTTAAGTTTCAGAAAAGAACCATCGATCTTGTCTATACGCAGAAAGAGCTAGACAAGCCCAGAGAAAGTCCGTGGGGAACTACAAATCGAGAACAAAAATTAGGTCTTGAATTTGGCGAAAAGGAATATGATAAGATCAACAGGTATTGCAAGAAAAAAGGCATTGACTGGACAGCCTCGGCTTGGGATGTTCCGAGTCAATTGTTTTTGAGAAAATATGACTTGAAGTATAATAAGGTCGCCTCACCAATGCTAACTTATGATGAATTGTTAGAAACGATTGCCGAAGAAGGGAAACACACTTTTATTTCCACTGGCATGAGCACGGTCGAACAAATCAGAAAGGCTGTATCTATTTTTAAAAAAGCAAATTGTCCATACGAGTTGATGCACTGTAATAGCACTTACCCACTCAATCCAGAAGATGCCAATCTTCGTGTTATTGAAACATTACGAAATGAATTTAGTTGTGATGTTGGCTATAGCGGTCACGAAGTCGGCATCATTGTTAGCTGTGCGGCTGTGGCTCTCGGAGCAACCTCTATAGAGAGACATATTACTCTAGACCGGTCTATGTATGGTTCCGATCAAGCCGCTTCACTGGAGATTGGCGGACTAAACAAGCTTACATCATATATCCGCGATATTGAGAAATCACTAGGGTCACCAGTTAAAAAGATACACGCATCTGAGGTGTCTGCTATGAAAAAGTTAAGGAAATATTAGTGGCTGGACTAACTGCCATAATACCAGCACGAGGCGGCAGCAAAGGAGTGCCACGAAAAAATATTCGTGAATTAGCGGGATATCCATTGATAGCCTATTCCATAATTGCTTGCAAAAAATGTCCCGGTATCGAGCGCGTTATAGTATCTACCGATGACACAGAGATTGCCGCCACTGCTTCCCGGTTCGGCGCAGAAGTTCCATTTTTAAGACCAGAAAAATATGCACAGGACGACTCCACTGATTTAGATGTTATAAGACATTTTTATTCAGTGGAGGGTGTCCAAGACTTAGCACTTGTTAGACCAACGACACCACTTAGAGATCCGGCAATTATGAATACTTTTATTAATGAATATCACGAACAAAGAGATGACATAACAGGCTTACGTTCAGCACACCAATTAGCAGAATCTCCTTATAAATTTTTTAAAATTGTAGATGGCGTGTTTACCGGCTTTTTTGATAATTTTAATGGAATTAAGGATTATGCTAATTTACCAAGACAAATATTTCCGGCTGCATATCATCCTAATGGATACTTAGATATTGTGAAAAAAGAAACAGTTCTAGATGGCAGCGATTTTGGAGATAAAATTCTACCGGCAATTACTAAGTTTGTAATTGAAATTGATGACAAATATCACTTTCAAATGTTGGAAAATCAGATTATAATGGAAGATAGTCAACTGTTGCAGGAACTAAAAAATGGTTCATACTAAAAATAGACTTATAAAAGAAGATTTTGTTTTAGCCCCAGGTGAACTAACTGCGAACAGGCATAAAAATGAACCTCTGGCACTTGGGGATCAAGTTCCGATTGTGTGGCACAAAGCTAAAGATTTTAATGTTTATGATAAGAATGGAAATAAATGGATCGATATGACTTCTGGTATTTTTACTGCCAATGCAGGACATGCAAATGATAATATTAAAAATGCCATTAAAGCGCAGTTAGATTCAGACTTATTGTTTGCCTACCAATATGAAACAGCAATAAGAGACAAGTTCGTTACCAAATTACTCGACATTACACCAAAGCATCTAAACAAGGCTATATTATTAAATACAGGTTCGGAGGCAACGGATGCAATCTACAGACTTCTTAAGTCATGGGCGAGACAACAGAATAAAAAATACATAATTTGTTTTAAAGGAAGTTACCATGGTCGAGTTTTGGGGTCCGCTCTTATGGGTGGTTCAAAGTTTGATACAATGTGGTCAGGAGTTAAAGATGAAGATATAATTTTTATTGATTTTCCTTATCATAAAGATGATGCATTTGAGCCACAATTATTGCCACCAAAGGAACAGATAGCTGCCTTCTTTCTAGAAACATATCAAGGCTGGGGTGCGTGTATGTACCCGCCGCAATATATTAAAAGTTTATATGAATACGCTAGAGAGATCGGAGCACTAGTTTGCTTTGACGAGGTGCAGGCAGGCTTTTACAGAATGGGTGAGCTTTTTGGATTTATGACCTATGGTGATTACATCGAACCAGATCTAATCAGCGTGGGAAAAGGAATTTCTTCTTGTTTACCAATTTCAGCGGTATTGGGTCGAGCAGACATAATTGATCTTGATTTGGATGCCAATTTAAGCGGAACGCATGCTGGAAATGCAATCTGTTGTGCCGCCTCGCTTGCTAACTTAGAATTTTTAATTGATGAAAACTTTCAAAGCGACCTTAAACATAAAATACAATGTTTCGAGCAAAGATGCCACAAATTGATAGATCTAGAGTCGGTTTTAAAAATTAATTATAGAGGAATGATTGCTGGTATTATTTTTGAGAGCGTTGACGCCGCAAACAAGGCTGTCAACAATTGCCTACTCAATGGGGTGTTGCCAGTATGTACGTTTCGTGAGTCTATAAAACTTGGTCCGCCATTGACCATTAGCATCGATGCTATTAACGAGGCGTTCGATGTTATTGAGAATGCTATAAAAACAATATAGGGAAGAGAAATGTCACATCACATAAATCTAACAGCATACGCGAATCATGAAACAACCTTCACCTCTCAGCAAGAGTTAAATAATTATAGACAGTCTAAGCTCCAGAAGGTCACAAAAAACATTAATTTTATACGACAAGAGTTAGGCAATAACAGAATTGATGCCTTGGAGATAGCATCTGGTAATTCAAAATTTTTATATGCTTTACACAAACAAGGATTATTGGAAAAGGGATATGGTATAGAGATAAGTAACTCCAGACATAGGTTTGCTGAAGAATGGAAATCATTGTTAAATATTAAAAACGTAACCAATATACATGCAAATATTTTAGAATTTGATTTTGATACGCTTCCCAAGTTTGATGTGGTATATTGCGTTGATTTGGGGCTTCAATTAATCGCACCGCTTGGAAACAAGGCAGACACTTTTATACTTCAGCAAGCATATAATAAACTGAAGATGGGTGGGAAGATAATTTTAGAATTAGACGATCACAACAGAGTGCTGACCAGCATGCACAATGACGAAGTAAAATTGTGGCAGGAGTTTGACGCACCCGATCCATGGAGATACATGTTATGGCACTGCGTTGATGAAAAAGAAAATCTTTTGAGACTCAAGAAAACATTCATTCAAAGAGACTTGAGTAAATTATCTTTTAGCGAGGTTGTCCTAAAAAACTATAGTAGACAGAATGCCGTAAACATGTTACAAGAACATGGTTTTGGAGATATACAAGTTTATGAATTTTGGGATACAAATGGGGATTTAACGGATGATGAGTTCATTGTAACAGGGCAAAAGTAAATGTCAAACAATAAACACTCCATCATAAACAAACAGGCATATCTAGAGCATACATATTCTAATAAGAATGTCCCACCGAGCGAATACCCAAACTTACTTGCTAAATGGCTTTTCACCACTGTATACAAAAAAACAGGAACAATTGCCGATTTTGGATGTGGAAGGGGAGACTATTTAAGTGCTTTTAGCGAATTGGGATTTAAGCCATTTGGATTGGACGCCTCTCCAAGTATAAATGATTTATTAGACTATAATGTAAAGCAAGTGGATTTTGAACATGATGATGTTCCATATGTGGATGAAAAGTTTGATTTTGCTTTTAGTAAATCTGTTGTAGAACATCTGCACAAGCCTAGTCTTTATCTATCTGCTATACATCAAAGTTTAAAAACGGGTGGCAAAGCAGTTATAATGACACCTAGCTGGAAGCACACCTATTGGGGTCCGTTTTATATTGACCACACGCATGTCACTCCCTTTACAGCGAAATCTCTAGAATCTGCTTTAGAAATGGCTGGCTTTAAAAAAGTTACTGTAAGATATTTCTATCAATTACCGTTATTATGGAAATATCCGTGGCTACGGATTATAACCAAGCTAATTGCCAAGCTACCAATCCCATACAGCCCATATAATAATGTGCCATGGAAAGTGTCTAATCGATTAAATAAACTTATTAGATTTTCCAAAGAGGTTATGTTAATCGCAACAGTTGAGAAGTAAGTGGCTCTTATCAGACACATAGGAATTGTTGTAACTGACATTGAACAATCATTACAATTTTATAGAGATGCTCTCGGTTTTAAGATATTGAAAAAAACAGATGAATCTGGAACGTGTATAGATAACTTTTTAAATATACAGAATACAAAGGTAACAACTGTAAAAATGATAGATCCTAATAACCATATATTAGAGTTATTGTATTTCCACTCACATCCCGAATTATCTGATACCAATAAGTTTAGAAGATTAACAGAAATTGGGTGTTCCCATTTTGCACTAACTGTTGATGATTTGGACTCCCTCTATTCCAGATTAAACGAGCAAGGTATTAAATTTAATTACCCGCCACAGGTTTCTGATGACGGCAACGTTAAGGTTGCTTTTTGCAGAGATCCAGATGGCACTTATATTGAAATGGTAGAGGAGCTTTAAATGAATCTCGGAATAATGCAAGGCAGATTATCAAAGCCGGTCAACGGTCATATGCAAGAGTTTCCCCCCAATTGGCAAGCCGAGTTTGAGCTACTATCACAATGTGGGCTTTCACACATCGAGTGGTTAATAACAAAAGGAAGCACAACTCACAATCCAGCATTTGATACTTCGATATCTCTTAAGGAATATCCAATTAGTTCTTTGTGTGCCGATACATTAGTAGATTCTGCCATCACTAACGAAGACTATCTTCGCAAACATCTTGAGCCCATATGTGAATCCGCCATTCGTAACGAAATTAATATGATAACCATTCCGCTTTTAGAAGAATCAAATATGGAAGACGCAGAAAAAAGGCAGAAATTTAAAACACTAATCAGAGAATATACAATAAAATATCCAGATTTACAATTTTCTTTTGAATGTGAGTTGACAATAGCGGGATTACAGGATATATTACAATTATCAAACAATTTTTATGTTACGTATGATACGGGAAATATCACATCATATGGCATAGAACATTCTGAATACATCTCCACTTTTCACGAGAGAATAAATAATGTTCATCTCAAAGATAGAACATATAACGCAGAAACCGTTTCTCCCACAAAGGGAAATACTGATTTTGCGCTAATCTTTGAAAATCTCTCTTTATTCGGTTATAATGGACCATACACAATGCAAACCGCCAGGGGCAAGACGGGACATGAAATCGATACGGCGCTCCAACACAAAACCATTTTAGAAGGATTATATAATGCAAAATAATATTTTTGACCTAACCGGAAAGACAGCACTTATTACAGGCGCTGGCGGTCTTTTGGGCCCAAAGCACGCAGAGGCTATTTTAGATTTTGGCGGCACTGTGATATTGACCGACCACCACTTAGACCGAGTGGAAAACAAAGCTCGCGTTTTGAATGAAAAAT
>Ga0163108_10002159_pt1 | contig 14268 bp, 14 predicted proteins | sample Fk1155metaG_FD_109644 | JGI IMG/M metagenome (GOLD analysis project Ga0163108, IMG submission 109644) | Marine microbial communities from the Central Pacific Ocean - Fk160115 155m metaG | ecosystem: Environmental > Aquatic > Marine > Oceanic > Photic zone | place: The Central Pacific Ocean...
ATCCGGCGGCCGATGCCGAGACAGTGCTGGCCGATGTCGGGGACTGGGTGGCCGGACTGGTGCGAACGGCCCACCAGGGGTGAGGCCTGGTTTCCGGCCCGCTGGAACGCATCGACGCCTGACGCTAGTCTGGCTTGCTGCCTGTTTCCACTCCTGGTTTTCGCGAGATTCCGACCGGTGCATACGTCGTTGAAATGTGCTGCCTGCGGCAGGGACCATGCCGTTGATCAATTGCAGAACCTGTGCACCGACTGCGGGAAACCGTTGCTGGTCGGCTATGACCTCGAGTCGTTGAGATCGACTTTTACCCCCGACGTGGTCCGTTCGCGAGCCACCCGGTCGATGTGGCGGTTCCAGGAGGTGATGCCCGTCGAAGACATGTCCCAGGTCGTCTCCCTGGGCGAGGGCCAGACCCCGCTGTTGAAGTGCCGGGACGACGGAGCTTTTGAAGGGTTTTCCAGTCTGTGGGTCAAGGACGAGTCGTTCAATCCCACCGGCAGTTTCAAGGCCCGTGGCATGTCGGCGGCGGTGACCCGCGCCCGGGCCCTGGGCGCCACCTCGGTGGCATTGCCTTCGGCGGGCAATGCTGCCGGGGCCGCGACTTACTACGCCGCTGCGGCGGGGATGGAGTGCGTGCTGTTCATGCCCGAGGACACGCCGCCGGCGAACATCATCGAGTCGGTTGTCGGAGGGGCCCGGGTGCACCTGGTCAACGGGCTGATCGGTGACTGCGGCAAGCTGGTCGGGCAGGGCCGCGAACGGTTCGGCTGGTTTGACCTGTCGACACTGAAGGAGCCGTTCCGGATCGAGGGCAAGAAGACGATGGGCTACGAGCTGGCCTTCGACCTGGCCGCCGACGGCCGGTTGCAGCTTCCCGATGTGGTCTTTTATCCCACCGGCGGCGGGACAGGCCTGATCGGGATGTGGAAGGCGTTCGACGAGATGCAACAGCTGGGGTGGATCGGATCCGAGCGTCCCCGGATGGTCGTCGTCCAGGCCGAGCACTGCGCGCCGATCGTGCGTGCCTTCGAGGCGGGAGCAGACTCGGCGACCCCGTTCGAGAACGCCCGCACGGTGGCTTCGGGACTGAGGGTCCCCGCGGCGATTGGCGATTTCCTGATGTTGCAGGTGTTAGGCGAGAGTGATGGCACGGCCGTTTCGGTCAGCGACGAGGAATTGTTGAACGGGGTCCACGAGATGGCCGCCGGCCAGGGGCTTTACTTGTGTCCTGAGGCCGGAGCCGTCTGGGCGGCGGCCAAGCGGTTGCGCGAATCCGGCTGGTTGGATTCTTCGGAACGGATCGTGCTGTTCAACACCGGCAGCGGTCTGAAGTACAATCACCTCTTTCCCAGCGGCGAGCTTGTCACGCTCGACCACGACGATCCAGCGTGCCTGGACATCCTGGCGTGATCCGCAGCGAATCAGGCGGATTCGGCAGCGGTCAGCAGTCCCTGGATTGCCTCCTGTTGCCCGACGACCAGCAGCGAGTCTCCCTGGTCGAGTCGATCGTCTCCGTGGACTGGCATGCGGCGACTGCCGTCGAGGCGCCGGATGGCGATCACCATGATCCCCAGTTCCTGCAGGCCACTGTCGCTGATCTCCTGGCCCGCCAGCGGCCCGGACTCTGAAACGGGGATCTCGGCGAGTTCCAGGTCGGCGTGGTGGCCATCGACGATTTCCAGCAGGTTGTCGATTCCCGAATGGATCAACAGCCTTGCCATGCGAACGGCCCCGGCCTGGTAGGGGTTGATGACATGACCGGCTCCGACCTGGCGCAGCTTGTCGGCCGCGGAGTTCTCGGTCGCCCGGGCGACGATCGCGAGCTTGGGGTTGAGTCGCTTGGCCGAGATCACGACGTAGAGGTTGGCGGCGTCGGAGGAAAGCACGGTGGCCAGGCCACCGGCACGATCGATCCCGGCGGCCTTCAGCAGTTCATCATCGGTGGCGTCGCCGTGCAGGTAGGACCAGCCGTTGGGAACGCAGAGTTCCCTGAGCCGCTCGAGGTCGGTGTCGATGGCCACGAAGGGCCGGCCCTGTTTGCCGAGTTGCCGGCAGATGATCTCTCCCATCTGTCCACAGCCGCAAACGAGCATGTGATCGTGGTACTTGGCGATGATCTGGTGCATGCGTCGATTCTCCAGGGCGATTCGCAGTTCGTCGGAGACGAGCCACTGGCCCAATTGTGTGAGGCCGAACATCAACGTGCCCGCGCCACAAAGCAGGTAGACGACCACGAAAATCATGCCGGCGTCCCCCAGGGGAGCCGGCTCGCGGTTGCCCAGCGTGGTCAGCGTGACAACGGCCAGGTAGAGGCACTCGATCCAGCTCCTGCCCGTGATCAGCCGAAAGGCGATGACACCGGTTGTCAACAGGCTGACCACCAGTGCCAGGATGGGGACGGTCCGCTTCATCGGTCTAGTCCCGTCGGTTCACAGTCCAAGCAGCCAGCGAGCCAACCGTCCGGTGGGCAAGTCGGGCTGCAGCAACGGTTCCGCAATACCCTGCTGGGCAAGCAGATTCTCGACCGCCAGCAGGCCACTGCGAACGGCACTTTCCATCGTCCCCGGCCAACCCGTTCGCGTCCAGTCCCCGGCCAGTTGCAGTCCCGCCAGCGAGGACTGCTGCGAGGGCCTGAGGCTGTCGGTTTCGGGCAGCGGCGAGATGACTGCACGGTGCTCGATTACCAGTCGGCTTTGCAGGACCTGTGCCGAGGACGCCGCCGGCCAGATCCTGCACAACTCGGCCAGCACGTCCTCGATCACCTCGCTGCGGTCGCGACCACCGAGGTGGCCGGCGGCGCTGATGACAACCTGCACATAGTCGCCCGCCTCCCCGGACATCTCGCGACGGAACATCCACTGACCGAGACGATCGACGAGAACCGCGTGCGGGAGTTCCGTGAACCGACGGTCGAACCAGGCGTGAACCGCGGCGATCGGGGCGGTTTCGAGTTCGCTCAAGCGGGCGATCGAAGGAGAAGCGGCCAGCGATGCTGGCAGCAGATCGGCAACCCGGTGATGCGGGACGGCCAGCACGACGCGCTCGGCAGCGACAAACGAATCATCCTTCAACCGAACACCGCACGGACGGTCATCCCGGATCTCGACACGGGCGACCCCGGCACCGGTGCGGATGGTGACGCCGCGGCGGTCGAGCCATTCCGAAAGCCGACGCCCATAGATTTCCTCCAGCGGAACCCGTGGCACCAGCAGTTCCCAGCCGCGACGATGACCGAGAAACCCGCTGACGAAAACCTGGCGAGCGTGGGAGACGGAGATGCGGTCGAGTGATTCCGAAAGTGCACTGACGAGGATCACGTTCCAGAATCCTGACACCGCCATCGGCGACTGGCCCTGCCGGGCCAACCACTCGCCGATCGGCGGATCGTCAGCTCGATCACGGTGTCGGGCCAGCGCGACCAGCCCCTTTCGCAGTTCGCGACGGTGGCGGCGACCGAGGTACTTCAGTCCGAAGAGAGCCGGTAGCAGGTGCAGGGGCGCGGGGAAGGGGCCGGTGCTGAGGTGATGGATCTCCGGGGGCGAGGGGCCCGGTGTTGGCGGGGCGACGAAGTGCAGTGTCGTGTCGCGGCGGAAGAGGTTGTCGAGTCCGACGGTTTCCATTAGCCAGGCGAGGTTGGTGCAACAGCCCAGGCTGACGTGCTGGCAGTGATCGATCCACTCGTCGCGTGACGTGTCCAGGAATGACCCGGCACGGCCACCGAGTCGCGGTCGCGATTCGAACAACGTGGTGGGGATGTTCTGTGTCGCCAGTGCGGTGGCGGCGGCCAGGCCGGCCAGGCCGCCGCCGACGACCACCACGTGGTCACGGTCCACCGCCGACTCGATGTTGGATTTCCCGAGTTCCTTCACGTGAACCACTGTAGCCGATGGATCGGTGAACGCTAGAATTGACCGGGGTGGAGGTGCGGGGGTGCTGCGTGAGGAGTTCTCCGCCCGATGGTTTTTTTCAGGCGAATCCGATCCCGGTCGTACCTGGCCGCTCAGTGGTTGGCTCGAGGTGGCTTGCGGCTCGCCACGTTGCTGGCCGACCTGGTCTATCCCCCCGGATGCCCGCTTTGCGGCGCCGACGGCAGCTCGCAACTGTGTGCGGGGTGTCGTGGAGGGATTGGTCGCGGAGGAAATTTCCGGTGTGGGCGTTGCGGCCAGACGCTGGGTCCGCACCTGGTGTCTCCGGAATCCGGAAGGGGGTGTTCGTCATGTCAGGGGAATCGCTGGGCGTTTTCCGCTGTCGAGCGGTTGGGATTGTACGAGGGGCCGTTGCGTGAGGCGTGCATTCGTGGCAAGTCGGTGGTGGCCGAGCCCCTGGTGGCCTCGCTGGGCGAGTGGTTCTGGGAGTGTCGGGGGGAGAGATTGGGTGGTCTGGGAATCGGGCTGGTGATCCCGGTTCCACAGCACTGGTCGAAACGGCTCCTGGTGGATCACAACCAGGCCGAGACGCTTGCCGGTGTATTGGCGCGCCGCTTGCGTGTGCCCTCGGACAGACATATACTCGCCAAGGCACGCTGGACACGCGACCAGTCCAGTCTTTCCGCCTCGAAACGCCGTGCCAATCTCCGGGACTCGTTCCGGGTGCGGAAAAACAACCGGCTCGATGGGGTCCACGTGCTGCTGGTTGACGATGTTCTGACGACGGGGACTACAGCCCACCACGCCGCCCGGGTTCTCAAGAAAGCTGGTGCGGGTCGAGTGACCTTGGCCGTTCTGGCCGTGGTGCCGGCCGTCGCCGGCCGGGCGACCGATCGTTCCGATTTCTGGTGAATCCGGCGATGGCAGAAAACACGAGAGGCGATGTCACGGCCGATGACGATTCGCCCAGGGCTCGCCAGAAGTCAACGGCAACCCGGTTCTTTCTCCGTGGCGTGGCGATCAGTCTGCCGCCGATCCTGACCGTCGTGATTCTGCTCTGGCTGGCCCAGGGTGTGCATTACTACATCATCCAGCCAATCAGCCTTGGTGTGAAGTTTTCGATTGCCAGCGTGATTGATGACTCCCGCGAGTTGTCGGTTCTCAAGGAACTCTCGCCCCCGGTGTCCTTGCTCGGTTGTGGGACCAACTACCGTATTTCGAAGGCACATTTCGAGGAGCTGCAGGAACGCCTGCAGGCCGAGGGGAAGCGGGTGGTTGATCGGTCCTGGTTGAACAAGGAACACGTCTACGTCGTGATCAACACGCAGCAGGCGATCCCTTACGCCGACCATCAACTGGTTGTTCGCAACACGTCATCTGGCGAAATGCCCCGCAGCGCCCGCGGGATGTACATGATCGTCGCCACGGTGAAACACTTCCAGGGACAGTTTCTGCTGAGCGCGTTTGCCATCCTGATCACCGTCGTGCTGCTGTATTTTCTTGGCCGACTGGTTACCAACCGGCTGGGTGCCTGGGGCGTGCGGCAATTCGAATCGACGTTGGTCAGTCGGGTGCCGCTGGTCAGCAATGTCTACTCGTCGGTCAAGCAGGTCACCGATTTTCTGTTCACCGAGCGGACGATCGAGTACAACCGGATCGTGGCGATCGAGTACCCCCGGCGGGGCATCTGGTCTCTGGGATTCGTGACCGGCGAGAGCTTGCTGGAGATGACGACGGTTGCCGGCGAACCGCTTGTCAGCATCCTGGTACCGACCTCGCCGATGCCGGTCACCGGGTACACGATCAACGTGCCCAAGAGTGAAATCGTGGATCTGAATGTCACGATCGACCAGGCCTTCCAGTTCTGTATTTCCTGCGGCGTGCTTGTCCCCGAACACCAGGCGGTCACCACCGAATCGTTGCAGAAGGCACTGGCGCGTCGATTGACCATTGGGGTCGACCAACCGGCGGTGACGCGGCCGACAGAAGCTCAAACAGGCGTCTCACCGGAGGAAGTGGCCGAGGACATCGATCCCAAAGGGGAACCGGTGTGACCGACCTGGGCCGTTCGGTGGTTCGAATAGCCACGCGGGCCAGTCGCCTGGCCATGTGGCAGGCGCGTCACGTCGCCACCTGCCTGGAGACCATCGATCCCGACGTGGTGGTGGAGTTGGTCGAGGTCAGCACCGAGGGGGACCGGGATCGAGCCCGGAGGCTCGATGCGATGGGTGGCACCGGTGTGTTCACTCGCGAAGTCCAGCAGGCGGTACTCGATGGCCGAGCCGATCTCGCCGTCCATAGCCTCAAGGATCTGCCGACCGATTCGGTCGACGGATTGGTCCTTGCGGCAGTTCCTGAACGGGAGAATCCGGGTGACGCGTTAGTCGTCGGTGGCAGGGTTGCGGCGGAAACGCCTGGCGGTGGGCTGGATGTGATTGCCCAGGGGGCGCGTGTCGGCACGGGCAGCCCGCGAAGGAAGGCTCAGTTGAAACACCGCCGGCCCGATCTGGATGTCGTCGGTGTTCGCGGCAACGTCGAGACGCGGTTACGGAAACTCGATGACGGCGAGTACGACGTTGTCGTGCTCGCCGTGGCCGGCCTGGTCCGCCTGCAACTGGCCGAACGCATCACCGCTATCCTTGACCCGGCCGACGTCCTGCCCGCCGTGGGCCAGGGGGCGTTGGGGCTGGAGTGTCGTGCCGACGATGAACTGACGGTTGGCAGATTGGCCACGATCGACGATGCTGCGACGCACGAGTCAGTCATCGCTGAACGCGCGATGCTGGCCCGCTTGCGAGCCGGTTGCCATGCACCCGTCGGTGCACAAAGTGGTCGGCGGGACGACCGGTTGTGGCTGCGAGGAGTCGTGCTCGACCCCGAGGGCACTCGTCGCGTCGAAGCCGAAGGAGTCTCAGATTCCACCGACGGTGCCGCGGTGGCGGAAAACCTGGGTGTGGGTGTGGCCGATGAACTACTCGGTCACGGTGCCGCCGAGTTGATCGGCTGACGCGGCGGGAGCCGGGACCGAAAAGTAGGCGTTTTCGCTCAGTGGCCGGTTGCGGTTTTGCCTCCAGAGCCGATGAGGCCGCAGTTCGTGCATCACGTTGGCCGGATGCAACGCCTCGACTAATGGCTGCTCACATCCACAGGAGATCGTGGCCCAGAGAGCCCAGGTCAACAGGAGCGACCCTGTTCGGATTCGAGGGATTGCCATCCTGGTCAACCGCGAGACTGCGCCGAGTGCATCGCTCCGCTTCACGACGCGGGAGCACGAGGTCGGGGAGCATAGTCAAACGTCTCGAGGGTTCCTAGAGGGCTTACCAGAGCGTGTAGCCTCCATCGATGACGATCGAGGCGCCGGTGACGTAGCGGGCGGCATCGCTGGCGAGGTAGACGGCCAGTGGCCCGAGATCTTCAGGTTGTCCGAAGTCGCCGGCGGGGATCTGTGACTTGAACGTGTTGATGATCCCCGGGTTCTCCGCCGCCCATTTCACGTTCGGTTCGGTCATGAAACCGCCCGGGCAGATTGCGTTGACCGTGACCGCGTCCGGCGCCCAGTCGGCGGCCGTGGCACGGGTGAACTGGATCACCGCGGCCTTCGACGTTTCGTAGCTGCGTCCCCCGATATCGCGGTTGACGACCATCCCCGAGATCGAGGCAATGTTGATCACGCGGCCGCCCTGGCCCCGGGCGACCATTGCCCCGCCGATCAACTTCGTGCAGAGAAAGGTGCTGGTGAGGTTCAGATCGAGAATCCGCTGCCATTCCTCCAATGGCATTTCGACGGTGGGGATATCGATCCGACGTCCGCCCACGTTGTTGATCAGGATGTCGATCGGCCCGTGGGTTTCCAGTGCCTCCTGGCAGGCGGACTCGCATTGGTCGAGTTGACCGATGTCGGCATTGATGCTGACCGCTTCGCGGTCCCGCTCGCGGATCGCCTGGGCAGTCGCCTCCAGGCTTTCCGGATCACGTCCCACCAGTACAACGTCGGCGCCCGCCTCGGCACAGGCCAGGGCCATCTCTCTTCCCAATCCACGACTGCCGCCGGTGATGAACAGCCGTTTGCCGTCCAGGCGAAAACGATCCAGAACGCTCATCTTTCGGGTTCCTCAATCTGAAAAGGGTCGGTGTGTCTTCTGTACAGGTGGACATCCATCTCCTGGATCGTCCACTTGTCTTCGGGGGTCCAAACGGCGGGCATGTCGAAGGTCGCCTGCTGAGGAGTTCTCAGCAGCATCAGGGCACCGTCGCTGGTGACATCCTCTCGCGCAAGCCGTTCCAGGGAGCGGTAGAGTGGAGAATAGGTGACCAGCCGGGGAATCATCTCGAACGGGGGATCACAGAAGGCGAGATCGAAGGGGACGAAGTCATCGACGTTTTTCGGTCGGAAGGAACACCTCAGCATGTCGTTTCGCCAGCACAGGCAGTCGTCGGCCACTCCGATCCGCTCGACGTTTTCCTTGAGAACCTCATGGACGCGTCGGTCCTTTTCGACAAAGACCACCGAATGGGCTCCCCGGCTCAACGCTTCAAGGCCGATCGTCCCCGTACCGGCAAACAGGTCGGCCACTCGACGATCGACGATCTCCGGCTCGAGCCGCTGAAAAACGACCTCTTTCAACAGATCGGTGATCGGTCGCGTGGTGTTTCCGGGAGGTGAAAGCACCTTCCGCCGTCGGTATTTGCCGGCCACAATTCGCACCGTCGCTGGTCCTCCTGGCTTGCGTGGCTGCGGGATTGACCCGATCGCCAAGACCAAACGGGGTTTTCGCCTCAATCTCTGATGCCAAATACCCAAGGTGACGTGCGACAGGGGATGCGGCAAGTCTGAACGGTCCAGTCTTTTCTCTGCGAGTGATGAATACAAAGTGGCGGAAAAACCGCGAGAATTCGTTGACAACTGGTCGCTTCGTCTGTTTACTACGCCTCCATATGAGCCGGAAACCCGGTTCAAACAGGTGTCGTGGTGAAGAGGAGGAGCTTGCGCATGGCTGCAAAGGCAATGTCGAAGTCCCAAGTGGTGGCTGCTTTGGCCGAATCAACCGGTCTGACCAAGGCGGACATCGGCGACGTGATCGAGAAGCTGAGTGATTTGATCGGTTCGGAACTCGGACAGAACAGGTCGTTCAATGTTCCTGGTCTGATGAAAGTGACGACCCGCATCAAGAAGGGCCGAGAGGCTGGCATGTACGGGAATCCGTTCAAGCCGGACGAACCGGAAAAGTTTCGTGAAGCAACACCGCCCAGCGTGGTCGTCAAAGTTCGCCCGTTGAAGGCGCTCAAGGAAATGGCCCCTGATGTTTCGGTGGTTTCTGCTGCGGAAGTGGAATCCGCACCGGAACCCGCACCGGAATCGGCTCCGGAAGGCGAAGTGTAACCGTCGGACGGTTGCTCAACTGAAACCGTTGAATCTTGGGTTTTTGGTGAATTTTGTCACCGGCCGAAGATCTGGGGGGTGGTGTCGCAGCAGGACGGTGGTGGCGATGATGTAAGTCATTGTCGTCATGAGGGTTCGGTGATTCTGCCTTGATCCAGGGCAGGGTCGTTGGGTCGCTGTCTGGCGTTCTCGACGTTGGGCAGAACGCTGGTTGACCGTGCGAGTGGTTGACCGGCGCATCTTCCGTTTCTAGAATGCTTTGCGCCTTAGCTTGGGCACGCATTCTGCAGCGAAACCGCGATTTCGTGGTTGGTTGTGAGGTGAGTCTCAGGCGAATGGGGCTGGAATGATCCGAGTGGTCGCCGTTGGGGCGATCACGCTCCTCACGAGAGACCTGCCAGATGCTGGTTCTGTCCCGCAAGCGGAACGAGAGCATCGTGATCGACGAGAACATCGTGATCACCGTGGTGGAAGTCCGCGGTGACAAGGTGCGTCTGGGGATCGAGGCACCGCGAGAAGTTCCGATTCACCGCAGCGAGGTGCACGAAGCAATTCGCACCGAGCAGGCGGCGACTGGATCCGACGCGAGTGCCGAGGCCGTCAATACGCCGGAAGGTTGAGACGTGGCTGGCGGCGTCGAGTGTGTCGGGAACTGACGGGGAGGCCGAACCGCCTTGACATTCCCGTCACTGTTCCTAAAGTTTGCACCGGGTTGCTGCCGTGGAATTTTCTGGTGACGGACCTGGAATTTGACGAGCTGGTCTGACCCGTGCAAAGTTGATCAAGAGGCCCCGTCGTCTAGTCAGGCTCAGGACTCCGGACTTTCGCTCCGGCAACAGGGGTTCAAATCCCCTCGGGGTCATTCTTTGACGCGGCCCGGACCGTGGTCGGTGCGACGGTCGGGTTGTGTGGGTCGGTGGCCCGCTGTCAGGTCATCGGAATCCAGCGTCTCAGCACCAGGGCCGGGATCAGCAGGGATGCGATCACCAGGGCCGGGTCGGTTTGGCCGGTCTTTGCCATCGCCAGTGTTGCGTCGAGCATGACGAGCGAGAGCAGCAGGAGGCGGATGCCGGCCTGCACTCTTGCGGGTTGAGGATCCCGCAGGGCGGCAAGGAGGCGGCGATTGATCGATGCGACGATCAGTGCCAGCAAGAGCAAGACGGCCGTGCGGTTGTTGCCGACGGTTTGATTGGCGGCGAAAAGGATCAGTGTCGCCAGTCCGACATTGATTACCAGCATCGCGCCCCGCAGTTGTCCCGTTCGGCTTGTGCTGGCCTCGTCGCGAGCAAACCAGGTGACGCCGGTGATATAGATCCCCAGACCGGTGGCCACGTGAATCGGCGTCGCGGTCGCCAGTGCGGTGAGTGAGCCGGCGGCCGTCGCGCCGAGCAGCACGTTCAGGCTCCGGCAGGCTCCCATCGCGATTGGTCCGAGCACCGTTGTTTTCAGCACGCCGTCGTAAACCAGGACGCAGGCTGCCAGCGCGGCGGCCACGACGAGTCCGGCGGTTCCGGTGGCGGCTGCCGAAACCAGACCGCCACCCATCAGCAACGTCCCCAGGCCGGCAGCCGCGGTCGGCGAAATCCGGCCCGACGGCAACGGACGGCCCGGCCGTTGAATGGAATCACGGCCACGATCGAAGATGTCGTTGAAGACCATTCCCGAGAGGTACATTCCGGTCGATGCCAGCAACAGCAGGCCGGTGGTGCCGGTTGTCCAATCGGCATCGACGAGCAGGCCGCCCAGCAGAACATCGGCCAGGGCGGTAAAGACCGTCGGCAGCCGAACCAGTTGCAGCCAGGTCAGCAGCGACGCCCCGGGGGACGAGCGGGCTGGGTCGGGGGAGTTGAGGGGAATGGTCATCGCACGCGAGAGGCTGGAGGTGGTGAATCGGGACGCGGTCAGAGAAGACGTTGTTCATCGAGGAAGCGGGCCAACCCCTCCTGGAGGTCGACGATAGCCTGGTGCGTGTCACCTTGTCCCGGCCGGGGTTGTCGGGCGAAACCGTAGAACTTGATTTTCGGCTCGGTCCCCGACGGGCGGGCTGCCAGCGTGACCAGTGGGTGTTGGATTTCGACGGTTGGGACCGGGTCTGACTCGAAGACGAGCAGGTTGCTGGAAGGGTTCGGCAGCGGTTGGATCGATGAGTTCTCGGGCATCCGCCGGATTTCGTGGCGGTCGTAGTCTCGCACCCGTTGCCAGTGGTGGCCCCCGATCGAGAGAGGGGGGGCATCCCGAAGTGCCCGCATGAGCGACTCGATGCGGTCGCGGCCAGCCGGGCCGTGGGCGTACACGGCGTGTTGAAACTCGTCGACGCGACCGTGTCGGTCGAAGATCTCGTCGAGCCGGTGCCAGAGCGTCTGCTGGTTGCCGTGCAATTCCAGGGCAATGTCGGCCACCAGCAAGGCGGCACCGGCGGCATCCTTGTCACGGCAGTAGGTGCCGGCCAGGTAACCGATTGACTCCTCGCAGCCGAAAACGAATCCCGCAGGACCCCGGGATTCGATCTCGCGGGAAATGTGTTTGAAACCGACCAGCAAATCGTCGACCGCTTCGACACCGTGGGACCTGCAGAGAACGCCGATCATCGGGGTCGTGACCAGTGTCGAGAGAGCGTAGGCATTGGCCGGCAGGCTGCGATGGCGGAGGATGTGGTCCAGGAGGATCGCGGCGAGCTGGTTGCCGGTCAGGACCTGCCAGTTTCCGGCGATGTCGGGCGCGGCGACAGCGAGCCGGTCGGCATCGGGATCGGATGCCATCACCAGCGCGTGGCCGGCATCGCGGGCCGCGGCGATCGCCGGACCAAAGACCTCGAAACGCTCGGGATTGGGCAGGTGGTCCGGGACGCTGGAAAAATCACCATCGGGTTCGGCCTGTTCGGCAAACAGTTCCACGCCACTGAACCCGGCGGCGTGCAGTACCGGCGGGATCGATTGTCCGCCGACGCCGTTGAGCGGGGTGAAGAGGACGGGAAGATTGGCCGGGGACCTCGAGGGCGAGGAGGCGGGCAGTCGGGTGGCCAGGACGGCCTGCTGGTAGGCGAGGTCGATTTCTGGGCCGAGTTGCTTGATGCGGCCGTCGGCGACCGCCTGATCGTAATCGAGAGTGGGGATCGTCTCGCTGCGGGCCACGCAGTCAACGATGCCCGCATCGTGCGGTGGCAGCACCTGTCCGCCGTGGCTCCAGTATGCCTTGAAGCCGTTGTCCGAGGGCGGGTTGTGCGAGGCGGAAATCACGACACCGGCGACACAGTCGAGGTGGCCGACGGCAAACGAGAGGGTCGGGGTGGCCCGAAAACCGTCGAATTCGAGGACCGGGAATCCGTGGGCGGCCAGGGTGGTGGCCGTTAGCCGGGCAAACTCGCTTGAGCGGTGGCGGGTGTCGTACGCCACGGCGACCTGCCCTCCGGACAGTCCCGAGTCCTTCAGGTGCTCGGCCAGGCCATGAGCACTCTCGGCAATCGTTCTCGCGTTGATCGTCGCGGTCCCCAGCGAACCCATCACGCCGCGACGTCCGCCGGTCCCGAAGGGGATTTCCCGCCAGAAGAGCCGGACCAACTCGTCGATGTCGTCGGCCTCGATCAGGGCGGCGACACCCTCGGAGAACTCGGCGTAGGCCGGGTGCAACAGCCAGCGTCGGATCCGGTCGGCCACGTCGCCGTCGATCCGGGACGCCTGCACCGCCTGTTCCAACAGCGTCTCGGTCGACTGCACTGGCTTCGTCCTCGCGGCCGTCGACTAGCTCTTTTTCCTGCCGGACTTCCCCGTTTTCTTCTTCGCTGATGACTTGCCGGTCGCCTGCTTTTTCTTCTTCTTCTTTGCTGCCGGCTTCTTGGCCGTGTCGGACGAGAAGATCTCGTCCCAACCGGCGCGGAAGTTATCGTTGGAACCGGTGTGGACGGTGTAACCTGTCATGATGTTCTTGCCGGATGATTGCCGATTCGGATACCAGGGACCTCTCGCTCCATTCTTGATTTCGGGACCCGGGGGTCAAGGGTGATCCGTGCCATTTCGAGTCAGATGGCAGGTTGAAGACGCATTTGGCAGCCATCCGGGAATTTTGATAGGATGATGGACATGACTGGAACAAGTCCCACGCAGGTTGTTCATCCGCGGCTTTCGCGGCGCGAGTGGCTCCAGGCCGGGTCGATCGGGCTGCTGGGTCTGTCGATTGCTGACATCGATTCGATGCGAGCTGAAAATCGCCGGTCGCCGCTGAAGTCGGTCATCTACCTGTTTCTTTCCGGCGGACTTGGCCAGCACGACAGCTTCGACATGAAGCCCGAGGCGGCCGACGACATCCGTGGCGAGTTTGTCCCGGTTTCGACCAAGACGCCCGGCGTCCAGATCTGCGAGCACCTGCCTCACCTGGCTGCCTGCAGTGACAAGTGGGCACTGGTTCGTTCCCTGGCACACAAGACCAACGGTCATTCGCTGGGTCATCACATCATGCTGACCGGCCGCAGTGACACGCCTCGCGGGTTTTCCGGCAACAAGCCCCAGTCCACCGATCACCCGTCACTCGTCTCGCAGGCCGGTTACCTGTTGCGTGATCGCTCCCGGTTGCCCGGGGCGGCAGTGATTCCCGACATGCTCACTCATGCCAGCGGCCGCATCATCCCGGGGCAGTTCGCCGGGGTGATGGGAGGGCGACACGATCCGTGGATCATCAACGCGGCGCCCCAGTGCCAGATGTTCGGGGCCTGTCCGAACTGCTTTGACCACCAGCGGCGGCCTCACCGTCACGTGGGCAGCGTCGAGTTTCAACCACCGAACCTGAGGTTGGCCGAGGGGGTCACCCAGCGGCGACTGGGAGATCGGACGCGGTTGCTGGGAATTGTCGAGAGTCAGCAGCAGCACCTGGACCAGCTGGCCGCGGTGTCGGACCTGGACCGTTATCGCCAGAGTGCCATTTCGCTGCTCTCCTCCAGCGGTGTTCGTCGGGCTTTCGACCTGTCGACCGAGCCCGACGCGGTTCGTGATGCCTTTGGTCGGAACCTGTATGGGTCGTCCTGTCTGCTGG
>Ga0163108_10002160_pt1 | contig 14265 bp, 16 predicted proteins | sample Fk1155metaG_FD_109644 | JGI IMG/M metagenome (GOLD analysis project Ga0163108, IMG submission 109644) | Marine microbial communities from the Central Pacific Ocean - Fk160115 155m metaG | ecosystem: Environmental > Aquatic > Marine > Oceanic > Photic zone | place: The Central Pacific Ocean...
CTGGATGAACCGTGAATCAATCAACGAAACAATCAAAAGTGAAGAAGTTCATTATTGGAGTCGCTCCAGGAATCAAATATGGCATAAAGGAGAAACTAGCGGTCACACACAAATATTGAAGGATATTAGATACGACTGTGATGCAGACGTAATACTCCTAACAATCGAACAAACTGGCTCAATTGCCTGTCATACAGGATCAAGAAGTTGTTTTTTTGGAGAAGCCTTAACCCAGCCTGGAGAAAATTCTCCTCCAACACAGCCTTGTACAGATGCTTGTAGTGATCTTTACAAAGTAATTGATGGTAGACGTACCAACCCAGAGTTAGGCAGCTACACCAATAAGCTTCTTGAAGGTGGCGACAATCAAATACTCAAGAAAATTGGTGAAGAAAGTGTTGAGTTTGTAATGGCTTGTAAAGAGAACAACTCTGAAGAGATCGCCAATGAAGCCGCTGATCTTATTTATCACATACAAGTAGCTCTTTCTTACCATAGAGTTACGTGGAGAGATGTGCTGAAGGTTCTTGCAAAAAGGAGAGGCGGACAAAGAAGAGACTGATTAATAACTAAACATAGAATCTATATTTATGTCTATAAATATGCATACCCAAAAACAACCTACTACACAAGCTCACATCAAATATAGTTAAATCATAAGAAAGGGCAAAGGAATGTTCCTCTACGCAAAGATTAATAGGCTGAGTATAAATTCATAGAATGCTAATAATTGAAAGTGTCCTTAAGTGAATCAATTTAACCCTACACCTCTTGCCATAAAAGTTGCAAAAACAGGTATCAATGTAAAGCCAGTAAGTTCAATGTTAAGTATTAACTTAAGGCGATCTACTAAAGCCGGACGAACTTCTGGTAGTTCCCCTTTAGTTAGTGGTATAGACCAAAGGATATATGTAATAGTTGGATAAAGTGATAGTGTGCCTACAAAAATAAAAATACAGATCTTCCACCAAAACAGAGGATTCTCAGTATAAAACTCACTCCCTTGTCCAAAGTAAAGTACTCTTAAAATCCCACTGATTAACAGGGCTAAACCAGCAACACCATAAACCACATCTATTATTACCATCGTTATTGCTTCTTGACGGTTCGGATCTGTCTTGATTAATTTCCTTTCGAGTGCCAATGCGGCAAAACAGAACATAAAACTCACATAATGGATGTAAGCGATGCCAGCACTTTTACCAATACCTGGATCAAGAATTGTTGCCAGAAGCATGTGAATTTTGTTTACTAGACTAAAAGACTAGCGAAAGAAGGACAAAGTCGTAAAGAGAAATCACTTTGTTCTCAAAGGAGTAGAGGTAATAGGCACAGGCCACCAAATGAAGAAAATGTTCAATAAGGTATAAAACATGAATTCCGAACTCTTCATTACACATTAAGAATACAAAAAGATTGGCCCTAGGTTTAATTAATAAAGGAGGTAAAAATGGTTAGTTCTTTAAGTGCCTTTCTTGGCGAGATCGGACGACATCAACTTCTGACGCCAGAGCAGGAACTCACTATGGGAAGAAAGGTTCAGGCGATGATAGCTATTGTCGATCGCTGTCAACTAGCAGGTGGAACAGGCACTGCATGTGAATTCACCGAAGTCGAACGCAAAACGATACGAATTGGAGAAAAAGCAAAAAATCATATGATCACAGCCAACCTTAGACTCGTTGTAAATCTCGCAAAGCGATATCAAGGCAAAGGGTTAGAGCTACTTGACCTCATTCAAGAAGGAACACTTGGACTAACAAGAGCGGTAGAAAAATACGACCCAAAAAGAGGCCATCGTTTCTCCACTTATGCCTATTGGTGGATTCGACAAGGGCTAAACAGAGCTCTTTCAACTCAAAGTAGAACGATAAGAATTCCAGTGAATGTAAATGAGAAATTGACAAAATTAAGGGCGGCAAAGTCTTGTCTAATGCAAGAGAACGGGACTCATCCTTCATCAGAACAACTGGCAAGAAAAATGCGAATTTCTCTAGAAGATGTACAAGAACTACTTGCCTGTGAGATGAGAAGTATCACAGTAAGCCTTCAAGGTGTGGTCAAATCTAAATCTGATCCCTCAGAACTAGTAGATGTTCTCGCAAGTGATGAGATCCCACCGATGGAACTCGCAGAATTAGCCGAGCGAAGTGCTTCGGCCTGGACCCTGCTAGACAAAGCGAACCTTACGCCAAAAGAAAGAACAATAATCAGTCTCAGGTTTGGATTAGATGGAACAAATGAATGGAGAACACTTGCTGAGGTTGCTCGAATGATGAGCTGTAGTAGGGAATACTGTCGTCAGGTAGTCCAAAGAGCACTCCGCAAATTACGAAAAGCAAGTGTTCAAAGTGGGCTTATTGAAGCAATCCCTGAATGACCAAAGAAAATCAACAAATCTAAAGGCATATACATTTTCTTATGCTGTACAAAACTGAGTACAATGCCAACAAGAATATGACCATAAAAGATAGAGACATTATTCCAAACTATGGATTATAAAAGCAGTTCATCAAACGAATACACCTACGAAGCAGAGGTAATAGACAGCTCTGTTATTGATGAAAGTTTATTACGCAAAGTTTTAGTCCGAGCAGGTCGAACTATTGCCCAACCTGCATTGGAAGCTTTTGAAATGGTAATAGATGCATCAACACCAACCCAAGTAAGAGTAACGATGCTTGCAGCACTTACTTACTTACTTATGCCAATGGATCTGGTCCCAGATTTTATCCCTGTAGCAGGCTTCAGCGACGATCTTGTTGCCCTAACCGCAGTAATAAGTCTATGGAATAGCCACATCACTCCTGAGATTAGAAATAGAGCACGTCAAAAACTAGACAGGTGGTTTCCACTCTGATACCGATGTCTAACTGGTCTGAACAAATAGAAGAAGAATTAACCCTTCTACTGAAAGAGTGGCTAAAAGCAAAAGGGCGCACCCAGGCGGATTTAAAAAAAAGCCTACAAGCCTCCTCTACTCGTATGCCAGCAATACTTGATGTCCTAAAAAAGGAATACTCAAAAGGTGGTTCACCTAACGTTGCAGCACGTCTCTGCAAGATCGAAGAAAATTGGGACAACTACGAGGAACCCAATCCCGAGGAGGAAATAACGACTCTCGATAGCTCTGTTGACCCTTTCGACCAATTAGACCTTCTCTTAGAAGAAATTCGTGACGACTGTGATCCTTAAAGAGAGCTCCCACTATGGAATGATTGATAATCAAAGCTTTATAACTAGTATCCACAAGAATTCAGGAGAAAGATAATTGAGTGATTTGAATGCCCGTATCAAGAACTAATGCCATTTTCAATGACTTAGCATCAACACCAACTTTCTTCAAACTAAAACAGACTGATTTCACAAGGAATTTCAAGAGCAGAAAAAGTAAATACAAATGTTCAATCAAACGACTTTTGACAATGTTTGAATTTATGAAGGCTAGGCGAAAGTGGAAACTCAATTTGATTTTTGGAGGGATGGCATTGAATCGATCTCTCAACGAAGACCGAAATCGAACACAAAAAAGGAAAATGCAAAAAAAGATTAATAACTCAGACTGACGTATTCGCCACTTGTTTAACGCCTCACTTATTGGCTAGGAATAAAATGAGGCTTTTCTGGAAAGCTTGAGGGTCCTTCTCGGAGAAATTCACCCAAAACAACTAATCGAACACTCTCAACTTTATTGAATGAAACAACGTTGTTAGGATCCTATAGGCCTGCTAACAACTCCCCATAGCCATTAATAGGCTTCAATATATTGACCTTTTTCTAAAGCTAGGCTTTATTGCAAACAAATGTCTAGAGGTGTTTTTAGTCGAAGCATCAGTAAAAGTCACCTTCAAGCTACCTGCCCATGGCCATAGCAAGTTAGAGATGTGGCTGGAGAAAAGAAAGTTTTACTACCTACACTCCTACATTAAGCCAACAAATAATGATTAACATATATGAGGGCTTAGGGGTTTTATCAACGCACTCACTCTGAGAAATTGAACTGATTTGAGCAAAGATTTTACTTCATCAAAAAAGCCATTAATAGTCATGTATTTCTTTTAAAAGGATGCCCATATCGAAACCAGAGTGGGAGTAACATCATCATATCGATAAGAAGCAGGCAAAAAGTCATATGAGATCCCAATATATGCCTGAAAATGTCATTTGATTAATGCACCGACATGCGAAAAAAGATGAACCAGAAACTTCAAAAGCCATGTCAGTTATTGCTAGTGATGCCAATAGTTGTAGCTCTCCTTCTTAGTTTTGTAATCAGCCCCATTGCTAACGCAGGAGATCCAGGTGAAGATCTATTTTTGATGCATTGTTCAGCTTGTCACATTGAAGGTGGAAATATAATCCGTAGATCGAAAACCCTAAAATTATCAGCTCTAAAACGTAATGGATTAGACAATCAAGATGCTATTGCGAAAGTTGCTCGCGAAGGTATTGGAATCATGAGTGGTTATCAAGAAGTTCTTGGAGAAGGAGGCGATCAATTAGTGGCAATTTGGATTTGGGAGCAGGCTCAGAAAGCTTGGGTCCAGGGGTAGACCTCGAATGAAGTCCATATTCCCTCTTTCCAATAAACGTCCTCTTGAATAAGCTTCTTAACAACATCAAGACTTGTAGCTTCAAAAACCGCAAAAACATATCTTGAGCATTTAGTTGGGCCCAAGGTGATCAATATCCCCTTTTCCTTCAAAATAGAAAGCCTATTAAGGTGCTCATCACGAAAAGGTGAACGCTTTTCAAGAGCATTTTGACAGTATTTACCCCAAAGAACAAATCGGTCCATAACTTAAGGACTTACTAATTCTTAAAATTGATTCTCAAATGATGGCACAAATGGTTGATAAATTGCTATGTTATTTAAGTAGATTCATTTATTACAGATCATGCTCACTGGTAGCGACCTGCTCACCAAAGTCAAAGAACTTGGTGATGTCAGCAAATCCGATCTTGTTCGTGCTTGTGGATATGTATCCACAAAGAAGGATGGTGGAGAGCGTCTAAACTTCACTGCTTTTTACGAAGCTCTTCTTGAAGCCAAAGGCGTCAGCCTTGGTGATACTGGCCGTGCAGGTATTGGCAAAGGAGGAAGGAAGCTTAGTTATGTAGCTACAGTTCAAGGCAATGGCAATCTGTTGATTGGCAAGGCATACACCGCTCTACTAGATCTCAAAGCAGGTGATGAATTTGAAATCAAGCTTGGTCGAAAGCAAATCAGGCTTGTACCTGCTGGAGCAGAAGAAGACGAAGACTAAATTAATTTCTTTAATCTTGGCAAAATAACCAAGATCCAGAAGATATAGTCAGGTTCATTTCAAAAGTAAAAAGCCCTGGTGATATGCCAGGGCTTTTAATTTGCTTATTCAATCCAATTAAATTGAAAATAATGTAAATAGTTAACCTGCTGCTTTTCGAAGTTCTCGACAAAAAGATCCTGCTGCATTTACAGCTCCTCCTGGTGAAGCCTGAGATATGCGCTTAACAAGGGCGCTACCAACTATGGCTCCATCAGCTCCCCAACTACGTACTTTTCTAACCTGCTCAGGGCCAGAGATTCCAAATCCAACTGCTATAGGAGAGGAGGAAGAATCCTTGAGTTGTTTTACAAGTATTTGAACTCGATCTTCTAACGCTGATCTTTCACCAGTAACTCCAGTTACGCTTACTAAATAAGTAAAGCCTTTACTAGTAGTCGAAATTCTTGTCATTCTTTCTTTCGGGGTCGTTGGCGCAACAAGTAAAACCAAATCAAGTCCATTAGAGGCTGCGATAGGTGAAAGCAACTCTGCTTCTTCAAGGGGAAGATCAGGCACAACAAGCCCAGAGGCTCCAGAATTAGCGGCCTCTTTACAAAAACTCTCCATTCCTCGATTAAGTAATGGATTGCTATATGTAAAAAGGATCACAGGTAAAGTTAATTTTCCTCGCAAGTTAGACAACATCTCAAAAACTCTTAAAGGTGTCGTTTCAGCCTTGAGCGCTCGTGCTGCCGAAGCCTGAATAACAGGGCCATCTGCAAGAGGATCGCTATAGGGAATTCCTAGTTCAATCATGTCAGCACCCTCATCTTGCAACTTAAGCAAGATGGCAGAAGTAGTACTCAAATCAGGGTCACCTGCCATCAAGAAAGGCATTAAAGCAATTCGACCATCTTTTCTTATTTGGTTGAAGCGACAAGAAATACTAGTGACTTTCTCGTATTGAGTTTCAAACGAATCTTCCTTAAAAGTCATTAAGCAAGTATTGAAGAGTTAATTAGGAATGGAACTTCAGAAAAAGAGGACAGCTTCATAGTTTTCTATTCTCTTTCAGCCTCTTTTAATAGTCGCTTTTGCTCCTCTTCTGACATTGACTCAAATCGAGATTGAAGTTCAGCAATCGACTTCTTTTCATAAACCTCACGATAACGTTTTCTTTGCTCCATAAAAGTCATTTTACCGGTAAGAACCCTAAATAAATAAGAACCTGTCCAACCAAAGACAATCAAAATAAGTAGCGCTTCTGCAGCTATACCAGCAGAAGCGCCCTCAAAACCAATCAAACGGAAAAAGCCATAGCCAACTGCGCCAAGTAATAGAACAGCTAAACCAATTTGTAGGACATTAGCTCTTGTCAAAGCCTCAAACCTCACCCTGACCATTTAGACGAAGGTTAAGAAAGGGTGCAAACAAAATCAATCCAGGGAAAAACAAAAAAACCAGTCCATAGACTCCTAGCCTTTCAAGTTTGCCCATGATGTTCCATCGTTTGTTCATCCAGAAAAAAAGGAGCAACGGAACGACAATCAAATAAAGGATGCCAAGAACTAAATAAGAGAAGAGGAGGAGCAATGGACTGATAGTAATTTGATTTTCTAAAATCACTTGAGCTCTATGGTTAAAAGCACTAGTGGAAATCTAGGATGTACTTTGGAGGTTCAGAATACCTCTAAAAGGGAGCATGGCGGAATTGGTAGACGCAGCGGACTTAAAATCCGTAGGCCGTAAAAGGCTGTGGGGGTTCAAGTCCCCCTGCTCCCATTAATTTAAATCTCATCATTAGTTTTAGGTGATACAAGCCACTACCTGATCCGGTTCACAAGTTCCAACTGCACTATCAAAAATCAATGAGATCTAAAATTAGATTTCAATTTTTTTTTAACTAGCCTTCTACTAAAGCAAAACTGACCAGCCAAGGGTTTCTCCTGCATGAAATGGCAGTATTTTTTCAATCAGATTGTTGGCTTGTTTAACCTCAACAAAGTGAGGCACGACATGTGGAAGCTTAGCCAAAGTAATTGAGTGTGAATTAACAGGCAGTCCATAAAACTTGGGTCCAAAAACACTTGCAAAATTTTCTAATCGATCAAGTCTTCCTTCTTGATCGAAAACTTCTGCATAGCTCTGTAGAGCAACTGGTGCATTAAAAATGCCAGCACATCCACAAGAACTCTCTTTAGAAGAGCGAGAATGCGGTGCAGAATCAGTCCCAAGGAAAAAACAAGGTTTTCCACTAATCACGGCCCTTCGCAAAGCAAGACGATGTCTCTCTCTCTTGGCTACAGGCAAACAATAAAAGTCACTTCGTAATCCACCAGTGAACATTGCATTACGATTAATATGCAAATGGTGAGGCGTAATTGTTGCAGCAAGATTCGAAGTACTAGTTTCTACAAAATGAACGGCTTGTTCGGTCGTAATGTGTTCTAGAACAACTTTAAGTAAAGGGTAACGTGACAAAAGAGGTATTAAATTACGTTCAATAAAGATTTCTTCTCTATCAAAAATATCTATATCCGAATCTGTAACTTCACCATGGATCAATAAGGGCATTCCAATACGTTCCATGGTCTCCAAAAGAGAGCTGATTGCTTTTATATCTGTAACCCCCTCGGAAGAATTTGTTGTTGAATTAGCCGGATATAATTTCGCTGCAAAGAATATTCCCTGCTCATGACCACACTCAAGCACCTCTGGGGAAAGATTATCTTTAAGGTAAATTGTCATTAAAGGCTTAAAAGGAATCCCTTCAGGGACGGCAGATAATATATGCTTTCTATAATTAACAGCAGCATCAATACTAGTAATAGGCGGCTGAAGATTGGGCATAACAACAGCTCGATGAAAGACTCTGGCAGTCAAACCAACTACCGCATGCATCATCGGGCCTTCCCTAAGATGCAAGTGCCAGTCGTCAGGTTGACGCATCGTGATTTGTTCAGTTGAGAGGTTCAAAACAGGCTTCCCAGCATTAGGGTATCTAAAACGATTACCTTACAGAAGGTTATTCATACAATTTACCTACATAACATTTCAGGGTAAGAGCCTTAAAGAATAAACTATTAATGATTACTCCTAAGACTATCTAAAGAACCACAAGTCAACTGACATACTCCTTATAGCCCACATTAGAAACAATCTATAAGACTAGACAAAGACATCATTACAATATGAATATAGGTACAATAAAGCGCTAATTATGTTAATAGATTGTTTGATTAGCTTTTGGAAATCATTCTTGATAATAAAGTGAAAAATTACAGAATCTTCTTTAATTCAACCTAGAGGTATTAATCTCTTATTGATGAAGATAAATCTTGAGCAAAGGATCCAGTATCTCCTTTGAAGACTAGTAGAAACTTCCTAGACAAATTCTAGGCAAATGAAGGAAAACCTTAATTACTAACTTCTAAAGCTATGCAAACTTTCTTAATTTCAGCTCTAGAGATATTAATTGGAATCGGCTTGTTATTTGGAGGAGGTGAACTTTTCGTCAAAGGGTCTGTTGCCTTATCACTGATTCTAGGAATCCCACAACTAGTAATTGGATTGACAGTTGTTTCACTTGGGACAAGTGCGCCTGAATTATTTGTCAGCGTAAATTCAGTTCTACAAGGAAATGATGCACTTGCCGTTAGCAATGTTGTTGGCAGCAATATTTTTAACGTATTAGTAGTACTTGGGGGAAGTGCAATAATTTTACCCCTAAAGGTAGAAAGTCGCTTAGTCAAAAGGGACGTCCCATTACTCATTGCTGTCTCTACAGCTGTTTGGGGAATGGCCTCAGCAGGGAAAGTGACATGGCAAGCAGGCCTTGCTCTATTGATGGCTCTAGTCATAAACACAATATGGGAAATTCGCACTGTCAGAGAAGAGCCTGAGGAGACAGAAGGTGCTGAGCCAGTAATTAATATAAACGCCACATCAACTGGATGGATTAAGTCCTGCCTTGCACTTTTATGTGGGTTACTATTACTTACTTTAGGCTCAAATCTATTAGTAACAGGTGCTAGTGATGCGGCACTATTACTAGGCGTCAGTGAAACATTAATTGGCTTGACAATAGTTTCTGCAGGGACCTCCATGCCAGAGCTAATTACATCTTTAGTAGCAGCTTTCAAGGGTCAAACAGACCTGGCAATTGGAAACGTAGTAGGTAGCAGTTTGTTAAACCAATTACTCGTATTAGGCAGTGCTGCAATTGCCTCTGGAGGGAGTGGTCTACTGGTAGACACCCTACTGATTCAAAGAGATATTCCAATAATGATTATTACAACATTAGCTTGCATGCCAATCTTTTGGACAAATGGTCGAATAAGCAGGCAGGAAGGTGGGATTTTAATAACTTTGTACCTGATCTATCTAATAGACCAAGTATTGCCGCAAACTTTACCAACATGGCAAGAAGAATTTAGGCTCATTATTTTATGCATCATCGCTCCAATCTTGATGATAGTAATAACATATCAAACCATACAATATTGGATAAAAACGAGAAAAAATTGATAATTAATATTAACCAGTTAGGAAAATAAAGAAATCAGAAAGTGAGCGAAAACAATGATTAAGGCACTAGCTAGTATATCAACTCATTGTCACAAACTCCTCTGCAATAGTTGGATGTAGAGCCATTGTTTTATCAAAATCAGATTTCAATGCACCCATAGATAATGATATAGCTCCCATTTGAATTATTTCAGAGGCATGCTCTCCAACCATGTGGCATCCAATGACTTGTTGTGAGTTTCCTTTAGTAATTAACTTTAAAAGACAAGGTGCTCCTCTTTTCGGAAGGGCTGTTGACATTGATCTGAAGCTTGACCGAAATGTCTTAATATTTTTCTGCCCATAAAATTTAATAGCTTCTTCTTCAGTAAGGCCAACTGAGGCAATCTCAGGCTGACTAAATACTGCTCTAGGTACAAACTCATAATTAACTTTACGAGGGTTATTCCCATAGTATGTATCAGCAAATGCTCTACCTTCATCTACAGCCACTGGAGTTAGGTTTATTCGATTAGTAACATCCCCTACTGCATATATATTGGATATATTAGTCTTATTATCCTCATCAACAAGGACTCTATTATCTCCAGAGATAACTCCTGCTGCAGACAAGTTAAGTCCTTTTAATCGAGGGCTCCTACCGATAGCAAAAAGGACACCTCCACTATTATTGATACTAGAAAGGTTCGTATTTATACTTAGATTCCCTGGTTTCCCTTTAATTGAGACTGGGTACTGACCGAATTCCAATTCAATACCATTATTTTTCATATTTTTGATAAGAACTTCTGAAAGATCTTTATCAAACCCCTTAAGAAGTTGATCACCTCTAACTAACTGCTTTACCTTAACGCCAAGTCCATTAAGAATGCATGAGAACTCACATGCAATAAACCCTGCACCAATAACTAATACATTATCTGGAAATCTAGACTGAAGAAAAACATCATCACTTAACCAACCAAGATCTGAACCGGGAATGTCTGGTCGATTAGGTTCTCCACCAACAGCTATCAATATTTTGCTTCCTGTTATCTTTCTAACTTCCTTATCATTAGAATTCTTTTTTACTAGAAGGGTGTGGCAATCTATGAAACTAGCCCAACCAGTAAGCAGTTCAACACCACATTTTTTTAACAATCCAATGTGTAATAAATTCAGGCGATTTACCTCACTGCGAACATTTGACAAGAGAATTTCTGGGTCTATCCAGGCATCCTTAAAGGCAACTCCAAACCCAGAAGCATTCTCTATATATTCTTTGTAAAGAGATCCATAGAGCAATAATTTTTTTGGGACACATCCTCTTATTACACATGTACCTCCAACACGATCACCTTCAATAATTGCAACCTTGGCACCATAACTAGCTGCCCGCTTAGCAGCCGCCAAACCTCCAGACCCAGCTCCTAAAACGATTAAATCAAAAGAATTTGTCAAAGGGAAAAAGAAGTAGATTGTTAAGTATGTTGCTCTTCTACAGCAACATAAACAGGGATAACATGGAAAAATCCAGCTGCCAAGTTAGTTTGAGAATCCCTAGAAGGTTAGTCCTTCGAAACAGTTTCGTTCAGTACTCGAGGAGAGATACTCCCACCCTGGCAGTAACGAACTCTTGCATCAAGGGGAATTTCCTCCCAACTCCAAAAGACAGCGTAATCTGACCATGTAGTAGCAAAACACACGAGCTTTAAACTTTCATTAAGCGCCAGAGGTAATTGCGTAAGCACAAGAATCAACAGACCGACCCCTGCTGATGGAGTATTAATCTTCAAATTTAATCTTTTTAAGTCCATGTTTTTTAAATGCTTGTTGGTAGTAGTTCCTCCTAGAGTAGTCAATTAAAGGTAGATCAACATAGAAAATCTAATCTCAAACAACAAGTATATATATAAATATCATGATCAATTCTGATCGCCCTCATTACTATCACTATTTAACAAAGATTGAACTAATTTAAAGGAGCTAAGTCCCACTGCTATAAAAATAAAAGTTGACAACCCAATTAGCAATACTATAGTCGTTGGTGATATGTCTAATTCACCAAAGGAAACAGCAAAATTTAAGAATGTCAATTTATCAGGCAAGGGGAGAACTATTTAATAGGTTTAGAGAGTAAGTAATCTTAAGATTAAAAGGAATGATCCGAAGACGCTGGATCAGATTTAAGTTTGAATAAATTCTGCATCAATCAAATCGTACTACTCGACATTTACCAGTATAACTGATTCAAAATGAATATAAAAATAATTTTATAAGCAATTAAGGTGAGAAATTGATTTTCCTGTTAAAAAGATACTAGTCCTAGAAACAATTCCTCCTTAAGAGCTTTAATGCCATGCACAGGATATTACTTACACAAATAATGCTTCTCATAACAAGCGCTACAACACTACCTTCAATAGCAGGAGGCTATTGGCTTGTAATTGGTAGCTATCGGCAAGGGCCTGGTGGAAGGCCTGAAGTCAGTGGAATTACGAGCCCTTCTGTGTATGCCATCCCAATGGAAACAATGCAACAATGTAAAGAAGCTGGTCAAAAGATCTCAAATGAAGTCTATAAACCTGTTTGGCAATTCGACAGTCGCTGGACATGTGTCTTAGGTGATAGACGCTGATAAAGAGAACGCCACGTGCGATTTTTTACTCGCTAAGACAGTATCCGAAAAATAGAAAAAGAACCAACACTCACCCTGATCCATTTTTAAGAGACTGGAAGACATAGACCTTCTCAACAGACAGAGACACTAAAACCAGAACAGTCAAAGTTGTTTCTAGGTATTTATCCTCAATCTGCTATAAAGGGAGAGAAAGTGTTCGGCCCATGCCAGTAAAAAAATGCGGCATGCTGAAATCGTCAATGGGCGTAGAGCAATGTTCCGATACTCTGAAATAGGGATGTCGACCTTAGCCATGCAGACGGAAATGATAAAAGCGGTTATTACAGAGGAGATGCAATCGATATAGTGGATAGTTGGAGTATAATCTTGATATTAACAAAAGAAATCGTGACATTTTGACCAAAGAGTGATCCAACAATTGGATTCTTCAATTCGCTTATGTTCAAAGCCAGAACAGATCAATAGGTATACATAAGAAACGTTAGGAGCAATGATACCAAGGGATTTGAGCCCAAAGTTCGAATAAGCGTAGACTTTATTCCCTTTATTATTATGAGGTCTTGTTTTATATTTATTGCATAAAAATTACACTTATAAAGCTGTACCTACTAGAAGACCTGTTATAAAAATTCCAAAGCAAAGACGAAAAAGAGAATGTTCAATCAGATTAATAAGCATAGTAAAAGATCAGGTTTAAAATTTTTATGCTCTTTCGGTAATTCTATATACTCAATTATTGTTGAATAGAGTTATGAAGTCAACATTAAGCACTAAAATTTAATGGATTAGTCGTATGGTGAAAGGAAGCTAACTAATCCTAAATGGCAACTGCTAAAGAAAAGAAGGTAGAAGTTAAAGCTCAACTCAAAAAACTACGTGCAGATTTGAGGGAGATGCATTTAGGTGTTACAGAAGAGCTGACTCTCCCAGATCCTGCAGAAGTAAAAAAGGCTATGGCTCAAATGGAAGAACTACTTGCCGTAGTCGAACCAAAATCTTCTAGGAAATCTAAAAAATAATATTTGTATATAAATAATTTACTAAAGAAGATGACAGACATACTCATTTAGTTTAAATTCAAAAGGGTTGGAGGTATAGAAAGTGAATTTAATTTCCAGTTAAAGAATCCACTTCTTACCCAAATAGCCTTAATTGGCTCTTGCAAGTCTCCACTCTGACTACTTAGAACAAAGACATTGGGATTTAAATAAAACAATTTAATTATATTTTTATTCTTCGATTGTTTGTTTTCTGTCTTTGCAGATTTTACTTCAGTTTTTTTACTCGGCTCATTAGTCATCGACTGAGATATTGTGCCTTTATCAAGTAAAAGTTTTAAGCCGTTAGGTGTTACAGCTGAATCAACAAGTCGATTAACTACTGGTTCTATAAAGAGCAATCCAAAAGCACTAAAAGAAGAAGAATTAAGCTTCGATGAAATCGCTTCTCTAACTGCAAGATTGATTTGTGGCTTTAAACTACTCCTGACTGAAGGGAAGTTGATGTAGGAATTATACTTATTCATATCGTTAGTTTCTATGGCTGTCTTGAAATCTAAAATTGCTATGTACGGTGAGGTAAAAATAAGTCCGCCAAAAAGTACTGGCAATGCATAAAGTGTCTTTCGTAGATATTTCATTGGGCTAACCTGGATAGTGATCTTCATATCAGTGATTGAGATGTAATTTAAGATAAAGAGACTTAAGAGCCAATACTAATGAAAGATGTTTCAGTTATAGTAACAAGTGACTTTTATGTATCCCAAACATCTAAGCATCTAAGCATCTAAGCATCTAAGCATCTAAGCATCTAAGCATCTAAGCATCTAAGCATCTAAGCATCTAAGCATCTAAGCATCTAAGCATCTAA